>Ga0154709_120_pt3 | contig 15393 bp, 17 predicted proteins | sample Rifle2008BG13ft_FD_105569 | JGI IMG/M metagenome (GOLD analysis project Ga0154709, IMG submission 105569) | Candidatus Bathyarchaeota archaeon RBG_13_46_16b
GGTTTCTGGAGATATAGAGTACGCAGTTTTCGCGCACTTTATGGCCGTAGTGACATACACTCCCAAGTTAAGCACGTCTTTCATAGAAGAAACCCTTAAACCTGCATCATTGAAGGCTTGTACAGTTGTCTGCGCGTAGAAAGGATTGGATTGTTCATAGAAGTAGTCAGCTGCAACTTGAGGCGGAGCTTCTGAAATCATTATCGCTCTAATCTTCTCAGGCTCAATCTCTATATCTGGAACCGAGTAGCGATCTTTGTTTACATCCGAACAGGGGAAGTCGGCACACTTCACACACTTGCAGGGGCGCATCTTGTTTCCCAACTTTCAACTAATCTCTTAATAATACTCTAGACTTATCTTTTTGGTTATTTGTTTTTTTGTGACTCGTGGCATCTCTCTCACGGCAGAGATTTGTATGAGAGAAAAAGGAGGCTTAAGCGAAATTGTTGTTTCATTTGGCCAGCAAATTGAAACCTGTTAGATGAATGCGACTTCCACATTTATTGCATTCAAGAATTACCTTGTTCAGTCGATTTTCTTTCATGGCTACATCCAAGATTTTGTATACATTCTCTGTGGTGTCATCTGGGGATATTTCAGCTCCGCACCTTGGACACTTGAACTCGCCCCTTCCTTCAGTCTCGAAGAGGTCGACAGCAAAAAACATTACCTCTTGAACGCTCATAACATACACCACCAATTACAGAATAAACTCCGTCAAAGCCTAAAGCGATTATGAAACAATGTTCCATAATTCACCGTCTTAACTCAGTAACAAAGATAAACGCAGCACTGGGAATCGACAACGTAGCATCTATGCTCTTCTCAACACCTAGATTCAACAGATTGCGTGGCAATCTTGCTGACAAGTTCAGCGGGATCTTCGAACTCGGCAAGTTTCTCCTTCACATCAAACCTTTGCCCAATGTATTTCTTCGCGTAATCCAGAACCTGCTGGGGCTTTACCATGAAGAGTGGGAATCCCTTCTCAGCAAGATATTTGTTTACGTATGTGTGACCCATCTCTGATACTGCGATACTTGGCACTCCTTGCAGTGCAGCCTCCCTTGAAATGGTTCCGCCGACGCTTACAACCAGATCCGCGTTTGCAGCCGCTTTGGCAGTGTCTACAAACTGATTCTTATCTATCGCACTTGTCTTTCCCGTTCTATCATAGCGTGAAATGAACAGAACGTCACCTAACGACTGCAGTTTCTGCGCAATCTTGGCTGTATCATCATCTTTCCCAAGGGCGTAAGCAGCTCGGGTCTCCATTTGCCTAATCAGTATTTGCGGTTTTCTCGGCCTCTTCTTCGGAGGCTTGAAGCTCTTAATCCAAGCAACCTCGTCAACTCCTCTGAACCTAGTAATGTTCCATGCACCGAACTTTTTGAAGAGGTTTTTCGGAATGGCTTCTGAAGTAACTAAGGTGCTTGAAAGCGGTATTGTAAGCTTGTTCACTGCGATTGCATGCGGAGTGTCCGCGGTTAGGACTATTGGGACCCCTAACCCAAATGCGGTTCGGCAGAGCTCAACTGATTGATGAGCGATTGCGGCGTCTGGCAGGTTATTCCTGAACAGCTTTGAAAACTGTAGCATTCTGCTTGCACTCTCATCAAGTCTTGTGAACAGAGATGAGGGAGAATACTTTCCAATGACGAGCGGCTTCTCGCCGAGAACTTGGGCCAAAGCCAGTGTGTCAGGATGCTCCCTTGTGGTTAATATGATCTCGTGGCCTGCCTTTCTAAGGTGCTTAGCTATTGCAGCTCCGTATCTCATGTGTTTGCCGGTGCAGGCGTCATACCAGAATTTCATTCTTTCACGCTTAGCCTTTGCTAACATACTTTTTCTGTTTTGCCTTATACTCATTCCAAGTCATCGCGGCTTTTGCGGGGATGCCCTTCACGACCGTTCGTGGTGGAACATCTTTAGTTACCACGCTTCCTGCAGCTACAACAGCATCCTTTCCAACCGTGATTCCCGGAAGTATTGTGACGCCTCCGCCGATTACAGCGTTATCCTCGATAGTTGGAGGTGAAAGTCTACTGCTCTTAGGGTATCTATCATTAAGAAGACTGCTGTTGGGGGCAATGAACACGTTGTTGCCGATTCTGCATCCATTAGAAATCGTGGCATGCGCTTGAATGTTGCAGTTCTTTCCTATTACAACGTTTTTTCCTATGTCGCAGAAGCTTCCAATACAGCTTTCATCGCCTATAGTTGTTCCATCGCAGATTACGACAAAGTTCCAAATAGTAACGTTCTTTCCGAATTTGACGTTTTTGGCTGCAACCACGCCTTCTCCAAGCTTCGGTTTGGACATGCTTTTCACGTCTGTCTTCACATCTTTTAAAGGTGGGAAGTTTAAATAGTTTGATGATTTAATCGTGTTTTCAGTTCGGAGACCAGATGCTTGCCCAAAGAAACAGTCTTGGTTGTTGGTTTAGGCGAAGTTGGACGGCCACTGTTTGAGTTGTTGGATGAGAGCGGGAAATTCATTGTTTTTGGCTTTGACACAGATAAGTCGAAGATGCAAAGTCTCAGACAGACTACACTACCAAACAAGGTCGATATCATCCACATATGTCTCCCATGTTCAAACAAAAGCAAATTCGTTGATGTTGTGACAAGCTACATCGGAAAATTTGAGCCAAAGCTTGTGATAGTCAATAGCACAGTTCCGCTCAAAACAACGATCGGAATATACGAGAAGTGCAGTAATTGCCTCGTCGCACATTCTCCAGTTCGAGGAGTGCACAAAAACCCAGAATACATGAAGGGGGAATTGAAGCGCTGGACGAAATATGTAGGTGGCGCCAATGCCAAGGCTGCTGATGCCGCTCGCAATCATTTTGAGAAACTCGGCCTGAAAACCAAGGTTCTGAAAAGCTGCACTGAAACTGAACTGGCCAAGCTTTTTGAAACTACTTACAGAGCGTGGATGATTGCATGTTTCCAAGAAATGCACCGAATAAGCAATCGGGTTGGAGCCGATTTCGCTGATGTTGTGGATTTTATTGAAGACACGCATCGAATCAGGTCAGATAGACCAGTTATGTTTCCTGATGTTATCGGTGGGCACTGTCTTATCCCTAACGTCGAGCTGCTTCTGGAAAGTTATGATTCAAAGTTGTTGCGTTTGATCTTGGATTCGAATGAAAAACGAAAGGAAGAAGTGAAGGACAAGAGAGTATCGGAGGAAGTTGAAAGAATCAAGAGAAAATTAGAGAAGCATAAACAAAGTTGACCCACAAAGCCGGGAGAGGTCTGTAAGGGTTCGATTTTCACCCCAGATTCGTGAAAAGCGTTTCTAGTCAAGATATATAAAGACGTGCTTCAAATGGTAACTACAATGAGGCTCTCCTAATGAAAGCCCTTGTCCTCAGTGGCGGGAAAGGCACAAGACTCAGACCGTTGACCTTCACAACTGCCAAACAGCTTATTCCCGTTGCCAACAAACCGATTCTAGGATATGTTTTAGACTACATCTCGCAAGCCGGCATCAAGGATGTTGGCGTGATAATAGCCCCAGAAACAGGACAGGACGTTAAGAATTACGTTAAGGATGGCTCCGCTTGGAACGTGAAAGTGACATATATACCGCAAGAACCGCTGGGTCTTGCTCATGCAGTGAAAACAGCCCGCGATTTCTTGGGCGAAGACGACTTCATAATGTATTTGGGTGACAACCTGATCGGCAAAGGCGTCAATGAGCTTGTGGCGAAATTCAAGAAGAACAATCTAGATGCCCTCATCTTGCTGAAGGAAGTTGAAGATCCAACACGGTTTGGAATAGCGGTATTGGACAAAAAAGGACACGTCGTGAAACTAGTCGAAAAACCGAAGACTCCACCGAGCAACCTAGGACTCGTAGGCGTTTACGTTTTTTCAAAAGAGATCCATCAGTCAATAGATAGGATCAGCCCCTCTTGGAGAGGTGAATTGGAGATAACAGACGCCATACAGGAACTGATAAATCTAGGTCGCAAGGTAGAAGCCGAGAAACTGGACAATTGGTGGCTTGACATAGGCAAAAAGGACGACATTCTATATGCCAACGCGAGAGTCCTAGACGAATATGTCAAACGCGACGTAAGAACGGAGACAACAGAGAGCAAGATAGAAGGACGCGTTGCAATCCAAAAAGGAGCAAAAATTACGAACAGCGTGATTAGAGGCCCGAGCATAATAGGAGAGAACTGTGTAATCCAAAACTCCTTCGTTGGACCATACACAAGCATAGGAAACCAAACCCAAATAATAGAAAGTTCCATCGAGTATTGTGTGGTGCTTGAAAACGTATTCATAAAAGGAGTAGAAAGGCTCGAGGAAAGCCTCATAGGAAGAAACACGAAAATCATAGACCAGAAACAAAAAGCCCTAAAAGTTCATGTAGGAGACTATTCTGAGGTGGAAACATGAAAGAATACCCACTCAACGGTGTAAAGACGCAAGAAATAAACATAATACCAGACGAAAGAGGGTTCTTCGCTGAAGCTCTGAGAAAGGACTGGAAGGATCTTTTCGGGGATGATTGGATTATTCAAACAAACATTAGTTACAGTTTTCCAAACATCGTTAGAGCTTGGCACAAACATGAGAGAGGACAAGTTGATTATTTCCTAACGTTGAAAGGTACTGTAAAAATCTGTGCATACGAGGAAGAAACTGGAAAAATGGCTGAGGTAATAGCCAGTGACGAGAAACCATCACTGGTCAGAATACCAGGCAAATACCTTCACGGCACTAAAACGGTCAGCGATCAACCATCTCTAACAGTATATTTTGTTACCAGACTCTATGATTACAAGAACCCGGACGAGATTCGTAGAGCATGGAACGACCCCACGATAATCCCCACGGAGGTCAACGGCAGAAAGGATGATCCCAGAGTAGGGAAACAATGGGATTGGTTCCAGCCACCACACAAATAGGAAGCATTAGTTATGAGAGTACTTGTCACCGGGGGAGCAGGTTACATAGGATCCGTCCTCTCCAAAATCCTCGTAGAAAAAGGCCATGACGTATCGTGCTTAGACAGGTTTTTCTTCGGGAAAGAAGCCATAGAAAACGTAAGCGACAAAATTAACCTGATCAAAGACGACATCAGATGGTTTAACCCAGACATCCTTAAAGGCGTGGACGCCGTCCTTGATCTTGCATCGCTATCGAATGACCCCAGCGGCGAACTTGATCCGCAGAAAACCCTAGAGATAAACTACAAAGGAAGAGTCCGAGTAGCCACACTCTCCAAGAAATACAAAGTCGGCAAATATGTTTTAGCCAGTACGTGCAGCGTCTACGGATTTCAAGAAGGAACATTGAACGAAGACTCCAAACTCAACCCACTAACCACCTACGCAAAAGCAAACATGATGGCTGAAAAAGAGGTCCTACCCCTAGCAGACAACTCCTTCACGGTAACCGTTCTCAGGCAGGCCACAGTTTATGGGTTTTCCCGCAGAATGCGATTTGACTTGGCAATCAATGGCATGGCTTTGGGCTTCTTCAAAAACGGCAAGATCCCAATAATGAGAGATGGCAAACAATGGCGCCCCTTTGTTCACGTAAAAGACACTTCCAACGCCTTCATCAGCGTCTTGGAATCCAACCCCAAGCTGGTCAACGGCCAGATCTTCAACGTTGGCAATAACGAGCAAAACCTCCAAATCTTTGACCTCGCCAAAATGGTAGCGGAATCCATAAACTTACCCTTCAATTTCGAATGGTACGGCTCACCCGATATGAGAAGCTACAAAGTGAGCTTCGACAAGATAAAGGAGCAAATAGGTTACAAAACAAGTTATACGCCCAAAGAGGGAGCAAAAGAGGTTTTTAACGCCCTCAAAGAGGGAAAACTGAACCCAGAAGACCCACGAACGATAACCGTCAAATGGTACAAGCATCTTCTGGAAGCACACAAATTGGTCAACGACCTAGAGATCAATGGAGTCCTACTATGAAAATAGCCGTCATAGGCTCAACCGGGCAATTAGGAACAGACGTCATGAAAACAATGCGAGATGAACATGAAGTGATAGGCTTCACACATGAAAACCTCGAAGTCTCCGATTACAACAGCTGCTTGAAACTAAAGGAGCATCACCCCGACGTCATAATAAACACGGCGGCATTCCACAAGACTGATCAATGCGAAGACGAGCTAGTGAGAACATTTTCTGTTAACGCCATCGGCGCGAGAAACATCGCGACGCTCTCCAAGGAAATAGGAGCCACAACAATTTTCATAAGTACAGACTACGTGTTCGACGGCAACAAAAAGGAACCCTACACGGAAGATGACCCAACAAGCCCCATCAACAGTTATGGGATCTCGAAACTGGCAGGCGAACTTTACACAAAACAGAATCCAAAGCATTACATTGCCAGAGTCGCGAGCTTGTTCGGCAAAGCGGGTGCAAGCGGCAAAGGAGGGAATTTCATCGAGACGATGATAAGCAAAGCCAAGAACAAAGAAGCCATCAGTGTCGTTGACGACATGTGGATGAGCCCCACATACACAAAAGATGCTGCTGACATGCTAAAGAGAATCATAGAAACAAAGTTGCCTTTCGGCACATACCACGTAGCAAACCAAGGCTATTGCACATGGCTCCAGTTCGCTCAAGAAATATTCAAAACCGCAAACCTAAACCCGGCTTTAAAACCCATAAAAACCCACCAACTACAGGTGAAAGCCGCAAGACCAAAGTTCTCTGCGCTGAAAAACTCAAAGCTCTCAGAAAGTGGCCTAAAGATGAGAGAGTGGAGAACGGCTCTTCATGAATACTTGGTCGAGAAAGGACACGCGATTCCACCAGTTTAGGAATTATCTAACCCATTACATATGCTTCAACCCACTTGGAAACGTAACGCTCTAATCTGTCCAGCATGTTTTGACAGGCGCCTGCTATGCCCACTTTTGGAGCTCGGTGTGCGCGACGAAGAACGCATACATATTATCACCTCTGATCATCTATTGGTAGAAGAAAAGTCATGATCGTCCAATGTGACCGTTAGAAGATGTTATGTCTTGCGCGCGCTATCACGCCTTCCATTTTCGCCCTCTCCCACAACGCCACGTCTTCACTGCGCCATATCCTCTAAAATGTGTATCCTCTCCGCCTAGACGCAACAGCCAGCAAGTGCTTGATTGCTTCGTATATTCCCATAGGCTTCGCCACGCTCAACACCCTTGACTGGGCTAGATAGCCCCCGTGAAGTTGCCAGCCTGGTCTAGCGAAGTTGCACGAACGGCACTGCTGAAGAGGAGGATTATCCGTCATCAAGCTCTTGCGGAAGTCTCTAGCCTTCCCGCTGTTGTGGGCAAACAGCGGATTGTCTTTGAATGCATTACCCATAACATAGTCGAAGCCGTAGCAATTGTAAATGTCCCCGTTCGGCTCAACCCAGATGTTCAGCCACGAAAGCGGGCAGTCGCGCCAACCGTAGCTCGGAGTAAGCATGTAGTCAAGGCCAACTACTGGAAGTTTAGATTGCTTGACGATCTCTCTGAGTTTAACCAGTTCCTTCTCAAAGCCCTCGTCATGCACCATCGCAAGGGGGTCCTCGAACTTGCTGTAGTCAGGCCGCGAAACAGGGTCAACCATCAGGTACGTTATGTCATCTGCGTATGGCTCCAGCATCTTGATTAGCCTTGGCATCTGGTGGAAGTTCTTTGACGTTATCACCGCGTTGATGTGCATGGGTGGATTGTCGTGCTTGCCCAGCCCAAGGGTGTGCTTCATTTCTATGACTCGCTTGAAGTTCTCCATCACCGTTGAAAGGTTGGCTCCTCCTCTGAGGTAGTGGAATGTTTCTGGGTCGCTTGTGTCTATGCTGATTACGAAGTCGTCCACGCACCTAAGACAGTCAAGGCGCTTCCCCGTCAACGGAACCATGCCGTTGGTTGTGAAGCTGATGTGGTAGCCTTCGCTCTTGAGCCACTCGATGATCTCTGGGCACTCAGGGTTCATAAATGGTTCGCATAATCCTTGAACCGTGACGGTGGAAACATACGGCATTCTGGCTAGGAGTTCCTTGACTCTCTGCAACGTCATGGGACCCTCTTTTGGCTTGAATGTTGTTCTCATGCAGTAGACGCAGTTGATGTTGCAAAGGTGGGTTAGGCATAGGCCGAGCGCGGTTGGAACAGCGTAGCTGCTGTGAAAACGGTGAAGAATGTATCCAATGCCCTTCCAAACAGTCCTGCTTTTCGTCATTTGTGTTCACCTGCTTATTTTGAATGGTTTTAACCTAACTGAAGACAGACTCATATCAACTGTTAGTGGCACACCGTGATACTCTGCAAGAGTCATAGGTTCAATGGTTGGAGTAGTTATCTTCGCAAGTTCAAACATTGACATTTTCTCTTCACCTCTCACATGGACAATGCCTGTAAGCTTCTGTTGGATTACAGATTTGACGGCTGATGCTACGTCGGAAGCGAAAAGGTATGTGCCATATCTGTCCACGAAAGCCCTCGGATACGGCCATTTCATACGAGCCACAAAGTTGGTTCTTATGATGAGGAATTTCAGTCCTGAGCGTTTTACAACAAATTCTGCAAGCAGTTTTGTGAGAGCGTAGTAGTTTTTGGGATATGGTAAGTCAGTTTCAACGTAGTCACCGACATCACCACGAAAAACGCATGCTGTGCTGATTAGCACAAAATAGCATTTGGCGCTATGATCAATGCAAGCATTTACCAGATTCTCTGTTCCCGCGACGTTTGTTTCATATGCTTCTTTTCTATTCTCTTCACAAAATGGAATGCTAGTAACGGCGCCCGTATGTATTATGACGTCAGGCTTTTTTTCAGAGATATAATTGTCCACCTGGACCTTTACTTTTAGTTCAAGTTCTTGTCTGGTCGGATGCAACGATTCTGGAAAAATCTTTACGAGTTCTTTCCCAAGCTTTCCAGAACCCCCAGTTATGAGAACTTTCATGTCAAGCCCATCCTGCCTCTTTCAATAAAGCAATTATTCCTTTCCTGTCCAGTATTCTGGTCTTGTTGCTGCTGTACTCTTCTGACAAATCGTCGCGATTAAGTTGCAAGTCAGAATGGATTATGAAATACTTGCCTTGCTTCTCGGTTCTATGTATCTCGTACTCCTGAATCAGACATTCATGTATCTTCTCTCCAAGCCTTATTCCCACGTAATTGAGAGGATACTTGTCTCCCGCCATGGCCTTTGCTAAATCAACGATTTTGCATGCAGGCAGATCAGGAACATAAATCTCTCCACCATTGCTGTATTGGGTTGCGTAAAAAACCAGTTCTGTTGCTTGTCTGAGAGTTATAAGAAACCTAGTCATGTCAGGATGAGTTATAGGCAAAGGTTTTTTTTCCTTGATCAGTTGTCTAAAATAAGGAATCACTGAACCCCGTGATCCTATAACATTCCCATACCTGACTATTGCAAACTTTGTCTTCGACCTTGCTTCCTTGTGTGTCCATATTTTCTCAGCCATGCCCTTTGTCATTCCATACAAGTTTACGGGTTTCACAGCTTTGTCGGTCGAAATTAGAACACTTCTTTCGACTTCACATGCCAGTGAAGCTCTTTCCACGTTCCATGTGCCTATGACATTGGTTTTCAAAGCTTCCGCAGGGTTTTCTTCGCATGAATCGATAATCTTCTGTGCTGCCGCATGGTACAGAATGTCAACACCTCTGCAAGCTTGAGCGATCCTATCGTAGTCCCTTACATCGCCAATCAAGAATTTTACCCGCAAGTCATTAGCTTCGCGTTTGACGTCAAGTTGCTTTTCTTCATCTCGACTGAAAATGCGAACCTCTTCAACAGGATTCTTAAGAATTTCCTTCAGAATCCATCGTCCAAATGATCCCGTTCCACCTGTTATAAGCACAGTTTTGCCTTTGAACATGTATGATTCACCCTATCTTTCAGTTGGTCGCCCCAACTTCCCTGCAATCTTCTCTAAATCCAGCCCAGTTATAGACACTGTTATACCTCCTAATGACTTGAACTTTCCGAAAACTGAACCCAGCTTGAAAGACCGTTTGAAATTCCTCACGGCTTCTTCTCTTTCACCGCTTAACAGTTGGTGCCTAGCAATATGGAACAAGTCTTTTCCCATCTGTTCTGATAGCGCCTTCCAATCTATGGGGATACCGTGGCTCTTGCAGAATGGGATTGAATACTTGTTTGTCACGTTGCTGAACAAGTTCGAGTCAGAATAGTTGTCTCCATGTTTTACCCATATTCCCAATATTTCATTCACGAACCTAAACTTGCCAATTAGAGCCAATTCCAGAAAAGTGGAATAATCCACGTAGACTGTGTTGGGAGGCTGAATGAAACCGCCAACCTTGATTAATGCTTCTTTTCGAGCCATCACTGTAACCCCTGGGATATAGTCGTACACTAGCAATGGTTGAAGCCAGTTGGTCATACCCATGTACTGTTTAAAATTCAGCGGCATCGTTCCCAAATACTTCTTATCTTGGTTTATTATGACACACTTACCAAAGCTGAGAACAGCGTCTTCCGCAAGGCTGTCAACCTGCAATTCCAACTTGCGCCTAGGGTACATGTCGTCCCCTTCCAGTATTGCTATGAAGTCGCCTTTAGCGAGTTTCAACCCGCGATTATACGTTTCTGAAAGTCTATGAACACCGACATGTTTCTGTCTAACATAGACAATTCTTTCATCATCGAACTCGTTCACTATTTCCCCAGTTCTATCCGTAGAACCGTCATCCACTATGACTTGTTCCCAATTATCATAGGTTTGGGCAAGAACACTCCTAATACAATCGGCTATGAATTTCGAATGATTATAAGTTGTTGTTAACACCGTTACCAGTGGAGTCTTCATCATTCTACCTCCTTCATCTAGTGAGCAAAGGCTCCAAAACGTATACTATTCTCACATTACTATTTTGGCGACCTTCTTGCTTGCTATGTGCCAACCTTATGCATCCTTCCTATCGTGAAATTGCGCACCAGTTCTGTAGCTAATGTTGCATCGACTAACGAGCAGATATCTTTATGGAAAGCTGTCGAATATTGGCGCGCTAATGATGAATAGATAATGCTAATATTAGAATATTCCGCGCGCTACGACCAAAACCGTGAATCATGTAAGCCTGCTCGCCTTCCATTGTTCTACAGTATGTATAAGCAGATGGCGTATTTCATCTGTAATCTTCTCAACAGACAGGTTCTCCTGGACAAAGGAAAATGCGTTTTCTCCTAGCACGCGTCTTAGCTCGCTGTCATTTGACAATCTGGTGATGGCCTTAGCTAGACCAGCGTGGTCTCTCGACGGAATCAGAATGGCATGGTGATCATTCTTCAAAAACGTGCTAGTGTAGCCAACATTGGTGCAGATTATGGCTTTCTTGTGTTTCATGGCAGAAATTAGTGTGGCAGCCCAAATGTTTTCGTAAGGTGACAACTGGCAGAAAACGTCTGCCTGATGCATCAAATCGTTCACGATTTCCTGTTTCACCCATCCTAGCAGATGGATGTTGTCAAATCCTCTAGCTAGTTCCTTGCATTCTTTCATTAACCCTCCATCACCAGCGATTATGAATTCGTGAGGCGTCTCAGCCGCGTTACTGCTCAAGAGCCGTGCAGCTTTGAGGAAGACGACCGGGTCTTTGAAGTCAACTAATCTGCCAACAAACAGTATTTTCACGGTAGTGCACTCGCCCAATTAGGGACATACTGAACATTTGTGTATCCACGGTTCTTGGCGACCACAAGCAAGTCAGGATTTATCACGATCAGCAAATCAATAGCTGGCTTGCTTATTCTGTTGAAAAGATTAATGAGCCTGTTCTTGGTGGCGCGTATATCTGAACCGAAAGAAATAGCGATGAAAGGCTTCTTGACTAGTCCCAACCTTTTGCAGATGGAAAAATAGGCGCATTGAAGACCAACGTTTGCTATCAGAACGCAATCGTAGTTCTTGAACTTCTTGTACGATGAGAAACTGAAAATCTTCTTTCTGGTGAAAGTGAAGACGTCTACGTTCTCGCCGTATTTCCCAAGCTCACTTGCTAGAATCAACGAGAGCTTCTGAATCACGTTTCTTTCCTCTCCAATTCTAGCTACTACAAACGCAATTCGCATTTCGTCTACTCCACTATTTCAACGGTCGTTTTCAAGACCTCGCATGTTTGCACTCCATCTTTGACCTGAACCAGTCTATGGTGAGTTCAATGCCTTCATTGAAGCCAGTTTTGGGAGAGTACCCTAACATTTTCTTTGCCAGCGTTATATCTGCGTGAAGCCTTCTGATATCTGATGGTCTTGGAGGTTTGCGCTCCACTTTGTCAAACGGATAGTCAAGTGCGTCACATATCATTGAGATGACTGTCTTGATGTCTATTTCTTTGCCTTGTCCAACGTTCACAACTCTGCCTACTGCTTTGTCACAATCCATCATTTTGACGGCGACCTCAGCACCATCCTTAACATACGTGAAGTCACGACTTTGTAGGCCATCGCCTTCCAGAATTGGTCTTTCACCATTAAGTATTCTCCAAATTGTGACTGGGATAACTGCGGCATAGGCTTCCATGTTCTGTCGTTCACCATAGAAGTTGAAAGGACGGATAATACTGATCTCAAGGTTAAACAATTTGTAGTAGGAAAGTAGGAGCAGGTCAGCCGCAGCCTTTCCAGCTCCGTAAGGACTGTTAGGATCTAACGGGTGATTCTCGTCCATCGGAACACGCTCCTTCACTGCCGTACCGTAGGCTTCAGAACTGGAGAAATGCAATAATCTCTCGAACTTCTTCTTCCTCAAAATGTTGGCTAGGTTATGCGCAATTTCAACCCCTGTCATAAACGCGCCTTCTGGATCAATGAAGCCGTATGGCAAGCATTTTACTGCTAGGTTGAAAACTCCCTCAGGTTTTTCGCGTTCAATAATGTTTTCAAGAGCAGTCAAATATCGTGCGTCTTCTTTGTAGACGATGACGTTTCCTTTCTGAATTGCCTCGTTGAGATTCTCCATCTTTCCAAGGAACATGTTGTCGACAACGACTATCTTCTCTGCTCCATGTTTGACCAATGCGTCTACTACATGGCTTCCTACAAATCCTGCTCCTCCTACGACAAGTAGCTTCCTGTATTTCATTTCTTCATTCTCCTAAATCTTCGTTTATTTGCAATTCGCGTCTAATCCACTCCATTAAATCAGGAAGAACATCTTTCAATCTATTTTTAGGGGAATACCCCAAAACCTTACGGGCTAGACTTATGCTTGGCTCAAAATCATATGCGTTTCCCGTTCTCGACTTCGTGTGTAGAGGCTTAAGTGGTTTCTCTGAAAAAGAACAAATCAAAGTTGCTAACTCGTTTATTGTGATTACTTCATCTCCAGCGATGTTGAACGCAGATCCATAGCCTTTCTCAACTTCATATGCCAGGACATTCGCTTTCACCACGTCTTCAACGCTTGTGAGGCATCGTCTTTGTGTTCCGTCACCTTCAATCATAGGTGGTTTTCCCTTGAGTACACTCCTTATGAAGTTTGAAACAAGGCCACCATTATCGCTGTAGTTTTGCCTACGTCCAATGACATTGTAGTATCGTAAACAGACAGTTTTCAACCCATATTGTTTGGCGAAGAAATTGACGTACCGCTCTGCCGCAAATTTGCTTATGGCATATGGGTTTGTTGGATTGCACGGATGGTTTTCGTCTTGCGGTGAATACAACGATTCGCCATACACGCTTCCTGTACTGCCATATATCAAAACGGTTTCTCTTGACTTTTCCTTCATGCTTTCAAGAAGGTTTAGCGTTCCTTTCGTGTTTACCATTAAGGCGTTGATTGGCGATTCTACAGAGGAGATCAGGTTGCAAGCTGCCTCGTGAAATATGACATCCACATCAACATTGTCTCTCACTACTTTCTTGTTCGTGACTGATCCTTTAATCAGAGTTATCGATTGTTTGCTCTGCTCAAGATTTCTCACTTGATTCTTTGAGAGGACGTGGTCTATGACTGTTGTTTCACAATCTCTCTCAACTAACTCGTCTACTATATGTGAGCCTATAAAACCAGCGCCCCCGGTCACTAGGACTTTCTTGTTCTTCAATAACACCTGCATCACTCTTCAAGAAGTTTGGGAAAGCAATCGCGCGAGCCCGCACTATCCAAATTGAACAACATATGTTCCATCTCCAAGGTTTTTACATCGAATTCCATACACCCAATTTGGTCCCGCGAAACGCATGGAATCGACTTTTCTCTTTTGCTTAACATGGACGAATACATAGCTGCAATACCCTTTAAATGCATTATCCCGTTTGCACGCATTCAGGATTTGAGTCGGAGCGAGCATGCCCAGAGCCTTTCAGCTGTAAAGGAAACATATAAAGAGCCTGAGAAAAAGAAATATTGTCAAACCATAAACACAAACGGAATGAACCTTGATTCGAATTAGAATTGACGTTGATTATCCGTACACCTCTAGAATTAGAAGCTTCATGTACACGGCTCTGGGCATAAGAACCAGCAGAGAATATCTCAGGAACCCCAAAATAGTTGCCGGAATGATCAATGAATCAACGAGAAAGGTAAAGGCATACTGGTTCTTCACGCCTAAGACAATTCCAGATAAGGAACTTGCCGAAATGTTAGATAATCCGAAGCATGAAGTGGCACTTCACATAGTCAATGACCCATACACTGAGCTGAGAAACATGGAGCAAGAAACTGGAAAGAAAATCAAGTACTACACCATTCACGGAACAGCCCACCTGTTCGCCAGAATCATGTGGAGACGCTGGAAATCAAAAGCTCCGAAAATCCCAGAAGACTTCCCTTTACAGTCATTTCACCAGTTTCCCACGACTGGAATAGACATCCTATGCTACTTGTACCCCGCTGAACAGGCCAAGCGGATGACGGAAGACGCGATCAAAGAGGGAAATGTCATCTATTTTCATCCCATATGGCTTTTTCAACGTGGAAAAATGAACCGCAGAGGCCCATTCTATTACGTATTGAAGGGGATTTTGAACGATGGAGACTGAGCCTGAAACCTTGGAGATTCGGAAAAAAGCTTTCTTTACGATGGCCAGAGACGTGAGGGAGTATCAACGAAGTGTTATTCCAACAGAAGAGTTTGTTGAGAAGATTAGAAAAAAGAATGTGGATGTCTTCACTTTCATCGAAAGAAAATGGTGTTGCCCCATAGCGTCTCCGTCAAAATCATGGTTGAAAGCAGAAGACAACATTGCACTTCTCGCAATAACGAGCTACGATGATTGGCTTAAGATAATAGGAAAAAAAACGCGCAACATGATTCGCAAGGCAGAGAAAAGTGAGATAACCACGAGAATAGCTGAACCCAACGAGAAACTGGCTGAAGGAATCTGGAAGATCTACAATGAA
>Ga0154709_145_pt2 | contig 15291 bp, 19 predicted proteins | sample Rifle2008BG13ft_FD_105569 | JGI IMG/M metagenome (GOLD analysis project Ga0154709, IMG submission 105569) | Candidatus Bathyarchaeota archaeon RBG_13_46_16b
TTTTCTTTCAGCACGGCTATTGTCTTTACTGGTGTTGGGTCTATTCCACGAAGTATGGCCAGATATACGCTTGTGAAGTCGCCGACGCAGATCGTGGAGGACATCTTGGCTAGACTGCTCTTTCCCTTTGCCCAGACCTCGAAAATCCTTAATGATTTTTTGCGCATCAAATCCTTCGTGACTTCAATTCTCTGCTTCATTTCGATTCTTTCAGTATCGTCACGAATAAGAATTATGGAAAAACAATCAGCAAGTTTTCTGACTTCTTCCCAGCCGACGATCTCATTATGATCGAGTTCTGGAAAACACTCCCACTTAGCTGGGATCTTGCTGTTTTCATTGAACTGGGTCTTGAGACGTTGTGCCACGGCACGATAGGTGCCAAACCCGTAGACAACCGGAATGGTGCCACAAATGTCAGACGCTAGCGTCTTGGAGAAATTGGCGGAAACAAGCTTCTCAGGTGAATTTTCACAGCTGATCTTCTCTAGAACCTTGATCGTTTCAGAGATCTCTAGCTCGACGTTAGAGGCTAAACCGATTTTCTCTAAGAATATGGGTAATGGCATGAACAGGTATGGAAGCGTTGCTCTTGGAGCCATTCCTGAAGGAACACGCAGATTTGGGACATCAAGCTTTCCGGCAAATTTGCTCAACGCGCCTCCGGAACTTACGCAGACAACCATACACTTCCGCTTTACTGCATCAAGGAACACGCTCAAAGATTCCTCAGTCTCTCCAGAATAGCTCACGACAAAAACTAGAGTATTCTCATCCGCATACTTAGGCAATGAATAGTCCTTGCAGACTTCTATCGGAACGGTTGCTCTGTCCCTTGCCCAGTCTTTCAAGAGTTCGCCGCCGATACCCGACCCTCCCATGCCGGCAACGATCACAGATCGTGGTTTGCAATAGTTGATGGACACTGTTTTCGCTAGTCTCGCAGCCTCTCGATAATGTCTGGCCGCGTCGATGCAGAAGGAAAGCATTTTGCTCTTGTCGATTTTCTTGATTCTCTCAAGATCATCCAAGGCGCTAAGCTTGGTCAATCAACTCAGCCTCATCTGTTTCCTTGCAATTCTTATATTAGACATTTGGCTTTTAAACAGAAGGTTAACAACAATCATTAAGAGACAATCTGGACGGAAAACGAGCTTTGCAAGAAAAGAAAACATCCATAGCCATACCTGCTTCTGTCGTTTCCGACACGCCCCATCTACGTGAGAAAACATCCAAAATCGGACTAATCGGGAGAGCTGCAGCCATATTTAGAGTCAACGAAATCATAATCTACACAGATGAACTAAAAACCGATCAAACAGTAGAGACGAGATTGATCGCACTTTTGCTCTCATACATGGAAACGCCTCAGTACCTACGAAAGCAACTTTTCAAACTGCAACCGGAACTGCAGTTTGCAGGCATACTCCCACCTTTGCGAACCCCACACCACCCACTGAATCACCAGATGAAGAGGCTGAAAGTTGGAGAGTACCGCGAAGGCACGGTTCTATCCAAACGCAATGAAGACATGTTTGTAGACATTGGCGTTGAGCAACCAGCAATAGTTCGAGGCAAGCACCTAGTCCTAGGTAAGCGAATCACCGTGAAAATTGCAGACGCAGACAGGCAAATTAAGGCAGAACTTGCAAATAGAGAAGACATATCAGAGTATTGGGGGTACTCTACTATTGCGGCAAAGCAGTCTTTTGGGGAGATGGTTAAGCAAAAGGATTTTGATTGTATAATTGCCACTTCAAAGCATGGCCGCGCCTTCTTAGACGTTGCAGATGTAATAGCTGAAAAATGGAGAACCGCGCACAGGAGCCTAGTGGCTTTCGGAGCTCCGACCCATGGACTGAACGAAATAGCTGAAGAAGAGGGGCTAGATCTGAGTACCATTGCAGACATTGTTGTGAACACTATCCCTAACCAAGGAACAGAAACAGTGCGAACTGAGGAAGCGGTACTTGCTTCATTGGCCATTCTTAACACGTTGAATCTTTAAGACTTAAATGCTCGTTTTGCTATTCTGCAGTTATGATATTTGACATTGCGATGCCATTAACACTTCTTTTGGTTACGCTCGTGGCTATGTTCTTGAATAAAAAAACAGAAGCCAAGTTGAGGGCAAATTTGAATGAACGTGAATTGACCACAAGAGATGTCGTTTTCTTTGGGGCGGCGATGGCAACCGTCGTTTCTATTATCGTTTTTGTTCCTCAGATGGCTATAATGGCATTGTTTTTGTTTTCATATTCTTCGTTGCTCTTCCTAATTTCATATGTCTTCTCAGACCACCGATGGTATGTGGCGTTTGCGCCACCCGCAGCATTTCTTTTGTTGTACATATTCTTGCGTGACACGACTTTATGGTCTGATTATTTGGTCAACGTTTATGGCCTTGTCTTTGCCATCCTGATCATTCTATACATGGGTGGCATATTCACATGGAAAACCACGCTGATCTTTGGAGGCATAATTACTGCACTGGACATCGTTCTGGTCTTGGTGACTGGCGCTATGATCACTTCTCTTAACCAGACGATGAGCCTCAAGCTTCCAGTAGTGGTCCAAGTGCCCATTATTCCTCCTATCATCGTGGGAGGACGTTGGGCACCCATGACCTTAGGTTTGGGGGATTTCTTCTTTGCGGGGCTTCTGGCCATTCAAACATGGAAGAGATTCGGCAGGAAAACAGCGCTCTTGTCCGCTGTAGGAATGGCGATCTCGTTCTTTGCGTTCACGACCTTCTTGCTCAATTATGGACCATCATATTTCCCAGGCACTTTAATGATTGTATGTGGATGGATTCCGATAGCCCTCATCGGTCTAAGAAGCAAATCTAGAAATCCATAGATTGAAGCTTTCTCATCATTGACAGGCTTCATTTTCGATAATCAGCAAAGATGCTGGGTCGTCATGTCGGCTTGTTCTCCCACTCCACTCACGATGGCGTTCCTGAATCCTATTTCGTGAAGCCTTTGGGCAACTATGGTTGAGTATTTCTTGTAGGTGTTTACAAAGACCGACGGACCAGTGTCCATGGAGTACCATGAAGGAATTCCTTCTTCTCTCATCCTAATGACTTCTTTCACTATGCGGACTGTATCCGGTTCCCAGAGTATCATGTGCGATTTTCCAGTCATAGTTATGGCATGAAGGCTCAATGTGTCTTCTTCAGCCAGTCTTCCTATGGTTGCAGTGTCGCCATGCATGATGCCTATCTTCATCTTCTCGATTAGAACGTCAATATTTCTCAATCTTGCTTTGAACAAAGGCGAACTGAGCACTTCGGCATGTGCCTCATCAGTCTTTGTGTTTGAATGGATGGGCACGATTATCATTGAAAAGTCAATATCAACCAATGTCTTCAGCTGTTCAGCATAGGATCTGCCCTCTTTGTCAGCGTACCAGATCGCGAATTTCCCGGCAAGGCTTCTTGTCGCGGAGCCTGCGCCCAGCCTTACGATTTCTGAAAGCTGACTCATGTCGAATTTGAGGTCAAGAGCCTTGTATGCTGCTAGGCCGAGTGCTGCAAAACCTGAAGCTGAGAAGCCCAAGCCTTTGCCTGTTTTGAGGTTGTTTTCGGACACTACCTTGAATTTACCGCAAAATCTGGCTATCGTTTTCAGCTCATTGAGAACGATTTCAATTCTCTGTTTATCCGCTTCATTGGGCTCCTTCCCGTTGATCATTATCTCGTTCTCTTCCAGAGCGTTTGATGTTTCAACGGTAGTTGTGGTTGACAGGGCTTCAATGCAAACAGAGATACTGTCATGGTACGGTATCCTCTGTTTCGGCACTTTTAATCCGTGATATTTTATCAGTCCCTGTATTGGGTGGGCTATTGCGGTGGCTTTCAACGTGATCAAACCAGTAGCTAAACCAAGCTATGAACTGGAGAATATGTTGAGGTCGAATCTATAAAAGAAGGACGGTTGTTATGGTTTTAACCGAATAGTGCTCCGAGTCCTTCGAGTGCTGCTTCTTCCTTGTGCTTGTCCTCTTCTTCCTTCTTCTTTTTGTCGTCTTCTTTCGGTTTGGCTTCTGCCGCTGGGGCTGCTGCGGGTGCTGCTGCGGGTGCCGCCATCATTGTTGGGGCAGACTTTATTGCCTCGTCAATTTTGACCTCGGCTAAAGAGGCTATTAGTGCCTTGACTCTCACGACGTCGGCGCTCATGCCTGCAGAAGTAAGAACTTGCGTTAGATTTTGCTCGTTTATTTCTTTTCCAGCTTTGTGAAGGAGCATTGCAGCGTAAATGTATTCCATACTTTTTCACCTCTCAAATCAGCTATTTTAACTCTTTCCAGTTTTCTGTTCAGGTCCTGCCTTTTCTTCTTTGATGGGCAATCGACTACTTAAACTTAGCATTTCAGTGTGTGCTTTTCTTATTAGGTCTCCTATCGTGTCCTTCGTTGGTACTGCCGCGTTTATGGAAAGCGCGTAGGCTTCTCTGTGTGCGACTTGCAGAAGCGCAGTAATACTGTCAGTTGTTGGATAGGCTATGCTTAAGGATAAGGCGAAGGCTTCTGCTTGGGCTGAGCCGATGCTTTGCTTGGTCTTGTTAACATCTATTCTGAGCTGGTCTTGCGTTATTATCAAACCATCATCATACACGAAGTTCATGGCAAGCCCGCTTTCAACAGGCTTTATTCCAAGCTTTGACAGAACGCTTGCAAGCCTTTCATCTATCACTTCACCCTTTCTAACGACTAGTGTGTCCTTGCTTACCCAGACACTTCCTGACTCGATCCTTGTTGGCAGACCAGCTGCGTTTAGCTGGCTTATTATTGGGCCAGGAGGTTGACCAGTGTTTCCTGATGGCACTACTACGTCAAAAGCTGCTATGTCACCTGATTTTGCCGTCGTTTTTACTTTGCCCCTTTCTAGAGTGAGGGCTAAGTTGAACGGGTTTAAGTCTGTGAATAAGTAAACGTTTGATCCTTCTAGGTGTTCTTCAAGTTTTTTCAGGTCTGGTCTATCTTTGCAGTTTTCGATGGCCATTTTCATAAGCGTGTTTTTTACGACTCTCATAAGCACTGTGCCTGCGAGGTTTTTCTTGAAAGCTTGCAGTTGCGGGGCTCTGACTTTCTGTAGGCTGGCGATTCCGACGATCTTGTGTTGGTTTATCAGCTTGGTTATTTCGTCGACTTCGCCGATTTTTTCATCTAGAACTTGCTGTGATGGCATTGGTTTCCCCTCTTATGATTTAATTTTTACAGGTGTGCCCATCGATGTTTTTATGATGGCAAACTTGATGTTTTTCATTCCTTTTTTGAGTTTCCCTTCCAAAACCCTCAGGATTGCTTGAATGTTTTCGGTCAGTTCCTCTTCTTTCATGTCTTCGGTTCCGATGCGGCACTGGATCATGGGTTGACTGCGTGTTCTCACGATTATTGTCTTGCGATGCTTGTTAAGTAATCCTGATATGTCCGCAGATGGTGGGACAGGTATGGGCATTTTCCCTCTTGGACCCAGAATCGGGCCCAGGATTCGGCCCACTGACTGCATTAATGGGGCTTCAGCTATGAAGAAATCATAATTGTTGGCTAGCTTTCGCAGTTCCCGTTTCTTGCCAGCTAAGCCTTCAAGTTCTGCTTTTTCGACTACGTGGTCTGCGTTGGCTTTTCTTGCTTTTAGTGCCAGTTCTCCTGAGGCTATTACACATATTTTGTTAGGTTTTGCTGGTGAATATGGAAGTTCTACTATTTCTTGGATCTTGCCCTCAGCCGACTTCATGTCAACGTCTTTGAGGTTTAGAACTAGCTCTACTGACTGGTTAAATTTTCTTTTTTCTGATTTTTCTTTTGCTTCCTTTACTGCTGCTAGTATGGTTTTTTGGTCTAAGGGCATCTTTGTGGCCTCGTGCCAATGAGGGAATGTAGTGCGATTATAAAAATATTCTCTTGTGTTTAGCCTTTACTATTCCCGACAATGGAACTCGGATACAATCTAACCCCAGTCGTAACCACGGCGAATTGGGTTCAAATCCCACACCCTACGCCAACGGTAGATCTGCCGTTTCAGAATTCGTTGGCTTTGCAGCCTGCATTTTGGATAGTTCCATATTTGCTATGGTACAGAAAACCCTTCATTAGTGTTGATGATAGGAGGTGGATGCTTATGACTAAGAAAGGCGAGAAGTACAAGTGTGAAGAGTGCGGACTCGTCGTCGTGGTCGATAGTGCCTGTGGCTACTCTTCGCGCGACTTGATATGCTGCGGCGAGCCTATGAAACCCATGAAGGGAGCTAAAGCCAAGCCCAAAGCCAAGAAGTAGACTCTAGTCTCTTTTGCCCTGCGATTTTGTCCATTCGGCCTTCAACAAGGCAACAAAGCCTTCCTCATCCTCAGCGATCCTCTTCTTAACCTCTTTCCAAGTCTCTGGGCAATCTGTGCACTTCGTGGCCACGATTCCATAAATGACCTTGTCGAGTTCCTGCTTGCTCTCCTTCGTAACCTCTATCTCCGCTTTCTTGAAGATCTCCTGAAGATGTCTGAAGTAGCAGGTCAAACCAAACCCTTGGAATAGTCCTTTTGATGCTTCAGAGTTATAAGCTTCTATGAAGGTCCGTTCCCGATTAGGGTCAAAACGAATTTCGCGGGTTATCCGCGTTTGAAGCAGATGAACTCAGCGCACTTGGCTTCTTGGCCTCTGCGATTTGTAGTTTCCAGAAGCCCTCATCTATCTCATGCACTATTCTTGCTTTCCTTCAATTGGCTCCTGTGTCAAATCTCTGAATTTACAGATTTTAACGAAGGAAAACAGTCCGATGATAGAAAAGAAGACCATGTATGGATAAGCAAGCAGGAGATACCGAAAATCTGATGGAAACTGACCAAATGTGCCACTGTGAAACTGCCAGAACGCGCTACTGTACAAAACACATACTACAACTGCCGTGGCAATTCCAATTACCAGTCCTTTCTTGCCGGAGCTTCTGCAAAGCAGGGCTGCTCCCAAAGGCGCAAATATCGCGTAGAATGCTCCAACGAGAACAGGCATCTTGATCATCCCCAATCCCTCTGTTTGAAGAGCCAAGCTTTCGGGATAGTACAAGAATGTGAGAAAGAGATTGTTTGGAATCTGATCAAGCGAGAAAACCCCCGATGCCGCATTGAAACTGAACTTGTAAGGACTCATAAGCGGATCTCCGAACACAAGCCATTGGGCCACAAAAGGCGCAATCACGAAAGGCGCCGCAGCAACGAGAACAATTAAGACTGCCTTGATCTTAGAAGGCTTAGAATGCCACAGAACGTGGACGAGCAGTGGCAGGAAGACAATGGCGTCCAAGTACCTCGTAAAGAAGGCAAAACCTGTCAGAAGCCCAGCTAGCGCCAACCTATTGTTTGTTGATGGTTTAGTTGCAACATAAGACAGAGCGATAAGGCAGAAAATCGTGATGCCATGATTCCACCATATGACATGATGATAGGGCAGTGTAGTTGCAAAAAGCATAAACAAGACAGTGATTTTCGCTACAAGATCCTTAGTTAGAGAACGAAAGAACAGGTAGGAAAAATACAACGTACCGACAAAGGCTATCAAATTAGGAATAAACAACCCATCCTTGCCAATCAGAAGATAGAACGGGATAGAGACTAACGGATATCCAAGACCCATCCTAAAACCATCCGGCGTCAAATAACCATGCGTCAACTCATCAGTCATTCTGATATAGTGCCCTTGATCATGCCAACCAGGCCAATCAAGTCGGTTGGGCCAAGCTAGATAGACAACGATCAAATACATTGCACCAATGAAGGCAAGCCTAAAGCCTACCTGATCACATCTTCCTCTCAAGAGAGGGAAAAGCGCAAGACCAATAACCACCAATAATGCGAAACCCGCTATCAGCAAAGCAGGGTTTCCGACACTGTCTAATTGCAGCTCTTTACGGCTCCATTGATAAGCAAGAATCAAAACGCTGCATAGACTTCCTGCTATTAAGAGATAGAAGTCCTCGCTGTGAATAGCCTTGGCAACACTTCTCGAAATCTCCATTCTTCTTCCTCTTAAAGGCCTGTGACCATAATTGCATCTAAATCCTTGACATCCGTTTTTCGATCACCATATATTAGGGGCCCGCATAAATCTCTTTCATATCGGATGAAACGCTCGCCTTGTGCGTTGTTTCCTCAGGCACCAGCTTCTGGAAGGGAAGGATTATGACGCGTGGAACTCACCATGGTCGAAAGTTTGAAAGTATGCAAAGATTTAACGATCAGAACTCTGATAGATAGCCATCTAGAATCAAACTGGGAAAGATAATGAGCAAAATCGGAGTGCTCCTACCCGCGTTCAATGAAGAAGAGAACATACAGGGGATCATAAAAGAAACGAAAAACTGTCTGCCAAATGCCGAGATCATCGTAGTAGACGATGGGAGCAAAGACAGAACGAGCAGATGGGCCAGAAGGGCGGGAGCAAAAGTACTCAAGCATGAGGTTAACAGAGGAAAGGGAGAAGCTGTAAGAACAGGAATCAAATTCTTCCTTAATCAATCAAACGTAGATTTCGTAGTAATAGTGGATGCTGATGGACAGTATTCCATCAAAGAAGTACCGAAACTTGTTTATCCGCTGGAGCATGAGGAAGCTGACGTTGTCACTGGATTCAGAAACTGGGACAGCACACCATTCAGGCATCGCGTTGGAAACTCTTTGTGGAGATTCTGCTTCAACATGCTTCTCGGAATGGACCTTAGAGACACAAACTGTGGTTTCATAGCTCTGAACAGAAACGCTATGGACAAAATTCGCAATATTGGGGGCGGCTACATAATCGAGAACGAGCTTCTGATTGACGCTTTGAGGAACGGACTTGAGATCAAACAGGTTCCTGTGAGTGTCAAATACATGAAGAAGAGCGGCGTTTTTCGCGGGATAAAAATAGTGCTTAACGTTCTAGTTTTCATTATAAGCGAAGGACTCCGATATCGTCTGAGTTTGAACTAGAATCCCAATTATAGATTCTTGTTGATCGTCTTTACTAGTGATTCGCAAGCATTATTGGGCGATGAAGATAGAAGTGATTTATTGTTTCATCTTAAGAAGAATAAGCTACTGCTGTTGTTTAGTGTTCTGCTATTTCTTTCTCTCATTCAGCTTTCTTCTGCGACTGTGTTGGATTTCACTGTTCGCGCCGGTGACGAAGTGACTAGACCAATGACTTTGACGGTTGAGGATCGTGTTGTCATCAAGTTCACGGTGGTCGGCGGACAGGGTGGTAACACGCTGGATTTTCGGTTAGCCTATCCCAATGGAACCGAAGGCGGCTTTTGACAATGTGGGCAACATCAACTACGGATTCGTATGCGATGAGGAAGGCGAGTACCTGATGCACTTTTCCAACGCGGGCTCGTCTGAGGACAAGCTTGTGAGATTGGACTACGAGATTCAACACTACCTCTTCGGCATGCCGTAGATGCTCTTCCTGACGATAATCATAGTAGTGGTCTGCGTTGCGGCTGTTGCCGTCTTTATCCTCATGGGAAACCAACATTAGGCGCTACAATCTGACAAGTTTACACTTGTGCATTATCTAGTCTTTGCTGAATAAGCCTTCGTGTTTGCCTTCATCGATTTCCTTTTGTATCTCGCGTGGGTCTTTGCCTTCAGCCGTGATCCCCATGCTAACACAGGCGCCGAGGATTTCTTTAGCTGCGCTTTTGAGGTCTCTTGACAGCAGTTCTGGGCGCTTCATCTTGGCTATGCGGACCACCTGCTCAAGCGTAAGGTTCCCAACTTTCGCGCTGTGCGGAGTCGCCGAGCCCTTCTCAATCTTCAACTCACTAACTATCAAAGCCGAAGTAGTGGGCGTTCCAATAGTGACCTCAAAACCTTTAGTGTCAGGGTCAACAATCACCTTGACTGGAACCTTCATTCCAGCATAATCCTTGGTTAGCTCGTTTATCTTGTTCACAATCATCATTACGTTAACGCCTAGCGGGCCTAATGCCGGTCCCAAGGGTGGTCCAGCATTCGCTTGCCCTCCGGCGACGAGCAACTCTACAACTTTCTTGTCAACCATCTACGTTTCACCACTTTCTCCTCTATCTTTCTCCACTATCTTCACATAGTCAGAATTAACCGTTATCGGCAACGTGAAGCTTGCCTCCAACAGCTCCAACGTCACTTCCGCCTTGGCTTTGTCGATGCGCGTTATCTTCGCGCGCATTCCCTTGAAGGGTCCGCCTGTAACTTCAACTATGTCTTCCTCGCTTAACTCGTCAATTATCGGTTTTCTAACTATGTACCTTTCAATCTCAGAAAAGCCCACTATGCCTGGGATTCTTGAGCGAACGTGCCTGACACCTGCAATGGCCTGTTCCACGAGGTGAGGCCCTTCAGCCTCTACGAAAACGTATCCTTTCAGAGCCTCAGGAACTAAAATGGCTCTTATTGGCACTTTTTCCATCCCCACTTTCGCAGCTATAAGCCTGGCCACGTTCTTTTCCTGACCCGTGGTTGTTTTTATAGCGAAAATCTTCGTTGCGGAAGCTTCATTCTTCTCCATGAACGTTTTCTTCCTTCTAGCCTGTCGTGGAATAGCCGGGCTGTAAGACAGAAGACAGCAGTTTGATGACAAACCCGATTAATCCAATTGCGCCTATGCCTAGAAAGCAAATCTTTATCGAGAGCCAAAGCTCAGTTCTTCCTGGTTTCACAGCGAGTTTCAGCGTTCTTGCGCATTGAGCTAGGAACGATCCTAAACCCATGGTTCATCGCACACTCAACATTTCAGATCGAATATAAACGTTGCTGTAGCAAAGCTCTGAAGAATAGAGCAGGACATTTCCATTAACTTTTCCTTTTTGCGCAGACTAGGCTTTATCAAAGGGCAAACCAATTTCGTCAAGCAGTCTAACAATGCACGGTTTGTCTTCACCCTTAATCCCTTTCCAATCCAGAACAGCATGATCAACTCTCTCTAGGGTCCGCTCTACACATTGCTTGAGCATTTCAGCATCCAGCTTTGAAATAGCATATTTCGGAATTATATGTCCAAATGCCAGCTTGCTTTCCAAAGCTATCTTGGTGAACTTGGCATTATAGTGGGGCCCACCTATGCCTAATACGACTTTGGCTGGATGATCCCCAAAACTTGAACATGCACTTATTGTGGCTCTGGCAACGACATCGGCCGCCCTCAGATCGGCCCATTGCCTTGGCGAACTACCCAGCTCAGCGAACATTGTCGGCACGTCCAAGGATGGCCCGTGATGAGTGCCCTCATACGAAACCTCATAGTCAAGCTGCAACTCCAGTTTGAGCTGCGCCATGACCGTTAATGCCTCGCGCATAGCGTTTGCAGGTGAAAATGAGACCTTTCTTGAAAGCCCACCTAGTTCTGCTTCACTCAGGTTTCCTGATGTGTGAACTGATAGTGTTGGTGTCCCGCTTTCGCTGCTGTGTCTAGAAATGAAGATTACAAGTTCAATGCCCGTGAAATGGTCAGTTAGGTTTTGCGCGTAGATGGATTCTTCGTTCAAGGTTACGAGTTTGACCTCTCTATTGTTGACGGTTGATTTGTGAACAGGAGTTTCTTGAAATTCTTCAGAGGTTCTTTCGAATTGGCAGTTGTTTAGGATTTGGTTTTTGATGTTTAGGCTTGCGATGTCCTTGTTTGATGAAACTATCAGAATGATTGCTTTTCCCCTCTAACTGTTTCTATGAATGAACGGTAAAATAGATTTGCGTCAAATATAATGGACTTGCGGACTGGTTGTTAGTTCATTGTTATGTCTGCTGGGTTTTAAAATCGTGACAAAAACCCCTTTGAGTGAAGAAAAGCTTTATAACAAAAGATCAGGGTTTGGTTTGAGAAAGGTGAGAATATGCACCTAATCAACTTTGGGAACTTGACAGGTCAACAGCTCACCGAAATGATTGATAAGGGCATCGAAATCAAACACAACCCAAAAAAACACGAAAGTGCATTAGAGAGCAAATCTGCAGCACTTATTTTCCAGAAAACTTCAACAAGAACCAGAGTCTCGTTTGAGGTCGCAATGACTCAGCTGGGCGGCCACGCACTCTTCATAGATTGGCGGACAACAAACTTCGCAATGGCCGACATATCTGATGAAGTGCAGTACCTCTCGCGCAACGTTGACTGCATAATGGCAAGAATGATGAAAAACGCGGACTTAACGAGAATGGCAGATGCCTCGCACGTTCCAGTAATCAACGGGTGCGACGAGAAGTATCATCCCAGTCAAGCCATAGCTGACCTGATAACGATCAAGGAGAAGAAAGGCAAGCTTAAGGGTGCAAGACTCGTTTACATTGGCATCCACAACAATGTCTGCAACTCGCTGATCGAAGGATGCACAAAAACAGGAGTCAAAATCACCACAGTGACACCGATCTTCAATGAACCAACAAGAGACGACGACCTCTTGAAGAAAGCACAGAAAACAGGGCTTTGGGAAACCAATCTGGACGTTAAGGCAGCGGTCAAGGACGCAGACTTCGTTTACACAGACACATGGGTGGACATGGAATTCTTCACTGACCCCAAATATGCTTCTGAAAAGGAAAAACGTGTAAAGCTCATGATGCCTTATCAGATAAACAGAGAGCTACTAAAAGGAACCAACGCTTTCGTCATGCATGACATGCCCATACACAGGGGATACGAGATTACCTCCGATGTCATAGAAAGTTCGAAATCCGTGATATACGAACAAGGCGAGAACAGGCTCTACTCAGCGAAAACAATATTCCTTAAACTGTTGGACAAATACTAAAAGATCAGACCTGCAACTACCTCAATATCATTTCCACAAATTTCTCTGGATCAAACTGCTCCAAGTCATCATAGGCTTGTCCCGTTCCAATGAACAAGATAGGTTTTTGAGTCACGTATGTCACGCTTAAAGCTGACCCCCCTTTGACATCAGCATCAACTTTGGTCAGTATCGTGGAATCTATGCTTACTGACTTGTGAAACTCCTCAGCCTGCATGACCGCATCGTTGCCTGTAAGCGAATCCACGGTTAACACCGTCATATCCGGCTTGACAACTCGTTTGATCTTTTCAAGCTCGCTCATCAGGTTTCGATTCGTCTGCATCCTTCCAGCCGTATCAATCAAGACCACGTTTATTCCATGTGCCTTCGCATGACTTATCGTGTCATATGCTACAGCTGCTGGATCTGCACCGTATTTATGCTTGATCATTTTTATGCCAAGCCTCCTAGCATGCTCTTCCAACTGCTCAATTGAGCCAGCACGATAAGTGTCGCTGCAAGCAAGAACAACCGAATAGCCCTTCTTGCTGAAGAAGTGCGCTACTTTGGCTATCGTAGTGGTTTTTCCGGTGCCATTTATCCCAACGAAAACCATAGTGTAGGGTTCTTTTTTCCTGCGCTTTTCTTCAACGGCCTTCAACAAATCAATTCTTTCATTCGTAAGCATGACGCCCAAGAGCACGTCTCGAAGGTTTTGCTCCACTATTTTTCTTCGATCCTCAAGCCTTTTGACCTGAACCCCGTTCAACCGTTTCTCCATCTCATCACATATTCTTTCTGCCACAGGGAAGGCAACATCATTTTCCACAAGGCTCATCTTAAAATCAGAAAGTATGGGTCGCAGATTTTCGCTCTTAAGCTCGGCTGTCGTGACCTTACTTACTAGTCCTTTTAGCCCTTTCTTGAGCTTCTCAAACATTTACCGAAGGATTCCCCTCTCGCATTTCAGCTATTTGCGCTTCGATTTTCGCTCTGTCTTCGTTAATCTTGTCAACCACTTGACTAAATTGTTGTTGAAGCGACATCCTTGCCTTGTCAAGGTCTTCGAGCCGTTTCTTCACAACCTCTTTTGCCTCTGGCAGAGCCTTCTCAACTGAAACGCCTGCACCTATTCCCACGATCAGTTTATCAGTGTTCCCAAGTCTCGCTTTAACATAGGAGCTACCACCTACCGGGACAAGAAGCTCAGCGTCCTCCTTTTCTTTCCCCAAATCCTCAAGCGTCATACTCGAATAGGTCAGATCCGTGATGACAGCATTAATCATGTTGAGCCTGGACTGAATAGTCTCAGCTGTCTGCTCAAGAAACCGCAACTCAACCGTTAACTTACGGAACTCTTCCTCACTTTTACTCGCCAACTTTCTCTTCTCCAGTCACAAGTTTCTTCAACATTGGATTCACTATCTCTTCCGGTGGAACTTCCTCGACACTCAATATCTTCACGTGAAAACGTTTGACGCGGTGTCTGCTACCTAGTTCAGCGTAGACCTTCTCAACAGCATGCTCTGGCTTGGCAGCTAATATCTCTTGTTTGAATGAGGTTTCCAAGTTGGGCTTGTGGATTTCACCTGTTACTCTGAAGACTTTCAATTTCTGCGTCCTCCTTGACAACATCCAAAGCATTCCCAATTATAAACATCTCGGGTCCAGTTGTTAATGAACCCACAATGGCTGTATGGCGATTGCAGATCAGACCTGCTCCGACGAACGGTATTCCACAGTTGATTGTGCCTACATCAACAGGAACCTTGAACGTGTCTTCCAGAAGTTTTCTTTCAGAATCCGTAAGCAAGGGATGGGCTAAAACCCCCTTGTTTGTTGCAACCGCTAATGAACCCACGTAAGGGAGACCAGCGATCTCGCCAGTGACCGTTTCGACTCCCAGAGTCTCAGAGATTCTCCGGATATCGTTCTCTCTCAACCGAGGATCAACGACGGCGCCACGATCGTTCGCCAAAACTAGGTTGCCATATGCGGTCTTCTTGGTTTCCATTACCGCGATGTTCCCTTTGAAAACGGACTTGAGGGCTTCAAGTTCTTCCTGTCGAACATAGTTTGGAAGCAGTATTCCATTTGAGTTTGCGCATGCCAAGGCTCCGATCAAGACTGAAGCGCCAATTGTTGAATGAACCAGTTTGGCTTTGAGCCACTGCGCCAATCTTTCAGCCTTCTTTAGGGGAACGTATTTTGGAATTATCACAATGTCATCTGTGGCTAAAGAGTAAACGCCTACGTTAACGCTTCCACCTAGGCTGGACAGGTAGATGGCCAAGGATCAGTCTCCTTCAGCCAAATAAACAGTCACATTGCCTTCCTTATCTTTTGCAGCTCTAACACGGATTTTCCTAGGAGGCTTCTCTATTCCTCGACTCCACATTCTCAAGTTTACTTCGTTGCTGATGATAAGCCTGCTTACTTCTTCTTCCTCTTCCTCAGTCTCCTTGCGAGACTCCAGCTTCATATGCTTGGTAATAAAAGATTTCAACATTCGCATGGCCCTTGGTGCCCGCCTTCTCGGGGGCGTGAT
>Ga0154709_180_pt2 | contig 14853 bp, 10 predicted proteins | sample Rifle2008BG13ft_FD_105569 | JGI IMG/M metagenome (GOLD analysis project Ga0154709, IMG submission 105569) | Candidatus Bathyarchaeota archaeon RBG_13_46_16b
CATTGCTTTTGTGCAGGAAGCTTACGCCCCGGCAACAACATACGCTATTCTATGGCTTGATTGGGTGCCTATCGAAGATATTGCAGTATCTGGGAATGGCCAATGCGTCGCATCTGTGGAACAGCCTGGCACACTGAGGTTCAATGATAGAAGCAGCGAAACTGCGCTCTGGAATTGGACCGCAACAGGTGAAACATTGCTTTCAGTTGCAATCTCGAGGAACGGAGACTGTGTCGCGGTTGGCAGCAATCAACGTGTCTATTTCTGGGTGGGCGCTACAAGTTTGACAGGAACGAATCCGACTACAAACCCAACTTGGAACAGCACCACGCTTGGTGCTATCGAACGCAGATGTCTTGCCATGTCGGATGATGGAAATTACCTTGCTGCGTGCGGAACGGGCTACTATGCCTATTACTGGAGAGACACGAAAGGCCACTCACAGGGGTCATCCAACGTGCAGACGACTTGGGACTATAGTTTCGGACACATGGCTGAAGCCGTAGACATTTCAAGTGATGGCGATTGCGTCGCTGTGGGAACCAAGACCCCCTCAGTTGCCTATTGGAAAAGGGCAAGGACACTGACGGGCCATGGCCCTTCTGAGCCGCAGCCTGACTGGCTATCAACCAAGATCAACTCTGCCATATCCGTTGTAGATGTGGCTATTTCGGATGATGGGAACTACGTTGCCGCAGTCTCCCACAGCATCACAGGGGAACTTTACTACTGGGCAAGCGCAAAGGCACTTGAAGGCGACCCAACACCCACTTGGCACAATGAACTGTGGGGAGGCAGTATATTTGACGCAGTGGCTATCTCATGCGATGGCAACTCGGTCGTTGGAGGCGCGACTAATGGAGTCTATTTCTGGAGCGGCGCTACACAGCTGCACGACCTTCCAAGCACTCCCACTCCAGACTGGGTCTATACGATTGCTGGTCTCGTGAAGGATGTGGCGATAAACAGCGCTGGGGAATACATTGCAGCAGCCACAGATTCCGCTGCATACTTTCTGAACAGTACCGGAAGCTCACTGTGGAATCCGCCATACGTCACCGATGCTCTTCTGAATTCCATGTCACTTTCTGAAGACGGCGGCACCCTGGCAATGGCAACTGTCGGAAGCACTGCTCACGTCCTTGACACAGGTTTCAGGACAACATCTGAACCCGTAGGAGGTATTCTAATGCCCGTAGATATTTTCGCTCTTCTTTGGCCTTACCTATTTGCAGCCGGGCTCGCATTCTTGGCCACTATTGCGCTCGTGTACAAAAGGCGCACACACTCGCTTAGCGCGCGCTAGAAGAACATCGAACAACCAAAACCGGTCTTTACTTAGCGAGAACCAATGCTTTTTTAGCGTGCGCGTCGCATTAGCGCGCGCTAGACTAACAACGTGATAATCGTGAATGATACTAGCTTCTTCATAGAGCCACTGTCTTCCTTCGAACCAGATGTACATCTTTAGACCGATGAAGAAGCGCGCGCTACAAACTCTATTCTAGTCGTTTCACTATGTGGTATCCAAACTTCGTTTTCACTATGCCTGAAATCTCTCCTTTGTTAATAACAAAAGCGGCGTTTTCAAATTCCTTGACCATTTTTCCTCTACCGAAAGTTCCGAGGTCTCCACCATTCTTTCCCGAAGGACATAGTGAAACTTCTTTGGCTATGTTTGCAAATTTCTCGCCTTTCTTTATACGCTCCAATATCGCTTTGGCTTCCGTTTCTGTCTTGACTAGAATATGGGAACAATGCACTTTGTCTGGCATGAAACCTCTTGTATTAAACTCGATCATATAAGAGTTTTTTCAGCGCGCGTTTTGTGATGTCAGAATAGAATGCACTAGAGTGCCTCTCCAAAGAGAAATGCAACTGATTTGGATGGAATGTGAAGATGTGGCATGTTTCAAAGGCAGATTCTTCATCGAATTCCCAAAGAGCGCGTCGCGATTCTTCAAATCAGATACCTTCGGGAAGCGAAGGCTGAAAAGATGGAGATGCCAAACACTTAAAGAACTTGAGAGTATTAGCGGATGCCGGGTGACCATCCGCGAAGTCTAAGCTGAGGCGATTTCTTGCAAAGATCCATGATGTGTTCAGAGGGTTGTATGAGGCACTTTTCGGTCTCGTGTTACATTCTTTCAAGAGTATGAATCGCAAAATCAGGTCTAGGTTCCCAGTTTGGCGTATGAAAGAAGAAACGTCTGAGCATGTTCGGCACTCAGTTGAAGTGTTCATTTGGATGATTTTTCCCTTAAGCGTAGTTTATGTCTGCGGATTCCAGTTCTTCTTCGGTGAAAGTGTTTTTGGTCTAGTGCTATGGGGATTGGGTGTCTACTTCTACAGCAATTTTCTCCCTGATCTTCCCTCAATTCACAGAAAGAAAAAGTGCGAAGCAGATTGCACGGATTTGTCATGGTATAAGAAGTATGTGATTTTATTGTTTGCACCGCTGCTTGTTTGGCTTCTGTTTTCTGGAATACGGTTAAGTTGGAGAACGGTCGAAACATATCATAACTTTCGATCTCTGGCTATATATGGCGCATTTCTGTTTGTAGTAGGCTTTCTTGGTTTTGCTGGGTTGCCTTTGTCAATTCGAGATCTTGCAAAGATCTTCTTCTTCCAGTTCTGCGGAATAATAGGTTTCCTAACTCATCTGAAAGTCGATAAAATCTGGTGAGAACCGCCTATGTTGCGAACGCGATAGGCGGATCAATAGCCGATTGATTTAGGCGTATGATAAAAAGCCTTGTTGGCTTGGAGTATCAAATCTGTCGTGGCAAAACGAATTCTTTAAACCAGATCTAATATTCTATTAGAAGCTGTGTCCAGATTTGTTTGATCCCGTGACGTTTGCCCTAATAATCGCTGGCGCAATAGTTGTGATAGGCTTCTTGAGCAACTACCTATTTGAGCGTACAGGCTTTCCGGATATGCTGTTCCTCGTAGTTCTAGGCATACTCGTTGGACCAGTCGCAGGATTCGTTGATGCCACTTCCGTGGTGAGTTTTGCTCCCTACTTGGCTACTTTGGCTTTGGTTTTCATACTATTCGACGGTGGAATGACTTTGAACATATACCGTGTTTTCTCTGAAAGCCCAAGAGCAGCGGTTCTTTCCACGATAGGCTTTGCGTCAAGCGTTATCATCACTAGTGTGTTCATGAGTCTCTTTGTAATCCCGAACATGCCCACTTTGTACTATCTTCTGTTTGGAACAATTATCGGAGGAAGTAGCAGCATAATCGTCATGTCTCTGGTATCAAGGATCAAACTGAGCGAAAAAGTCTCAACAGTCTTGAGCTTGGAATCAGCTATCAGCGATATTCTATGCATAGTGTTGTCTCTGATTATCATTGAAATAGTGGTGTTGAAAGGAGTAGCCGACTTGCCAACGATTGCCAAGTCGGTGGCCAGCAGGTTTTCCATTGGTGTCATGCTTGGGGTATTCGCTGGAATCAGTTGGCTTAGCGTATTGAGACGGATCGTTAAGTCGGCCTACTCCTACATGCTTACACTAGGCATCGTGCTACTAGCATATGCACTCTCAGAATTCCTAGGTGGAAGCGGAGCACTGTGTTCTTTACTTTTCGGAATCATGATGGGCAACGAGAAGGAAATCTACGGTATACTCAGAATGAAAAAGCCGTCAAGTCGAGTCGTAGACGCAGGATTGAAGCGGTTTGAATCCGAAATAGCTTTCTTGCTGAGAACATTCTTTTTTGTCTATATAGGTTTGATCGCCACAATGACCAACGTTCTAACGGTTGTCGTAGGAGTAGCGCTTTCCTTGACCCTACTTTTGACAAGGTTCGGAGTCGTTCAACTAACGACAATTCGAAGTGAGCTAAACAACGAAAGAGGAATAATGAGCGTGCTACTGACGAGAGGTCTGGCTTCAGCCGTACTGGCTACCCTGACATTACAGTATACGGATCCCGTAAAATACCCTGAGGTGGGAAGAATCTTCCAACAACTATCACCACTTTACATCAACGTGGCAGTCGTCGTGATTCTGACCACTGTGGTGATCGCAACTGTGGGGGTTCCAGTGCTCAGATGGAAAAATAGGAAAAAACAGCCCCTCGATGTTTGCTGAAACACACAACAACGATTCTGAATAGAGTACAAGCCAAAAAGAGTTCGCATGAGATGTCTTCATTTTCTACTCAGATACGTCGCCACGGCCATTTTTTGATAATCGAAAAGCTATATTGATGCTTGTCTGCATGTGGCTGATAGCGTTCGTTTGGCGTGGGTGCTCTCGAATAATTATCAAGCATTTCGACCTTAACTTTCTGTAGACTTTTAAATTGTTTGAGCATGGATGAAATTTGACCAAAATGCTTTCGTCTCATGAAATGCCCTGATTATTTTGTCCAGTCACTACGTTTTACACAGGATTGTGATCCGCTAAAGAGACAAAAATGTCTCTTCATTGCCTGCAAGTGCAAGGATTTGGTTATGCATCTAAGTGGAAATGATTGCTAACACTGCTCTAGGTTGAAAAATCGCCGATGTTGTTCGAAACTTGAATTCTAATGTCGCAAAGTTTTAATCTCCGCCGGAATCACCAATCAACAAGGAGGTTATCTGTCTTGGTTACATTGAATCTTGACAAAATTTTCCATCCTAAGAGTGTAGCCATAATCGGCGCGTCCGATGAAGAAGGTACCGTCGGTTGCGCCCTGATGAAGAATTTCAGAGAACTAGGCTTCGAAGGAAAGCTCTACCCGGTTAACATACGCAAGAGTGAGGTCTTCGGTCTACAGGCTTTCCCAAGCGTTGACCAAATCCCAGAAACAGTTGATCTCGCCGTGATCGCCACACCCGCTCGCACCGTCCCCGACATAGTGGAACAATGCGGAAAAATGGGCGTGAAAGGTCTCATAATCATAAGCGCAGGTTTCAAAGAAATAGGCGCCGAAGGCAAGGCTCTAGAGGAAAAAATCACACAACTGAAGAAAGAATATGGTGTGAGAATAATAGGGCCTAACTGCTTGGGGATAATACGACCAAGCAATCGCCTCAATGCCACGTTTATAAGCAAGATGCCTAAACCGGGCAACATAGCGTTCATAAGCCAAAGTGGCGCTCTCGGCTCAGCCATCCTCGACTGGGCACTGCACGAGAACATAGGTTTCAGCAACTTCGTGTCGATTGGCTCCATGATTGATGTGGACTTCGGCGATCTGATAGACTATTTCGGAACTGACCCCAAGACAAAGAGCATACTAATGTACGTTGAGGGTCTTTCCGATGCACGCAAGTTCATGAGCGCCGCAAGGCACTTTGCAAGGACAAAACCCATCATCGTTGTCAAGGCTGGAAAATTCAGCGAAAGCGCAAAGGCCGCGGCTTCACACACAGGCTCGCTTACTGGCGAGGACAACATCTATGATGCAGCTTTCAAACGTGCTGGCATAGTTCGCGTGGATGAGATCGCTGACTTGTTCAACTGCGCTGAAGTCCTTGGTACGCAGCCTCTCCCAAAGGGACCAAGCTTGGCAATAATCACTAATGCAGGTGGTCCAGGAGTGATGGCAACAGATGCCCTCATCGCTAGAGGCGGAAAGGTTGCCAAGCTCAGTCCAAGAACCATGGAGATTCTTAATAGCGTACTGCCTCCCTTTTGGAGTCGAGGCAATCCTATAGACATTCTAGGAGATGCTCACGCTGACCGTTACAAGGCCGTGCTCGAAGCTTGTTTGGACGATGAAAACATCGACGGAGTACTTGTTATCTACACTGCTCAAGCGGTGTCTGAACCCGTGGAAATCGCCAATAGCATAGTAGAACTGGTGAAGAGCAAGACCTATCATAACAAGACAATGTTGACGAGCTTCATGGGGTATGGTGCAGTTGAAGAAGCGAATCATGTATTCAACGAGAACAATATTCCAACGTACACCACACCAGAGCAGGCAATCAAAACCTATCTTTACATGTATCAGTACAAGCGCAATCTTGAGCTTCTTTATGAGACGCCTGAAGAGATACCTGTAGATGTAATGGCTCCTAAGCGCCCCCTTATGGTCATACTGCGGAACGTGGCTGCTGCCAACCGAGAGAATCTCACAGAAGCTGAAGCAAAAAAGTTCCTTGAATACTACAACTTTCCAGTAGTGAAGACTACAGTGGCTCGGACCGCGGATGAGGCCGTGTGCCTAGCTGCCCAGATAGGTTACCCAGTAGTTCTCAAGATCCTCTCACCCCAAATCATTCACAAAACCGATGCCGGAGGAGTTGTCCTTGATCTAAACAACGAAGCTGAAGTCCGTGAAGCATTCGACCGAATAATGCAAAGAGCCAAACAGTACAATCCCGACGCTGAAATACAAGGGGTCATCGTCCAAAAGATGGTCAAGAAGACGGGCTATGAAGTAATAATCGGAGCAAAAAGGGACCCATTGTTCGGACCAGTTATCTTGTTCGGAATGGGAGGAGTCGGCGTTGAACTCTTCAAAGACTTCGCATTAGGGCTTCCGCCCCTGAACCAGACCTTGGTCAGGAGAATGATGGAAGAAACGAAGGTCTACCAGCTTCTGAGGGGCTACAGAAACGTTCCACCAGCAAACATCAAGCTTCTAGAAGAAGTGATGGTGCTTTTCTCGCAACTGCTAGTGGACTTTCCACAAATCAAGGAAGCTGACATAAACCCGCTCTTCATAAATGAACAAGATGCCCTCGCCATCGACGCCCGAATCGTGATAGACAGAGGTCAAGTCTTCCAGAAGCCTGAACCCCATCAACACCTCGTCATAACACCCTATCCAAAGAAGTACGAAACGATCTGGACCTTACGCGATGGCCGTACAGTAGTGTTGAGGCCAATAAGACCCGAGGATGAACCGCTGTGGCTAGAAATGTTCCAAAACTTCTCAGAAGAATCAATACGCTTCCGATTCTTCCAAATCCTAAAGGATACTCCACACGAAACAAGAGTCCGTTACTGCAACATCGATTATGACAGAGAGATAGCCATAGTGGCTGAAATGACTGAAAACGGACGAAAAAAGATCCTAGGCGTTGCGAGAGTAGGGTTCGAGCCTGACAGCAAGACAGGTGAAATCGCGTTCATCGTTGCTGATCCATGGCAAGGCCTGGGTCTCGGCACGAAGATGGTTGATTATGTGCTAGAGATTTGCAAGGACATGAGAATCGGAACGGTCTACGCCATAATGTTGTCAGAGAATTTCCGAGCTGTCAACTTGATGAAGAAAATGGGCTTTGTACTCAGCTGTATGGAAGATGGTAATGTCAAAGGAACGTTAAACCTCAAAGAGGAGGAATCTGTCGTCTGCCCCGAGCCAAACACTGCCAAAGAACCCGAGACCCAAACCCAGTCGGATGAAGTGGAGCAGGAGAACCAGAGAAAGGCAGAGGTAATCTCGGAATAGAATGTTCACTCATTCCAACCAGTGTTTGTGCATGAGAAGACTTATTAGGTTTAGTGGTCTTCTGACCTGATATGACGTATGTCATATGCTGAAGGATGCTTCACAACCATGCCCTTTATTCATACAATCAATAGGAAAACCATTAAAACCGAGCTTTGCAAACGTAAAGATTATTTAGCTTCATTCGATCATTCATTCATCCAAAATAAAGAAAGGAATCCCAATCCATGTCTAAGTCGGTTCTAGTCATCGGAGGCGGGATAGCTGGAATCCAAGCCTCACTGGACTTGGCCAACCGCGGAACTAAAGTCCACCTTGTTGAAAAAACTCCAAGCATAGGCGGGCGCATGGCACAGCTTGACAAGACTTTTCCGACACTGGACTGCTCAATCTGCATACTTGCGCCCAAAATGATAGAATGCTTCAGACACTCCAACGTCAACCTCTTAACATACTCAGAACTCGGCGAGGTCAAAGGCCAAGCGGGCAACTTCACCGTGAAAATCCTGAAGAAACCCCGCTACGTAGATGCTGCAAAGTGTACCGGTTGCGGCACATGCATCGAGAAATGTCCAGTCAAAGTTCCAAGCGAATTTGAGATGGAACTGGGAAACAGAAAGGCCGTTTACATGCCATTCAAACAGGCAGTCCCGTTGGTTGCAACCATCGATCCAGATAACTGCCTGTACTTCACAAAAGGTGTCTGCAAGATTTGCCAGAAAGTCTGCCCGTCAAACGCAATCAACTATGAACAGAAGCCAGAAGAAACCGAGTTGAACGTTTCTTCAATAATCCTGGCCACGGGCTTCGACATGTTCGACCCCTCAAACATGAGTGAATACGGTTACGGAAGATTCAAGAACGTAGTTCACTCCATGGAATTTGAAAGAATAATATGCGCATCTGGCCCGACTGATGGACACCTAGTCCGACCTTCAGATGGGAAAGAACCGAAAAGCGTAGTTTTCGTCCAGTGTGTAGGTTCAAGAAGCCAGCACGGTGACTTCCCATTCTGCTCAAGCGTCTGCTGTGTCTACGCCACAAAAGAATCAATCCTCATAAAGGAACATGCGCCCGAAACCCAAGTCTATGTCCTGTATATTGATATGAGAGCGGTTGGAAAAGGCTTTCAAGAATTTGTCGACAGAGCCAAGAAAGAATACAGCGTGAAATACATCAAGGCACATCCTGGCGGAGTAACCGAGGACCCAACCACGAAAAACCTGCAAGTCCACTACGAGGACATGAAGACTGGCGAAATGAAAACTCTTGATGCCGACATGGTCGTGCTGTGTCCCGCGTTGATTCCGAAATCGGACAACAAGAAGCTTGCACAAACAATGGGCATAGAGATTGACGAGTTCGGCTTCTTCAAATCCAAGAACCTGCTCACTGCCCCCATGGACACGAATATCCCTGGAATATACGTCTGCGGTTACTGCCAATGCCCCAAAGACATACCTGAAAGCGTAGCACAAGCCAGCGGCGCGGCAGCCCGAGCAGCAGAAACAATAGTATGTGCAACAAAGGAGGCCAAAAGATGAACGAGAAAGACAAACCGCGCATCGGCGTCTTCGTCTGCCACTGCGGAGTCAACATAGGCAGCGTAGTCAACGTTCCCGAAGTCGTGGAATGCGCTAGGACTCTCCCCAACGTATCGTATGCAGAAGAAAACCTCTACACCTGTTCATCTGAAGGACTGAGCAAGATAAAAGAAGCCATCAAGAAACACCAGCTCAACAGAGTCGTCGTCGCATCATGCACGCCAAGAACACATGAACCTCTATTCAGAAGCGCGTGCGAAGAAGCAGGTCTTAACAAGTACTTGTTTCACATGGCTAACATCCGCGAACAATGCAGTTGGGTCCACGCCAAAGAACCTAGGAAAGCCACTGAGAAAGCCAAAGAAACAGTCAGAATGGCTGTGGCCAAGGCAGCCCTACTCGAACCGCAAGCAGAGCCTGAGATTGATGTTCAAGGCTCAGCGGTCGTGATTGGTGGTGGAGTATCTGGCATGACCGCGGCCCTCAGCCTCGCCAACCAGCAATTCAAGGTTTACCTGATAGAGAAAGAAAAGGAGCTTGGCGGAAAACTCAAAGAGCTATACAAGCTTCACCCAAACGACAAGCCAAGCTCAGAAGTTCTGGACGAGTATGTCCAATCCGTGCGCTCAAACCCAAACATCAAAGTCTACACTTCATCAACCGTGAAGCAGATTGAAGGCTTCATAGGAAACTTTGAAGCATCGATCAACCATGAAGGCAAGGAACAGAAACTCAACGCCGGCACCATAATCGTCGCCACAGGAGCAGACGTTTTCAAGCCACGTGGCATGTACTGTTATGGCGAGAACAAGAACGTCATCACCCAGCTTGAACTTGAAAAACTCATGAAGGAAAACAAGCTTGGGAAACCCAAGAACGTCGTAATGATTCAGTGCGTTGGAGCAAGAGAGGAAAAAGAAGGCGGAAGAAACTACTGCTCCAGAATATGCTGCGCCGTCGCCGTCAAGAATGCTCTCCAGATAAAAGAGCTGTTTCCTGAGGCTGAGGTTTCAATCTTGTATAGGGATATGCAGACCTACGGCAAAGAATTCGAAGAACAATACGAGAAAGCTAGGGGAAACTTCGTTCAGTTCATAAGGTATGATGCTGAGAACCTGCCCGAGATCTGCACCAGACCAGACGGTGGACTCTCTGTGAAAGTGCATGATATTCTAGTAAATGCCACGCTTGAGCTTGACGCTGACCTTGTGGTCTTATCCACCCCACTCGTTCAATGGGAAGACGCGAAGGAACTCTCCAAGCTCCTGAAGGTTCCGTTGGGGGCTGACGGTTTCTTCTTTGAAGCGCACGTCAAACTCAGACCTGTGGACTTCGCTACAGACGGCATATTCGTGTGCGGAACCGCTCACAGTCCAAAAACGATCGCCGAAAGCATCGCACAAGCTTACGCAGCGGCCTCGAGAGCAGGAATTCCCATGACCCTAGGTCGCGTCAGAACTGAAGCCATAACCGCTTTCGTTGATGAGGATCTGTGCACCAGCTGCGGAACATGTGTCAAGTTGTGTCCTTACAACGCCATAAGAAAAGACGACCAAGGGATCGCAAGAGTGAATGACGTTCTGTGCAAGGGCTGCGGTGTGTGCGCGGCAAGTTGCCCCGAAAAAGCCATAAACATGCGACACTTCAGCGATGCTCAAGTGCTTGCTGAAGCAACAGCCGCCTTAGGAGGATCATGAAAGTGAGCGAGTTTGAACCTAAAATAATCGGTTTTCTCTGCAACTGGTGTAGCTATGCTGGTGCAGACTTGGCAGGTGTGAGCAGACTCCAATATCCGTCCAACATACGAGTCGTTAGAGTCATGTGTAGTGGAAGAATAGATCCAGTAATTCCGCTTGAAGTCTTTGCCAAAGGCGCTGATGGAGTGATCATCTTGGGATGCCATCCCGGCGACTGCCACTACTCAGAAGGAAACCTGTACGAGGAAAGAAAAATCAAGATGCTCAAGAAACTGCTGGCTTTGACAGGCGTCGGATCGGATCGACTGGAACTCGAATGGGTTTCAGCATCAGAAGGCCAGAGGTTTGCCCAAATCGTGACCGAATTTACGAATCAGATAAAGAAGCTAGGGCCTTCACACGTGTCGGGTAAGAACCCTAACCTGAAGGTCCTTGAAAATCTTCAGGCGGCAAAGAATGCGGCTTCAGATTTTAGGCTGAGAGTCTTGGTTGGCAGGGAAAGAGAGCTTACTGAGAAAAACAACGTCTATCAGGAGAAGATTCCCCAAGAGGAATTCGATGCTGTTCTTGATTCAGCAGTTGAAGCTGAGTTCATCCGACACAAGATTCATCTCCTGACAAGAGGCAGGCCGCTCCCAGTCAAGGCTTTGGCAGAAGCAACTGAGTTGAAGCCTGCTGAGGTTCTTAAGCAGATAGTAGCCATGCGCAGGAGAAACATGATTACGATGGATCACGTTGAAGGGACTACTCCATTCTTCAAGGCTCTGGAGGTTGGTTGAAATGGGAAATGAGAAAATCGGTGCGGTTATGGTTGTCGGCGGCGGTGTCGCAGGCATTCAAGCCTCTCTAGACCTAGCTGATTCCGGGTTCAAAGTATATCTGGTTGATCAGGGGTCAAGCATTGGCGGAGTGATGGCTCAGCTCGACAAGACATTTCCGACGAACGACTGTTCAATGTGTATTCTCTCGCCCAAACTTGTGGCGACTGGGAGACACCCGAACATCACGATCCTGACAAACGCAGAAATCACGGGGTTGAATGGAAAAGCTGGGAATTTCGAAGTCAAGCTTCGAAGGAGAAGCCGCTACGTAATCGAGGAAAGATGCAACGGTTGCGGCATCTGCGCACAGAAATGCCCGATCGAAGTAGTTGATTCGTTCAATGAGGGACTGGGCCAAAGAGGCGCGATATACGTGGATTACCCCCAAGCGGTTCCACTAAAGTATGTGATCGACCGTGAGAAATGCATCGGGTGCGGGACATGCGACGAGATCTGCAAAGCCCGCGCCATTCAATACGACCAGAAGGACAGCGAAGTCAAACTGAGAGTAGGCTCAATAATACTGGCGCCCGGATTCGAGCCTTTCGATGCAAGATTGAAAAGCGAATACGGCTACGGCCGCTACCCAAACGTGGTGACAAGCATAGAGTTCGAACGTATCCTCAGTGCTTCAGGACCGTACGGTGGGGTGGTTCTCAGACCGTCAGATGGCGAGATTCCGAAGAAGATAGCTTTCATTCAGTGCGTTGGTTCGAGAGATCTGCAGCTTGGCAACAACTATTGTTCTGCTGCATGTTGCATGTATGGCATCAAAGAGGCAGTAATAGCAAAGGAACACACGCCTTCAAAGCTGGATGCCAAAATCTTCTTCATGGACATGCGCTCCTACGGAAAGGAGTTTGATGCTTACTATGAGCGTGCTCAAGGAGAATGGGGCATACAGTTCGTCAGGTCGAGAGTAGCTGGCGTGACCGAAGACCCGAAAACAAACAATCTCTTTGTCCACTACGTCGAGGACGAGAACCCCAAGACAGAAGAATTCGACATGGTCATCCTGTCAACTGGAATGCAGCCACCGAAAAACATTGAGAAACTGGCCGAGAATCTCGGGGTGAAGCTTAACAAGTACAAATTCTGTGAAACAGAAACTTTCTCCCCTATGGAGACGTCGAAGTCCGGGATATTTGTGTGTGGCGCGTTCTCAGCTCCGAAGGATATTCCTGAAAGTGTTGCACAGGCAAGCGGTGCAGCTGTGAAAGCAATGAGCGTGATCGCGACTGAAAGGGGAACGCAGGTCACAGCGAAAGAGTACCCGCTTCAAAGGGACGTGAGCCAAGAAGAACCCCGTATCGGCGTTTTCGTGTGTCACTGCGGAATTAATATTGGAGGAGTAGTGGATGTCCCAGAAGTGGTGGAATACGCCAGGACTCTGCCTAACGTGGTCTATGCCGAAGCAAACGTTTACACGTGCTCACAGGACACGCAGAAGCTCATCAGAGAAAAGATCGTGCAGAACAAGCTGAACCGCGTCATCGTAGCTTCATGCACGCCGCGAACTCATGAGCCCTTGTTCAAGGAAACGGTTCAAGAGGCTGGATTGAACCCGTACTTGTTTGAGATGACCAACATTCGTGACCAATGCAGCTGGGTCCACATGCACGAGCCTACGGAAGCAACAGAAAAAGCTAAAGACCTCGTGCGATCGATCGTCGCGAAGGCTAAGCTTCTGAAGCCTCTGCAGAAACCGCTCATAAACGTCACACAAGTAGGTCTCGTTATCGGTGGCGGCGTATCCGGTATGACTGCAGCCCTAGAACTTGCCAAGCAAGGGTTCGAGGTTCATCTTGTTGAGAAAGAGAAGCAATTGGGTGGGCATCTGGGTTCGATCCACTACCTGCTTGGAGACAGTGCGGACCCAAAGGAGAAGCTTGACGCTTTGATCAAGGCGGTCAAGGAAAACGACAAGATACACGTTTACACTGGTGCAGAGGTTGTTGACATCTACGGTTTCGTGGGCAATTTCAAGTCGAAGATAAAACAGCCAAAGCGCAAGTTGATGGAAATCGAGCACGGAGTAGTAATCGTGGCTACTGGCGCTGTTGAATACAGACCTACCGAGTACCTATATGGCAGTGACTCGAGAATCATGACACAACATGAACTCGAAGAAAAGCTGGCTAAAGGCGAGTTCAAGGCCAAAAGTGTTGTGATGATTCAGTGTGTCGGCGCCAGGAACGAGGAAAGACCAAACTGTGCACGAATATGCTGTGGCCAAGCCATAAAGAACGCGTTGAAAATCAAGGAGACAAATCCGGAGACAGAAGTCTACGTCTTGTACAAGGACATGAGGGCGTACGGCTTCAAGGAAGACTACTACCGTGAAGCAGCTACAAAAGGGGTCTTGTTCATCAATTACGGTGATGAGAGAAAGCCACAGGTTGCCATGGAAGACGGAAGACTAAGAGTCACTTTCTGGGAGCCAGTGATTAAGGAAGAGGTTGAGATCGAGTCAGATGCCTTGGTTCTGAGTGCAGCAACTATCCCTAATCCTGACAACAAGCGTGTAGCTGAAATGCTCAAAGTGCCATTGACGAAGGACGGTTTCTTCTTGGAGGCACACATGAAGCTTAGGCCAGTCGACTTCGCAACAGAAGGTGTTTTCCTCTGCGGCATGGCTCATTCGCCGAAGTACATAGAGGAGAGCATTGCTCAGGCTTGTGCCGCTGCTGCAAGAGCGACAACCATACTTTCGAGAAAAACGCTTGAGATGGAAGGAATCGTCGCAAATGTGAACGAAGATTTATGTAGTGGTTGCAGAGTTTGTGAATATCTGTGTCCATACAGTGCAGTTGAAATGAAGGACAAGGACGGCAAAACCATCGCACATGTGCTTGAAGCACTGTGCAAAGGCTGTGGTGCTTGCGGTACGGCTTGTCCAACCAAAGCCATAACCATGGGGCACTTCACAACGGAGGAGATACTTGCCCAGATTGAAGCCGCATTGTGTGAGGCGAGAGAATGAGCGAAAAGGACGGGTTTGAACCGAAGATAATTGGTTTCCTCTGCAACTGGTGTGCCTACGCGGGCGCAGATCTCGCCGGAGTAAGCAGAATTCAGTATCCTCCAAACATAATAATCATTCGTGTAATGTGTAGCGGCAGAATCGATCCAACTTTTGTCCTTGAAGCTTTCAAGGACGGCGCCGATGGCGTGCTTGTTGCCGGTTGCCACCTACCGTCAGACTGTCACTATATCAGCGGTAACTTCAAGGCTATGCGCAGAATAAACCTGCTGAGAAAGGTTCTGAAAGAGTTCGGTATTGAACCAGAACGGGTTCGGCTGGAGTGGATTTCTGCAAGCGAAGGAGACAAGTTTGCCACCGTAGTGCGCGATATGGTGAGCGAGATAAAGAAGCTTGGACCAAAC
>Ga0154709_127_pt4 | contig 14705 bp, 11 predicted proteins | sample Rifle2008BG13ft_FD_105569 | JGI IMG/M metagenome (GOLD analysis project Ga0154709, IMG submission 105569) | Candidatus Bathyarchaeota archaeon RBG_13_46_16b
GAGCAGATACGCAAAAGGGCATGTTCTTCCGAACACGGCCAGAGCCAAACAACTGTGGAGAGTTTTAACAAAACTCGTGGGGTTAGAGCCTGAACTCCGCAGCAGAATAAAGTTCGACGAAGATGGATATTTTGACAACACTGAAATAATAGGCGACTTCAACATACTCCAACAGGCAGCTAATCATGCGCTTGCCAACTTTGCCGGAAAACGAGTGACGAAAGTCTTGACAGCCGCCGCTGATGGTATCCCGCTGGCTACAATGGTTGCGAATTCTTTGGGAGTGAATCTTGTAGTTGCCAAGAGAAACAAGGAAGTGGGTGTCAAAGCTTTCTTAGAAGAAACCTACGTTCTGGGCAGGGGGTCGGGCGTGACAATGACGCTTTACATTCCAAAAGACATACTGAAAAAACGGGACAGCGTGCTCATCGTAGATGACATGATAAAAAGTGGAGAGACACAGGTAGCACTTGTGAATCTGGCGCGAAAAGCGAAAGCTGAGATTTCAGGAGTGTTCTCACTGGTTGCCGTGGGCGAAGAGTGGAAAAGGAAGCTTAAGCCATCCGCTGATTTCATGATAGAAGTCATAACCTACGTCAAAGCACCCTACGATTTAACCCCACACTACTAAGACCGAATCATTCAGGTCTCCTCAGAGCATACTCCGAACGATTTTATACATCGACCGAGATAGAATGGTCCACGAGGTCCGCGGATTGAGAACAATCGAATGGCTCAATGGAACAGTCAGAACAATAGACCAGACAAGACTCCCCCAAGAAACCGTGTTTCTGGAGATGCGAAGCAGCAACGAAGTCGCTGAAGCAATCAGAACCATGAAAATAAGAGGGGCGCCACTGCTCGGAGTAGCCGCCGCCTTCGCACTGGCCTTAGCCGCATACAACTCAAAAGCAAGAAATAGAGAAGAAATGATGAATGACTTGGAGTACGCGGCGAAAACTGTGAAAGGAACACGTCCGACGGCCATCAACCTCTTCTGGGCGCTAAACAGGATACTGGAGAAAGCAAGAAGCTTCAATGGAAACGCCAGAGATCTGTCCATGCTCGTGGTTGAAGAAGCCAAGCGAATAGCAGATGAGGATGCGGCTGCGAACCATTTGATAGGCAAGAACGGTGCCGAACTGATCAATGATGGTGACGTGGTCTTGACGCACTGCAACGCTGGGGCCTTGGCAACCGTTGAATACGGCACAGCTTTGGGAGTCATCAGAGCCGCGTCTGAACAGGGAAAGAAAATCGAAGTTATAGCAACGGAGACACGGCCGCTACTGCAAGGTGCAAGGCTCACGGCTTATGAGCTTAGACGCGACAGTATACCTGTCACGTTGATAACAGACAACATGGTTGGTTATGTCATGCAGAAAGGTCTCGTAGACAAGGTCATAGTCGGAGCTGACCGCATCGTGCAAAACGCTGTCATAAACAAGATTGGAACTTTCACAATCGCAGTTCTGGCCAAGGAGCACCATATACCGTTCTACGTTGCGGCGCCAAAATCCACGTTCGACCTAGACCACAAATCCTCCGACGTGATAATTGAGGAAAGAAAGCCTGAAGAAGTCACTTCGATCGGCTCACAAAGAATCGCTCCAGAAGGAGTGAAAGTTCTGAACCCGGCTTTCGATGTGACCCCACTGAAGTACGTGACGGCCATTATCTGTGAAAGCGGCATTGTATATAAGCAAGATTTCCGTGAGTTTAAAGCCAAAAACCCGGAATGAAAAAGAAAATCCAGATTGGTTGAGAACGCAAATGGGTGAAAACAAAGAAAAAACATCTGAAACCTCTGAGCTTAGAATAAAGGGTCTACTCTCAGAAAAAGGCGTCAAAATCCCCAAAAAGCAAAACATTGATGAACTTTCCACGAGAGGATATGGCACACCTGAAGATGATGGATTGCTACTCACTTTTTATGAAGCCCTTTACCTGTTGGACAAAGGTATTCTTGAGGTCGAAGAAAAAAGAGGTCGAAAAACTGATTTCCAGAGGCTACTGCAGTGTTTCGAGGTTGTCAACAAGAATGCTTGGCCCATGTATCTGGCCTACAGGGATCTGAGAAGCCGAGGGTACGTCGTTCGTGAAGGCTTCGGTCTCGGTGTTGATTTTCGAGTATACGAACGAGGCGATTACGGAAAGGACACAGCCAAGTACCTGATTTTGAGCATACAAGAGGGAAAACCAATTTCACTTGAAGACCTAGCAAAAGCCTTGCAACAATGCCAGAGTTTGAAGAAAGAGTTGGTTCTAGCAGTCATGAACCGCAGAGGAGAAGTAGTCTACTACTCAGTTTCCAAGCTTGTTTTGGCATGATGGAGAAGTGCCGAGATGACAGAGTTCAAGACTGTCCGCGGAATGAGGGATTTCCTGCCCCAAGAAGCGCAAACTTTGCGGTACATTGAGGCTAAGGCTCGAAAGGTAGCTGAACTCTACGGCTACAAGGAGATCATAACGCCAGTCGTGGAATCATATGAATTATTATCGGCTAAGACAGGTGATGAGGTTCGGTCGCGGATGTTTGCTTTCAAAGATCTAGGCGATCGTGACGTGGCTCTGCGCCCCGAGTTTACGGCTTCAGTTGCCAGACTGGTTGCGACATCCATGAGGAACGAACCGCGGCCATTCCGACTGTTCAGCGTGGGCACAATCTACCGCTATGATGAGCCGCAAAAGGGACGTTACCGGGAGTTTTGGCAGTCAAACTTCGAGCTTATGGGTTCAAACAGACCAGAGACAGACGCTGAAATTCTGATGCTAACAAACAGCTTGTTAGAAAAAATTGGACTCAAAAACTACGCGTTCAAGATCGGGCATGTTGGAGTACTGCGGGGAATATTCAGTCAAGAGAGAGTCGAGGACAAAACACAGAACACGGTCATGCAGTTGATGGACAAGAAGCAGTATGATGATGCGCTGGGAACTGTTCAGAACGCTGGGGTTTCAGAACGCTGCTTGAAAGTCCTTCGGAGACTCGTCGAGTTGAAGGGTGACAAAATCTTCGATGTGACGGACAAAATAGAAGAGTGCATCAAGGATTATGAAATGGCAGTGGCGGCGACAAGAAACCTGCGTGAAATTCTCAAGCTTGCCCGACAGGGCGGATGCAATGCTGCCATGACTGTTGAGGCTGGATTCGAAAGAGGCCTTGAGTACTATACAGGAATGATCTTTGAGGTCTACGTGCCTGATCTTGACATTGCATTGGGCGGGGGCGGAAGATACGATAGGCTCATTGAACTGTTCGGAGGAGCGCCAACGCCCGCTGTAGGAGTTGCACACGGGTTGGACCGAATATTGTTGGCGATGAAAGAACAGAAGTCTGGGCTGAAAGGAGAAGAAACTAAGAGAGTTGTGATAATTCCAATTGGGGACGAGTTGAGAGGTGAAGCACTGAGGATCTCTCAGAAACTGAGAGAATCAAATCTGAACGTGGAAGTTGAGGTTATGGGAAGAAAGATGGCTAAGGCTTTGGAAGACGCTGACAGAAGAAACTTTGATTATGCAGTGATTATTGGTGAAAAGGAATTGAAAGAAGGGGCAGTGGTGCTCCGTAACCTGAAGAGCAGGGAGCAAAACACTCTGAAGATCGAAGAATTGAAAAAGAGAATAAAGTAGGGCACAAACACGAACCAGCTGGGGAGTCAGTAATGGAAGAAGCTAACATTGTAATTGTTGGAGCGGGAGTCGTAGGCCTGGCCGTAGCTGCAAAGCTTTCAGAAAAATATGAAAGCGTGTTCATTTTCGAGAAGAACTCGAGGTTTGGGCAGGAAACGAGCAGCCACAACAGCGGAGTAATTCATTCAGGTATCCATTATCCTCCAGGGTCGCTGAAGGCTAGGCTATGCGTGAAAGGCAATTTGATGCTTTACGAGATATGTGAAAAGTACAAGATTCCTTACAAGAAACTGGGCAAATTGACTGTTGCCATCGAGGAAGAAGAAATAGAAGAGTTGGACACTTTGATGCGGGCTGGAAACGCCAATGGCGTTGAAGGCCTACAAATGCTGGACCGAGAAGGGGTTAAGAAGCTTGAGCCTAACGTTGAGGTTGAAAGAGCGCTTTACTCTCCTTCCACAGGCATAATCGAGCCTGACGAGTTTATGGGCTATTTCTACGCGAAGACTCAAAAAAACAACGCCGTTCTGGCCACGAAGACTGAGGTCACTGGATTGCGAAAAGCGGAAAATGGCTTTGAGGTCGCAGGAGAAAGTGTCGGCGAAAAATTCAAAGTCGCTGCGAAAACGGTTGTCAACTGTGCAGGGTTGTATTCGGACAAGGTAGCTGCGATGGCTGGATTGGATGTGGATAGGCTTGGCTACAGACTGCATCACTGCAAAGGTGACTATTTCAGGCTGGTCGGCAAACCTCCTGTCAAGATGCTGGTCTATCCTGTTCCAAAAGGGCCCGGTCTTGGTATTCACTTGACGCCAGACTTGGCTGGGACAGTGAAGCTTGGACCCAACGCGTACTATGTGGACAAAATTGACTATGAAGTCAGATCAAGCGAAGAGGAATTTCGCAAGGACGTGGAAAGGTTTCTACCCCTCATTAAGGATCGTCAGATACAAGCGGATACAGCAGGCGTCAGGCCGAAGCTGCAAGGACCTGGAGACTCGTTCAAGGATTTTGTGATAAGGCATGAAGCTGACAGAGGCTTGTTTGGGTTGATCAATCTAGTAGGAATGGAATCCCCGGGCCTCACGGCGGCGCCTGCGATAGCTGAATTTGTTCTTGAGATGTATGAAAACCAGGTTAAGAGATAGAATGTGCCAAAGTTGGAGGAGTACCTACGTTTGTTTCTCGGTCTCGACTTTTCTGTAGAGCCTCTTTATGTGTCGCAAGGCATTCGCCAGGAACCTTTCCTCTTGGCTGTATGCTCTCTTCATCCTAGATTCACGTGAAACCAAGGCTTCCTTGAGTTCGCTGATCTCTTTCTTAGGGCAATGCTTAATGTACATGGGTACTCCTGCCAAGAGCAAGGCAACTCCTAAGGCAATCTGAGTTGGCGCGCGATCTGGCTATCGTTTTCGAAAGAACTCGCGCAACGATTTTCCAGAAAACGTAAAAGAAAGCTTATATCGCCTTCTAGGCGCTGAAATCTGTCGCAAGCCTGCTGGTTAACTCATGAGTGTTGCGAAGCCAATTCTCGAATATATCAAAACGATCAAGACGCAAGCGGAGATTCTTCGCTCTACGAGCACGTTCAGAAGGTTTCTCAAATATCACAGACCCTATTTGCGTCTAATCGCAGTGACACTTGGACTAACCATATTCGCAGCATACCTGTTTTCATTGGAGCCATTGTACACAGCACAGATAGTTGATCAGGTCATTACACAAGGGAAATCTGAGCTGTTGCTGGGCCTGGTTTTAAACATTGTTTTTGCGGTTGTAGCCTTTGGAATAGTCAATTTTTTCATGACATACATGCAAGGATATCTAGCACAGATGGTTACAAGAGACGTTAGGTCCGACTATTACTCTTCTCTTCAGCGTAAATCATTCAGGTTCTATGATGCTTCGGCCGTAGGTGACCTAGTCTCAAGAGCAACCATGGACGTGCAGGCGGTTGAGGCTTTCGTTAAGACGTGGTTGGGAACCTTGTTCAATGCCATGTTCGTAATTGTAATCGCTTTCGTGATAATGTATTCCGTAAATCCAGTTATGAGCTTGATAGCTATTGCGCCTATGCCGCTGATATTCTACTTTACCTCGCGACTTTGGATTAAGACTATGCCTTTGTTTAGGAAGATGATGCTTATACTCGGCAAGCTTGGGGCATACATTCAACAGAACATTATAGGTATGAAAGTTGTGCGCATCTTCAGAAGAGAAGATGAGCTGGATCAAGGCTTCAGACAGGTTGAGCAGGAATTTGTGGACACTGCAATCAACGCTGGGAGAATCCAATCCAAGTACATGCCTTCTGGACCAGCTATTCTGACTCTGGGCATAACCATCGTGTACCTTTACGGGGGGAACTTGATAGCTGCCCCCTTGGCTCTGTTGACAATAGGGCAACTCACGCTTTTTTCTAGGTACATGATGCGATTGAGTTTTCCCTTGCGTGACCTAAGCATGCTTTCCGGCACGTGGATAAATGCTTCAGCGGGTCTTGAAAGAATCTACGAAATGATGGACATTCCAGCAGATGTGGAAGACCCTGAAAACACCAGAGAACTCACCATAGAAAAGGGCACGGTAGAATTCGACAACGTGACTTTCGGATATGCCACGGATCGACCTGTACTGAAAAACGTAACCTTCAAAGTCAACGCCGGCGAGAGAATCGCCATTCTCGGAGCCACAGGCTCCGGCAAAACATCGCTGGTGTATCTTATTCCCAGGTTCTATGATGTCAATGCTGGAAGAATATTGATTGACGGCAAAGACGCCAAAAGCTACGGGATTTCGTCTTTGAGACGCCAAATAGGTCTTGTCCTGCAAGACGTGTTTATTTTTACTGGAACGATCAAAGACAACATTGCCTTCGGTCAGCCTGAGGCACGCATGGATGACCTTGTGTCGGCAGCGAAGCTTGCCAGGATACATGATTTCATAATGACCTTGCCAGATGGATACGACACAATCGTAGGGGAAAGAGGTGTAACCTTATCTGGTGGGCAGAGACAACGCATAACCATCGCTAGGGCGCTTTTGACGAAACCGAAGATTCTGATACTTGATGATGCTCTTTCCTTTGTAGATGCCAAGACGGAAAAGGAGATTCAAGAAGCTCTTGAAGAAGCAATGAAAGGCAAGACGTCTTTCATTATAGCTCAGCGGCTTTCAACTATAAAGAATGCGGATAGAATCATGGTTTTGGATAGTGGCGTGATCGTCGAGTTTGGCACTCACAATGAGCTTATGGCCAAAGACAACGTGTACAGGCGCATCTATGAAACGCAGTTTCTCGAGAAGGCGCCGAAATATGTTCTGGAGGCTGGCGCTGAGTAGATGTCAAGCGGTCACGGTGTTTTTTCAACAAGAAGCGAAGAGTCCAAGAAAAGGACGACTCCTGACTGGGTCTTGATTCGTAGAGTCTACAACTATGCAAAGCAGTACCGCAAGAGCTTGGCTATTGGAGTCACAACCATCGTCCTAGGCGCTTTGACAGGGCTGGTGTCGCCTTACCTTCACAAGATAGCTATAGACCAGATAATCCTTCCCAAGAATCTCGCGGGATTCATCTGGTGGATACCAGTTTTCGTGTTTGTAACTCTGATGAACTATGTGCTTCAGTACGTCCAAGTCTTTCAGATGCGCATAGTGGGCGAAAATGTTGTTGCGAAAATGCGAGATGAAATGATCTCCAAGCTGCAGAAGATCTCGCTTAGGTATTTTTCAGAAGGCGAAACCGGAAGAATAATGTCTAGACCCACAAATGATGCAAACAACGTTAGAATATTCCTGAGAATGGGGTTAACAAGCATAATCACAGACACCTCTTCCATTCTGGGCTCATTTTTCATAATATTCGCGCTCAACGCGAAACTCGCGCTCATAGCCGTTGCCATCCTTCCTGCAGCGCTGGGGTTTGCGTGGCTTCTCGGGAGATTCTCAAGAACCGCATACCGAAGCTCTCTCACTACTCTTGCAGGCTTGACAGCAAAAATGCAGGAGAACCTTTCCGGAATGAAAGTCATTAAATCCTTCGTGCGAGAGAAAAAGTCCTACGATGAGTTCCGTGATACACAGAACAAAAACGTCAAGGCAAATCTCCATGCCACCAGAGTCTCCGCAACGTATCAACCCTTCATTTTCTTCATGAGGATAATCGGCACATCTCTGATTCTCTGGTTCGGCTCATTGATGGTCATTAATGGGGAAATAACACTGGGCACGATCGTAGCGTTCATTGAATACCAGTTCCTCTATTTCATGCCACTCATCGATCTCACAGTAGTGTACGATCAATACCACTCAGCTATGGCAGCCATTGAACGGATGTTCGACCTAATAGACACCGAAGTGGAAGTAGAAGACCCGCCAACGGCCAAAGCTATTGAAATAGAGACGATATCCGACGTGAAGTTCGAGAACGTCACCTTCGCATATGACCCTAAAGTTCCAGTAGTCAAAGATGTAAGCTTCACGCTTGGCGCGTCCAAGAAGCTAGCGATAGTCGGACCAACAGGTGCTGGCAAGAGCACTATCATAAACCTGCTGGCCAGGTTCTATGACCCTGTTGGTGGAAAAATACTGGTCAATGGTTATGACGTTAGAAGTATCAGGATCGACACCTTACGAAAGCATATGGGCATTGTCCTTCAGGATTCATTTCTGTTTCCGATGAGCGTAAAGGACAACGTGAGGTTTGGAAGGCCAGAAGCGACAGATGAAGATGTCGTTGAGGCAGCCAAGGCCGTTGGCGCACACGATTTCATAATGAAGCTTCCAGGAGGATACGACTACGTCATACAAGAGAGTTCATCAAACATCTCGATAGGACAGAGACAATTGATAAGCTTCGCAAGGACTTTACTGATGGACCCTCGGCTCCTGATTTTGGATGAGGCAACTTCAAGCATTGATCCTTACACCGAGTTGGTGGTTCAAAATGCACTCAGAAGACTCCTTGAGAACAGACTAGCCATAATAATAGCTCACAGGCTTTCAACCATACGCCTCTGTGATGAGATCATCGTTGTTGACGAGGGCAGAGCAGTGGAAAAAGGCACCCATGCGGAACTCATGAAGATGGACGGCCTCTACAGCCAATTTTACAGGATGCAATTCAGAGAAGAAGGCCTCGAAACGACGCCTGTTGACGCTTAACACCCATCACTAACACGCGCCTCAGGCTGGTGTGTTCGTCTTGATACCCTAGAGATATAGACGTCTCCCGCAATCTCTCTCTGTTAACGGCTTGATTAACGGCTAAGAACAGTGAATGCATGCACATTTAAATAAAGGCGCGAAAACCATACTGAACCAAATGAAAAAAGCCAAAGCGTTAGCGCTCTTGTCTGGCGGTCTGGACAGTACACTAGCCGTGAAGCTGGTCCTAGACCAAGGCATAGATGTTGAGGCGATAAATTTCGTGACGCCTTTTTGCCTCTGCGGGAAAGGCGGATGCGGCGCTGCGGAAGCGGCAAAAAGGTTCAACATACCTTTGAAAGTTATGAGCGTCGGCGAAGACTATTTGAAGACCATAAGAAAGCCAAAATTCGGATATGGGAAGAACCTGAACCCGTGCATTGACTGCAGAATTTTCATGCTGAAAAAAGCCAAAAAATACGCGAAAGAAACAGGAGCTGCATTCATTCTCACGGGTGAAGTCCTAGATCAAAGACCCATGTCTCAGCACAGGAAAACCCTAGATCTGATAGAAGAGAAAGCGGGTCTAAGAGGAAAGATCCTGAGACCCTTGTCCGCAAGACTCTTACAAGAGACCGAAGGGGAAAAGAAAGGACTGGTGAACAGAGAAAAACTCTGGAGCATTGAGGGAAGGTCCAGAAAGAAACAGATCGAGCTCGCTGGGAAATTAGGAATACAAGACTATCCGTGCCCAGCTGGAGGTTGCTTGCTAACGTACAGGGAATTTGCTGACAAGATGAGAGATCTGTTCAAACATAAGAAGAGCGTTTCATTCAAAGATGTTGCTTTATTGAAGGTTGGGAGGCACTTCAGATTTGGGAAAAACAAGATAATAGTTGGGAGAAACGAAGGCGAAAACAAGGTTCTGCTCCGAATGAAAGAAGCAGAAGACTACTGCTTTGAAGCCCAAAACTGTGGAAGCCCCGTCACGCTGCTCCAAGGGCCTAAGACGAAAAAGGCAATTGATTTAGCCGCTCGCTTGACAGCTTACCATTCGGACCAGAAGACTGGACAAGTACAAGTAAGACTGGACAAGAAAAATGAAGGCAGATTGCTAACAGTGCCTGTGCCAAGTAGGAATGAAGTGGATCAGGTGAGAGTCGCTGGACAAACTCGGGCAGGAAAGTAGGCGGGTTTTTGTGGTTGAAGAAGAAGCACGCGCTACGGGTTTAGCTCCAACAGTCAAATTGGCACAGTTCTAACATGAATCCTCGTTGCTGATCTGGCATTCACAAGCGTTTTATCATTGATGGGACTCTTGGGGTAAACATTCAACGTCTCTATGTACGTAGAGTATGAAGTGGATTTCATGACTGAACGATCTGTTGAGTCAATGGCAGAAGTTGTTATCGACCTGAAAGAGAAGAAGCCGATACGAGTTTTGCACGTTGATGACGAGCCCTGCTTATTGAAGATAGCCAAACAATGCTTGGAAATGGAAGGGCGATTTCACGTAGACACGGCATCTTCAGTTGAACAAGCCTTGGAAAAAATCAAGAAAGAATTGTACGACGCGATCATTTCTGACTACCAAATGCCTGGGAAAGAGGGGTTAGAGTTCTTGAAAGAACTGAGAGAAAACGGAAGTGACATCCCTTTCATAATCTTCACGGGCAAAGGCCGAGAAGAGCTTGTCATCAAAGCATTGAACCTAGGGGCAGATCACTATGTAAACAAAAACGGCGACCCCGAGACAGTGTATGCTGAACTGAAACATGTAATAAGCGAAACCGTAAGAATCAGGAAAGCTGAAGAGGCACTTGGGCAGTCTGAAGAAAAATACAGGAACTTGGTTGAGAACTCGAAAGATTCGGTAGCAGTCATAGACCTAAGAGGAAATGTCCAGTTTGTGAACAAGGCAACTGAAGAATTGACAGGCTATAACATGAAAGAAGGAATCGGCATGAATGTCAAGAAGATCACTCCTCTACGATACTGGCCGAAAAGTCTCGCAATGCTTTTTCAGGCAAAAGGAGGCAAGCCAATTCCTTATTTTGAATCGGTAATAAAAAGGAAAGATGGGAGACTTGTTCCAGTTGAATCTACTGGTCAAGCCATCATTAAAAATGGAAAAGTCGTGGGTCTACAGATCATTACAAGGGACATTTCTGAACGCAAGAAAACAGAAGAAGCACTACGTGAGAGCATGGAGGGTTACAGGGAACTCGCTGAAAGCATCAGTGACATGTTCTTTGCAATGGACAAGGACTTCAGATATACTTACTGGAACAAAGCGTGTGAAGAGTTCACGGGGATTTCAGCCAAGGATGCTATTGGAAAATCTCTTACCGAGGTTTTCCCAGATGTTAGAGGGACGGGAGTAGAACAATTTTACAAAAAGGCGTTAAGAACACAGCAACCCCAGAGTTACTTGAACAAGTTTCAGCTCAGAGGGAAGGACTACGTCTTCGAAATCAACGCTTATCCAACCAAAACTGGACTATCTGTTTTCGTCAAAGACTCCACAAAACGTGAGAAAGCTGAGGATGCACTTGGGCAGTCTGAAGAAAAATACAGGAATCTGTTCGAAAACGCAAAAGACGTTATCGTCCTGTTTGATTTAAAAGGAAACGTGATTTCCATAAACAAGGCGGCAGAAAAACACGGCTTCGACAAAAGTGAGATGCTTGGAAAGAATATGCTCAAGTTCATCGCCAAGAGATATTGGCCGAAACTGCTCAAGGACGTTGCCCAAATAGCTTTGGGAAAAACGGCAGAAGGCAGAATTGAAATACACACGCCGAAAGGAGACAAACTAGCAGAGTATAGAAGCAACCCAATATTCTCCCACGACAGAGTTGTCGGAATACAAACCATTCTGGAAGACAATACCGAAAGCAAGAAAGCAGAAGAGGCTTTAAGAGAATCTGAGGAGAAATACAGGGATCTGTTCGAAAACGCTATGGACGCGATACTTACGTTAGACTTGAAAGGAAGCATTACAGCAGTAAACAATTCCGTGTTGCGTTTTGGCTACAAGAAAGAAGATCTGGTCGGAAAGAACATTCTTGATTTCGTTTCCAAAGAATACTGGCCAGCAGTCACGAAGGATTTCTCGAAGGTAGTCCAAGGAGAGCCTGCCAAGAATGAAGTCGAACTAGCCGCCCCTGCAGGAAAGATTTTTGTGGAATACCACGCGCGTGCTATAGTAAAGGAAAACAATGTTGCTGGAGTGCAAATAAATATAAGAGATATAACCGAACGCAAGAAAACCGAGGTATCGCTAAGAGAGTCTGAGGAAAGGTTTAGGGGCTTGTTCGAAAGCATACAAGACCCTGTGGGCATCTTCGTTGGAAGAGAAGGTCGTCTCATAGATTACAACGCAGCATTCAAGAAATCATCAGGATACACCGATGAAGAACTGAAAGGCAAAATGCTCTTGAATTTTGTCCACCCTGACGATCGCGCAATGGTTCTAGAGAAATATCAAACAGAATATTCAGAAGATGAGCTTCCCCTCGTATACGAAATAAGGGGAATGAACAAAGAAGGAGAATCCATTCCACTTGAGATCAGCGTCAGCACGTACAAAAAGAAAGGCCGAGCTATCGGTATAGAAGTCATACATAGAGACATCACAGAAAGGAAACGCTATGAACGAAGCCTTTCAACTCTAAACACTTATGGTTTGAGATTGAACACGGCAAAGAGCATGGAAGAGATCTATGAGCTGACCCTAGACGCTGCGGGAAAAACCTTGGGATTTGAATTCGCTGACGTCTTCATGGTAGAGGGAAAAACGCTTCAGTTGGTGACTCATCGAGGAAAAACAAAGATTTCATCACTTTCGTTGCCAATGGATGGAGACAGGGGCATATCCGTCAGGGCTGCGAGGACAGGCAAGCTCGTTCTCATTCCAGACATAAGCAAGGAAGAAGCCTACGTCGAAGGGGAAGATGGAGCACGCTCTGAGCTTGCAGCACCCATCACGATTGGCACTAAAGTCCTCGGAGTATTAAACGTGGAAAGCAAAGAGTTAGATGCTTTTAACAAAAGGGATCAGGAACTGCTTGAAATCCTAGCGGCGCATGCGGCCACCGCAATAAGCAACTTGGATCGTGCTAAGGAGTTGGAGGCGTACGCGCTGGAAATTCGAGAAACAAAACAGAAATTTGAGGGATTGTTTTTGAGCAATCCTGAAGCCACAGTCTATCTTGCCCCAGATTTCCGCATCCTAGATATAAACCAACGCTTTGAAGAACTCTTAGGACATTCTCTTTCAGAGATCAAGGGAAAACACATCGACGATGTCATAGTGCCAAAGGATAAGATGAAGGAGGCCAAGATGCTTGATGGAAAGGCTGTTGAAGGATACGTTTATCATGACACCTTCAGAATGAGGAAAGACGGATCCTTAGTCCCAGTTTTGATATCTGCAGCACCAATAAAGGTCGAGAACAGACTCATAGGCTACATCGGCGTGTACAAGGACATTTCTGATTTGAAAAAGATTGAGAAGAATCTGGAAGAAATGAATGAAAAATTGCAGGTCGTTGGTCAGTTGACTAGACATGATGTTCGAAACAAGCTTTCCACGATAACAGGAAACGTTTACCTGCTGAAGAAGCAATTAGCCAGTAACAGCGAAGTTCTTGACAAACTCAGAGACATGGAAACGGCGGTACAACAGGTGACAAAGATTTTCGATTTCGCGAAAGCCTACGAAATGCTGGGCGCTGAAAAACTAGCTTACATTGATATGGGGAAGGCTGTTAATGAAGCTGTTACACTATTTCCAGACTTGAAAGGCGTAAAGATGACAAATAGCTGCCAAGGAGTGACCGTGTTGGCTGACTCGCTGTTGAGACAGCTCTTCTACAATCTAATCGATAACTCGTTGAAGTACGGCCAAGAGATCACCAAGATAAGAACACGTTGCCAGCAAACGAGCCAAGGCGAGCTGAGGCTTATCTACGAAGATGATGGCGTAGGCATACCCGAAACTGAGAAACCGAAACTCTTCAAGCAAGGATATAGCACAGGCGGAAGCACTGGTTATGGACTATATCTGATTAGGAAGATGATTGAGGTCTACGGCTGGACCATACAGGAAACAGGCACACCATGCAAAGGAGCACAATTCACGATAACAATACCTAAGACAAATCAGACCCGAGAAGAAAACTACCGACTTCAGGGCGCGTGAGAAAGCGGAGGCGTAGTGATTGAGTGAAAACATCCTGGTTGTTGACGACGACACTGAGGTGAGAAAGACCCTTTCGACGATCCTATCCCAAGAAGGATACTCCGTTGAAACTGTGGAAAATGGCAAGCAAGCGGCTAAAGCCTGTGAGAAATCGAGTTTTGACGTAGCTTTGATTGACATTAGGCTACCTGACATGGAGGGAACTGAGCTCCTCAACTGGCTGAAGGAAAAGCAACCTCATATGGTCAAGATAGTCATTACCGGCTTTCCAACTTTGGAGAGTGCCATGAAGACGGTTAACGAGGGTGCCGATGGATATATTTTGAAGCCTCTCGACGTGCAAAAATTGTTGGAGATGATCCGAAAGCATCTAGATAAGAAGACTGCTGAGCACGTTCGCAATTGGATGGAATTTGATCATGATAACGCACGAGAATCTCGCTTTAATCAAGATAATTATAAACGAAAATCTCTCTGGGGAGGAACACAATAAGCCGAAAAAACAGACAAACTATCCAACAAGCCAAAGAAGCCAAGCCAAGCGTTGCACGTAGCACGCGTTACCAAAAGCGTGGTTGTTGCGCTTCACTTTGTTTTCCATTTGCGAAAATCGTCACCACGAAAACCACAATTCCTGAAAAAACCACGAACGGTCCGGTTGGCAAGTTCAAGTAGCTTGGGAAAAGAACCCCAGAACAAGCGCTGACTGCTCCGAAAGAAG
>Ga0154709_181_pt1 | contig 13140 bp, 10 predicted proteins | sample Rifle2008BG13ft_FD_105569 | JGI IMG/M metagenome (GOLD analysis project Ga0154709, IMG submission 105569) | Candidatus Bathyarchaeota archaeon RBG_13_46_16b
CTGAACAGACGGAGAATCAACGCCCAAAAAGGTTGCAATTATCTCAGATAATGGAAGCAACCGCCTGAAACCAATGGCGTTCTCAGGCTTGAAACCAACAGGACGATCAGCCAATTCCTCAACGCGCTGTTCGACGCCTTTCGTGAGCGTTCTACCGCAAACTGGACATCTGTTACCGAGTTTCCGGGCATCTTCGGACGAAAATGACACGTTGCATGCTCTGTGACCTGTCCAATGGTATTTTCCATATGCGGGATCAGTCTCTATCGTAAACTTGAATCGCTCTTGATCTCTGTTTTCGATAGCATCAGAAATCTCATCAAAGCTCAATCTTTCCAGTTCAAAGACATTTGCCTCTCTTCCAATTCGCCAAGGCCAAAAACTGTGGCTGTCGCTATTTGAAACCAATGTAAAATGATCAAGCATACTCAGCCGCCAATTCATGGGTGGGTCGGATGAAAGACCAGTCTCCAAAGCATGGATGTGTTTAGTCATGTCTTGGTAGCATTCATCCATTCGGTCGAAGCCGCTGAAGGCTCCGAATATGCTGAACCACGGCGTCCAAGCGTGTGCTGGAAAAATCACGTTTCTGTTCGAGACGCTGATCACCTCTTCAACCAAGTGTGGCGCACTCATGTTCAGTGTCGGCCTGCCATCTGAGCTGAGGTTACCGAATGTGGATAATCTTTCGTTGACTTGAGCGGCGATGTCAAGGCTTGGGGACAAAATGATATGGTGAACTTTTCTTACTTTGTTCTCGAACGTGAAGATCGTGCTTACCTCAGTTGTCAACATGAAACGTACTGAAGGCTCGGGGATTTCGATCGGTTTATAGAGGTTCGTGTCTGACTCTGGAATAAGTGTTTCATGTAGTTCCTTAAGCCATCTAGGATGGGTAAAATCACCAGTTCCGACAAGGTTTAACCCCTTGATCTTTGCAAAACGGGCAATCTCCTTTACGGACATTCTCTCACTCGTTGCACGACTGTAACGACTGTGAATATGTAGATCAGCAATGATTCTCAAAGTTCATCCGTCCTCAGTCAATCTCCATATTCTCTTCTTGAACTATTTAACATGAAACTGAGGCCCCAGGTAGTGTCTCGCAGCATAGACCAGACTATCCAGTCCTTCTTCTCATGATTCTCTCAATCATCTTCACAACATCAACTTTCAACAACACAACAGTGAGGATTACGGTCAAGATTACCGAAGCAGCCGTTAGAACCTCATTGCTTATAAATGGAACAAGAATCCCATGACCCAGCATTCCAAGGTAGGCTCCAAGAGAGGTTATCACGAATTTGCCAGCGAAGTAGGCTAGAAAGAACTTGACTGGGTTGTACTTCAGAAGCCCTAAGGGTATTACAATAGGTTCATCAGGTAATGGAGTGGCAGCAACGACAAAAAGCGCCAACGAAGCCCAGCCTTTTAGTCTTGACGCAACAGTGTTAAGATGCTCTCTACGTTTTTGGCCCATAAGACCCCCGATGAAAAAAGTGACGAAATAGTGAACCAGTTTCGAACATGCCGCGCCTAGAGCAACGAGAAAGCCTATGGTGAAAGGGTCTGCCTCAACAAGCAATGCAGCATTTGAGGCTATGAGAAGGTTAGAAGGGCCGGCGAATGGAATCATGTTTAGGGCGAAAGAAGTCAGAAGAACGCCGAAGAGTTCGTACAAGGCAGCCAATTCCCTAACACCGAAGCCCAAGTGTATAGGAACTAGAATGAAAAGCTTGACTTAAAGGCGTTGTCATGAAGAAGAAGCTGGGACGGAAACAGGATGCCGAAAAAAAACGTGCTCAGAAAGCTTGGTCTGGAAGACGTTGACAAAGCCCCTGGAGAAATCGCGTTCTGGATAGCCCAAGTTAATGCTTAAATAACAAAGATATTTACTCTATACCTAATCTACTAATTTGGAAGTGAAAGAATTTGAGCGAACAGAAAAAGTGGGCTGAAAAACTGAGCTCCCAATGTGGCGTTAGTCCAGCATTTTTGACATCAGCGTTGGAAGAATTGAGCGAAAGCTGCTACGGCGACGCAAAGACCTCAAAGAGCGTCATTGAAGAACTCACATTGAGCTGCCACATGAATGAGGCAGACCTCAGGAAATTCATTAGCGACGTCTCAAAGAGCTGCCCCATGGACGTAAAGAAACTGAAGAATGAAATCATCGAAGCAAAAGGTAAGAAAGAGGATGCCTTCCAAGCAATAATAAAGTCGAGATTAGGACCTACATCGAGCGTGCGCTAGCTACACCGTTCCAACCGCACTCGGCCTACATAGCTTTAGCGTAGATTCTGCGAAGCCGCGATAAACGTCTTGCTGTCCAACAATGCACTCTTTCTGATCTCATGTTGAGTACAGTCGGGATCGACAAGAACCACGTTCATTTCTTTCCATTCTTTTGAGAACTGAACTCTTTCTGCTGTTTTTCTGGCCCAGTAAGGTTGGTATGTGCTCAAAGCATAAGGGCAAGAATTTGGCGACATGTTCTGTTTCAAGTCTGTCCCAGGTTTCTTCGCTGAACAGTCTCTTGGCTATTCTAACATCCAAATGGTTCCCGTCTAAGGAAAAAAGAAAAATGGAAATTGCTATATTATGTGTAGTTCTTTTCCGATTTTTTCGAACGCGCCTATGGCGAAGTCCAAGTCTTGTTTTGTCAGGGCGGCGTTCATTATGGTTCTGATTCGTGCTTTGTCTCGTGCGACCATTGGATACACTATTGGTAAGGCGAATAAGCCTTCTTCAAACAGTCTCGTACTTAGTTTCTTGGCGACGCTGCTCTCGCCGACCATCACTGGTGTTATTGGGGTCTCGCTTTTGCCTATGTTGAACCCTAAGTCTTTCATGGCTTTCTTGAAATATCGTGTGTTGTCCCACAGAGTTTTTACGTGCTGTGGTTCATTTTCCAGAACATCGATGGCAGCTATACATGCGGCAGCGACTGCTGGCGGGTGCGAGCCACTGAGAAGCCAAGTGCGTGATTTGTTGTAAGCAAAGCTGGTCAAGTCTCGAGAACCTGAAACATGGCCGCCGACCACACCGAAAGCCTTTGAGAATGTACCCATTTCTACTTGAACTCTGTCACGGCCAAGCTTGAAGTGAGAGACTATTCCTCTTCCTCCCTCACCAAGCACTCCTTCACCGTGAGCGTCATCCACATATACCATTGCTCCATGTTCTGCCGCAGCTTTTGCCACGCCATCCAGAGGCGCTATATCGCCGTCCATAGAGAAAACGCCATCAGTGATAATCAGGATTCGTCTATAAGGTGGTGAGTGCTTCTCCGTTTCTTCCAGAACGCGCTGCAAGTCCGCAACGTCCGAGTGCTTGTAAACTGCCCTTTCAGCGTGCGATAGTCTGACGCCGTCAATTATGCTGCCATGATTAAGCTCGTCGCTTATGATGAGGTCCTCTTTGCCGACAAGCTGAGGAATGAGGCCAGCGTTTGCGGCGAAACCTGTTTGATACACTAGTGAAGCATCGGCATGCTTGAACTTCGCCAGTCTCTTCTCAAGCTCAATGTGTATGTCCATGGTTCCAGCAATTGGGCGAACTGATCCAGAACCGGCACCGTGAGTCTGAACCGCTTTAATTGCAGCTTCTTTCAGTTTCGGATGGTTGCTCAAGCCAAGATAGTTGTTAGAGCAGAACATCAAGACTTTTTTTCCATCAACTTTGCACCATGGAGTGCTTGGACCCTGCAAGATTCGGAGTTTCCAGTCAAGCTCGTTCTTTACTAGATCTTCATACTCTTGTCGTAGGAATGCTGTTGGATTTCGCATTTTGATCACGTGTTTTCCCAATTGGGCAATTCACTCTCTTAAACCCTTTTCTTGTGTGCCAGACTGTTTACACATTCAATCTAGAATGTTTCTCGGGAATATTGACGCTTTTAAGAAGACGCTCTGCAAAGAGCGATTCAGTCTTCCATCTCAAAACGTCAGTCGAAGTAGCCTGCAGACCTATCTGAATGCCAAGGTGCACTGAAACCGGCAAGAGAGCACGCTTACAACTGCAAAATAACGGTGTATTGAAAAGCCGCTAATGGAACAAGAAGCAAAGCAAAAAATGCTGGATGGTTCCTGATACTTAACAGTTCCTTTACAGTTTGCCCTCGGCAAAGCGTTTTGACAATCTACTAATCATGTTCTTAGTCATTGCGGACAAATCATAGGCTGGCTTCCAGCCCCACTCTCTTCGGGCCACGCTGTCGTCTATTGACATCGGCCAGGAATCTGCAATCTTCTGTCTAGAGTCAGGCTTGTAATCGCATTTGAAGTCATGAATGTACTTCTTGATTTCGGCCGCTAGCTCGCCAGCTGAAAAACTCATGCCGGCCACGTTATAGCTGTCATGCCGCTTCACTTTCGAAGGATCAGCATCCATAAGGTCGATAGTTGCTTTGATGCAGTCTGGCATGTACATCATCGGCAACACTGTGTCTTCTCTCACAAAACACGTGTACTGTTTGTGTTTTATTGCGTCATAGAATATAGCCACCGCATAATCCGTTGTTCCCCCACCTGGCAAGACCTCACTGCTTATTATGCCTGGATAACGGAGACCCCGAACGTCCAAACCAAAGCGATTCGCATAGTAGTTGCATAACAGCTCTCCAGCAACTTTCGACACGCCGTAAATGGTCTTAGGAAGCAATACGGTCTCTTGGGGTGTGTTGATACGTGGTGCAGATGGACCGAATACAGCTATGGAGCTAGGCCAGAAGACTCTGACTAGCTCTAGCTTTCTTGCAGCTTCGAGAACGTTGTAGAGGCTTCCCATGTTTATAGCCCAAGCAGCTTGCGGATTCTCCTCGCCTGTGGCTGAAAGAACTGCTGCCAAATGGTAGATTGTGTCAATGTCGTGTTTCTTCACGGCTTTCCCAACGCTTTCTTCGCTGGAAAGGTCAACGTGTTCAAATGGGCCTGACTTGAGTAACTCCTCGCTCGGCTGTCTTCTATGGCCCGCTGCAATAACGTTTTCTCCACCATGTTTCTTACGCAATGCTAGCGTCAGTTCAGACCCAATTTGGCCAGTGGATCCAGTTACAAGAATCTTCTTCATTGTTTTCCTTATCATCCAGTTCCCCGGTTCTTATGTATTGCAAGCAAGAGTGAAGCTTTCAGCATATAAGAATTTTCGAACGAGCCCCGCCTACACAATGATCAACGTTGTACCAACAACGCTGACAAATCAACGTTTATTTTACGTTGCCAGAACGGTTTATAACATGAACAACAAATCTTGTAATGCGCAAAGCCATGAAACTCGGTTTTATCGTCAACCCGATAGCTGGGATGGGAGGCAAAGTCGGGTTAAAAGGGACAGACAACGTCTTGAAAGAGGCCATCAGTAGAGGAGCACAGCTAATAGCTCCTGCAAGAGCAAAAGAGTTCCTTAGAAAACTAGAGGAAAACAGCACTGACACAAACATAAGCATAGATATTCTAACATGCCCTGACATCATGGGCGAAAACGAAGCCAAAGCCACTGGTCTTGCCTTCCAAGTCTTACCTATGAACACTCGCAAAGAAACAAGCGCCGAAGACACGAAGGAAGCGGTTAGACTTTTGGCATTAGCAAGAGTGGATCTAATAGTCTTTGTCGGAGGAGACGGCACAGCTAAGGACATTTTTGATGCTATGACAGACCTGCAGGCGACGCCGGTCCTAGGTGTTCCTTCGGGAGTGAAAATGTACAGTAGCATTTTTGCAGTAAGCCCCTCTGATGCTGCCGAGGTAGTGTCAGCCTTCGCACAAAACCAAACTGAAATAGAAGAACTTGAAATAATGGATGCGGATGAAAACGCCATCCGAAAAGATACTTTCAGCGTAAAACTATACGGCTTTCTTAAAGGTCCGTTCCTGCCTGCCTACGTTCAGGGAAGCAAACAGATAAGCCCAGAAACAGTAGATGAAAAGGACAACCAGACTGCAATAGCAAGGTTCATAATAGAAGAGACGCCACCAGAGGCAACACTCATTCTCGGCCCAGGCACAACCGTCAAACGACTTGCAGAACTACTACAAGTGAACAAGACTCTCTTAGGCGTGGATATCTACAGAAAGGGCAGAGTTAATCTTGACGTGGATGAGAAGAAGATTTTGGAAGAAGTGAAGGATTGGCATAACACATGGATTGTTGTCTCACCGACTGGGCATCAGGGAATCCTCTTTGGTAGGGGAAATCAACAAATAAGTTCAAGAATCATAAAAAACGTTGGGAAAGAACGAATAATCATTGCTGCCACAAAAAGCAAGCTTCAAAACATCCAAGAAAATACCCTAAGGGTTGACACTGGCGATGCAGAAGCAGATAGCATGATTAGAGGACACATCAAAGTCGTGACCGACTATCGAGAGTGGCGGCTCGTACAGGTTCACTAGAAGACTATGCTCCGAAAATCCGGGTTTTGCCAATAAGATTCATTAATAAGGGCATAAGGTCAAGACCTCTAATCCGATTCAGTCCGCCTTTCGCGCAAGACCGCTCACCAAATTCTGCAACATCATCACGGCGAACATTAGAACCGGCTATAACTATCGGAACAGGATCACCCTCATGTCTTCCAGTAAGCACCGACGTTGTGTGATCCGCAGTTACGGCTACGCAGACTGAGCTTATGTCGACGTTCTTGAGCAGGTGGCTCAGCATATTGTCTATTCTTTCGATTGCCTCAATCTTCTGTCTAACGTTTCTGTCGTGACTTGCAACATCTGGAGCTTTTACATGTAGGAGGACAAAATCGCATTGCTCCAGTGCTTGTGCTGCCATCTTGGCCTTGGCCAAGTAGTCTGTTTGAAAGGTTCCGGTGGCACCTGACACAGGGATCAATTCTATTCCTGCAGCTTTGCAGACACCCTTTACTAAAGCTGTTGCACCCACACATGCTGCCTTTATGCGGTATATTTCTGACAAAGGTTCTATTTGTGGAACCGTGCCAGCGCCTCTGCATAAGATTATGTTGGCAGGGGGTTCTCCCTGCTCTATTCTATTCTTGTTCACACGGTGATTCTCTAGCACTCTGCGAAACTCAGATGAGAGTTCGTTAACGACCTTGGCTGTCAGGACAGCATTGCGACTTTTGCCAAGAGGCCGGATTTCCGGTACTCTTTCACCAACCTCTCCCGGGTCGGAATCAGTGATTGCCGTTGACCACCCTGGTCCACGAAGAACTAGCACAGCTCGATGCTGAATAGTGCTTTTGAAAAGAAAACTTGTTCTAATAGGTTTTTCTAATCTGATTTTTTGGAGGCTTTCAGCCAGCTTAGCTGCTTCCTCAGTTGCGATTCTACCAGCACGCCTGTCCAACACGACAAGATCTTTGTTTGCTGTCGCGAAATTGCATCGAAATGCAATGTCACCCTTTGAAACTGTTACTCCAGAGCCTAACGCTTCCAGCGCTCCTCTTCCAGAATAGACTTTCAGCGCGTCATACCCAAGCAATGCGAGGGTTGCAGTGTCGCTTCCTGGCGGTCTTCCGGGCGATATAGGATCGATTATTCCACAAACTCCAGTTTTGGCCAATTGGTTAAGCGTTGGTTTGCGGGATGCTTCTAGCGGTGTCTTCCAGTCTAACTCTTTTACTGGTCGATCAGCCATTCCATCTGCGATCACCAAGATTGCTTTCAAGTTGGGTTCACGTCATTCCCAAGCCGTGTGAGATTATTTAAGTTGGGAAGTGAACAGTTAAAACACTTGTGCATCTTCTGGAATGAAGAAAATGTTTAATAATCTCTCTGGGCACAAGAGTTGAGAGTGGTTAAAATGGGCGATTACGTTCCACATTGCTAGATTTTCAGTGAGCTTAGCCCAGATTAGTACCAGTCTTCCGTTACCATTATATTCGACCACCAAAACTCCTTTGGAGAGATAAAAATGTCGGACACAGGAATAACTGTGAAGAAAAACGAAGACTTCTCAGAATGGTACACGCAAGTTGTCTTGAAATCAGGCTTAGCCGACTACGCTCCAGTCAAAGGCTGCATGATCTTCAGAGAAAACTCGTACGCCATCTGGGAAAAAATCCAAGAACTCTTCAACCTAAAAATAAAAGCAACCGGACACAGAAACGTGTACTTTCCACTCTTCATACCCGAAAGCCTACTGAAGAAGGAATCAGAACACTTTGCGGGTTTCGTGCCAGAAGTGGCGTGGGTGACACAAGGTGGAGACAGCCCACTTGAGGAAAAGCTGGCCATAAGACCGACATCTGAGACAGTGATGTACGCCACATTCGCAAAATGGATTAGAAGCTGGAGAGACCTCCCGATCAAACTGAACCAATGGTGCAACGTTGTCAGATGGGAAACCAAAGCAACAAAGCTCTTCCTAAGGACAAGAGAGTTTCTTTGGCAAGAGGGACACACAGTACATGCAACGAGGCAGGAAGCAGACCGAGAAGCAATTGAGATTCTGAATGCCTACAAAGACATTATGGAAACCTATCTGGCTGTTCCAGTTCTTGCGGGCACGAAAACTGAGCTTGAGAAATTCGCGGGTGCACTCTATACGTTGGCTTTGGAAGCAATGATGCCTGATGGAAAAGCCCTACAGATGGGAACCTCACATCAGCTTGGCCAAAACTTCTCAAAAGTCTTCAACATCAAGTTCCTAGATGAAAATGAGAAAGAACAAGAGGTCTGGCAGACATCATGGGGTTTTTCTACACGCGTTATAGGAGCACTCGTAATGCTGCATGGCGACGACAAAGGACCGGTACTGCCTCCAAGAGTTGCACCAGTACAGGTAGTGATCGTGCCAATTCCGTACAAGGGTGTTGACGCAGATCTGATATCGATCAAAGCTGGAGAGTTGCTTGAAAAGCTACAGAAAAAAGGCGTATTAACTGTTCTAGATGGCAGAGCGGAGTATACTCCGGGTTGGAAGTTCAACGAATGGGAATTGAGAGGCGTGCCAATCAGAATAGAGATCGGCCCTAGGGACATAAAACAGAAACAAGTAGTTCTAGTCAGACGAGACACGTCACAGAAGTCTGCTGTCAAGGAAGAACAAACCGTGGACGCTGTCACTAAACTGTTAGAAGAAATCCAGAATAGCCTATTTAGCAAGGCCAAGAGGTTCCTTGAAGACAGCATTACCACCGTGAAAACATACGACGAGTTCAAAAACATCCTAAAGAACAAGGGCGGATTCATCAAAGCTTCATGGTGCTCAAAAACCAAATGTGAGGAAAAAATAAAAGAGGAAACAGGAGCAACGATCAGGCTGATACCTTTTGAAAAAGAAAAGGCATTCTCAAAATGCTTGTACTGCGGACAGGAAGCAAAAGAAGTAGTGTACTTCGCAAGGTCGTATTAGCAGAACCAGCCAAACACAAGCCTTTTTCTCCAAGAACCCTAGTGCAAAGGAGAATGCTGATTCGGCGAGGCCACTGATTGCTGAAGACAAAGCAGTGCGAAGGGTTATGCTACAGAATACGTAATTACATGCTGTAAACCGCTAGTCCAGCAACTCGGCTTTTCCAAGTTGCACAACAGCGCCGCTTAATCCAAGCTTTGTCAAAGTTGTTTTCGTCGGTATTCCTCTCTCGTCCCATCCTCTGCGTTGGTAGTACGTCTGTAGCATAGTTTCATACTTTGCTCTGTCAAGCTTAGAACCCTTAAGTGGACCTTTCTCAGTTGGTTCTTCAAACCACCTAGCCGGCGGAACGTCCATCTTGCTGGACCAGCTTTTTCCATATTCACGAACCCAGAAGGCCCTCGTCAAATTAAAGATTCTGTCACCAATTGTGTTGAGCATGTCCCAGTTCATTTCGAGTCCTGTTGCAGCATGCAAGAACTTTGGATACCACTCAAGCTCGAAACCAACCTCAACCCATGGAAGCCTGCAAACCGTCAGCGACTCGAAAACTCCACCTCGAATTCGCTGTAGCTCAATTATTTTATCAACTTTCTCTTCGCCATAGCCTTCTCTGCCTGTCTTGACTTCCCAAGAAATCACCCAAGCGTCTTTGTGGTGAGCGCCAATTGAACAGGTCGCATACGCCAAAGCCATGCCAGGAGTGGTGTGGCAGTCATAGGCCGAGATTTCCAAACCCTTAACATGCATAGCCCATCGATCTGAGCCCTTCCCGATTCTTTCAGCAGCTGAACGAACTCCTCCAGCCAGAAGCGCGCCGATGCCGCGCTTGAAAGCGATGTTCTTAGTCAATTCCTTCGCAGATTCATAGCTTCCCCAAGCGATTTTCTCTTTGAGCAAGCCTTTTTCAGAAGCTTCCATTGCAAAACCGATGGAGTTTCCCAGTGAAATTGCGTCCAACCCGTACTCGTCTGCGATCCTGTTAAGAGCAGCAACCTGTTTCAAGTCTCCCAATCCTATGTTTGGGCCTAGCATCGTGACGTTTTCATAGTCGAGTTCTGATTCTTTCCGTTCATAGTCAGTTACAACATTGCCGCAGGTCATGTTACATTGGGGGCAGCCGCGGTTAGAGATCTTGATCTTCTCCATTGCAAACCCGCCCACTTCATTGGCCTTCTCAAAGACGCCTTCGCTGTAGTTGTATGAGGGAAGGACACTGTTTTCTTGGCTCCATTCAATTGTCATCATCGTGCCTTGGCGCTTCCAAAAAGCATAACTTGGTTTTGTAAGAACCTCTCTGTAAGCTTCAGAACCCAATTCCTTCATTTCTTTAGGATATGCCGCAGGCAACCCGCCTGTACCGACAACAACGACTGCTTTGAGATTCTTCGATCCCATCACTGCTCCCATGCCAGGCCTACCGCCAGCCCGACCCTCTTGACAAACAATGTTCGCAAAACTCACAGAGTTTTCTCCACCCTGTCCAATGAGTAGGGTGCCACACGTTTGACCATACAGATTGCGCAGCCTTTTCTCTGCAGCAAAAGAATCGAGACCCCACAGATCTTTCGCGTCAAGAAATTCTACAGATTCATCCTGTACGACCAGTAGCGTGGGTTTCTTGGCCTTTCCCTCTATTATTATGGCGTCATATCCCGCCTTCCTCATCTGAACCGCAACAAAGCTTCCGACGTTCCCATCACCATATCCGCCAGTCAAGGGGCTTTTCGCCGCTACCACAAGCTTGCCACTGCTTGGCAATGGCCACCCAGTCAATGGACCAGCTGCAAAAACAAGCTTGTTGGCGGGTGAAAGGGCGTCAATTCCCGGTTCAAGCTCGTCCCACAAAATCTTTACTGCGAAACCTCTTCCGCCTAGGAAGTTTTTTGCGATTGAATCCTCATAGTGATCGGTAACTGCCTTGTTTTTTTCAAGGTTTGCACGCAGGAATTTGCCAGTCCAACCATACATAGTGCTAACCATCCTTAGACGAGTGAATAACTATCGTGGTTGAGGGTAAATAAACCTAATCGCTTGAGTAGCGCTATATTACCAGTTTTTCTGGTTCAATGTTGCGATTCTTCAAACCCAAGTCGCTGGCTTTGAATTTCTTGTCTCCATAGAGCAATGCGTATTCTTCGTCGTTGTACAGCGCGGTTGCGATTCTGCCTATTGCGTCCGCCTTCAGTATTCCGCTTCCGCTTGCGCCACCCACTACCATCACGTTGTTTTCCTCGAAAATCAAAGGTTGGCCATCCAGAGTGTTGATCTCGTACAATCCAGCGAATGCAGAGAATGGTTGGCAACCCGTGAGCTGGGGAAAATACTTTGCCAGAACCTGATATAGCCCAAACTTGTAGTAGTCCTCCTCTGGTTGAGGATCGTCTTCAATCTTGAAAGCTCTTGGAAACTCGTCGGCATAAGCTAGCCACAGTGCATCCTCTTCTGGGGCTGGTCGAATGTACGCTGATGGTTTTGGAACAATAGTGAAGGGCAGGCATCCAGCGTCTGTGAATTCTTTCGAGAAAAGCAGTTTCTTAAGCGGATCGGTTTTTGCCTTGACCGAGAAAATCTGTCTCTTCTTGGCTTTTATGAAGCATTCGATCCCCAGTGGGTCTAGCAGCTGAGCAGCCCAAGCACCAGCCGCCACTATTGTCTTTTCAGCCTTTATTGGACCTCGGTTGGTTTTTACTCCTGTCACCGTTGTATCCTGCCAGAAATATGGTTCGCTTGGCATTCCTAGAGGCTGACGTGCCTCAACGGTTATCTCTTCTACTTTAGTATGGTATTGTATTCTGCCGCCAATCTTGAGAAATTCCGACTCGTAGAACTTCACGAGTGAATCAACATCTATTAAACCTGCTTTTGGGATCACGATGCCTTTGTGAACGTTTCCCAGGTTCATCATTTGAGCTTCTTCATCATTTGAGAAATCTGTTCGCATATCAAGCTTCTGCGCCAAGTCATCTCCGTCGTATTCTACATATTTGAAGTCTTTGCTTGCCAGATCCTTCAAAACAGGCAGCATCTTCATGTATCCTTCTTCATCGAACAACCACAGATAACCAGACCAACGTAGTTTCAGATCGAAACCCAGATCGTTTTGGACATGCTTGTAGAATTCTGCAGACGAATCGGCTAGAGCAAAGTTTGTTCGAGATGCAAAAAAGCATCGGAAAGCCGCGGCGCTCTTAGCAGTACTACCTTGTCCAGCAGCGCCTAGCTTATCGACGACTAAGATACTTAGTTTTGGATTTCCTATTTTAAGGTGATAAGCGGTTGACAAGCCTATTATGCCTGCTCCAACGATTATTGTGTCATATTCAGGCATTTTTCTCCGACCATTTTGAGCGTGATTAGTAGAAAAATCGGATTGGATTTAAGTTTAGCTGCTTAGCTGGAACCATATCCACGTTGTAAGAGAACGTTTGTTTGCCTTTGAGAGTGGCGAAATCTCCCGCAAATCCCCTTCTTTTTTCTATTTGTCGAAGTCAAGAGGTTGGCGTGTTGGTTGTAACGCCGTCAATAGTGGAGACGTCTCCCGCAGTTCCTCATTTTTCTGTCAGCCTCTTTTGTCTGTTGAGAGGCGGTTAAGTACTTAGCCCTCTTAAGTGATTTGTGACGTTAGTAAGAGGGTTCGAAGCATCGGATCTTTGACAGTGTAGACGCCTTCTTCTTCGTTTATTAGCATTGCTGCCTTCAGATTTTCCAAGGCATTCTGCACTGTCGCATCATTTGCCAGAGTTTCTCCTTGTTTCTATTCCTGCCTTTATCTCTCTCGCGCGCGCTATGAATAGTGGTTCATAGTCTCAT
>Ga0154709_142_pt3 | contig 13063 bp, 11 predicted proteins | sample Rifle2008BG13ft_FD_105569 | JGI IMG/M metagenome (GOLD analysis project Ga0154709, IMG submission 105569) | Candidatus Bathyarchaeota archaeon RBG_13_46_16b
TTTTTGGCGGCACATTATGCATAGAATGATATTCCTCCGCATCTGAGCCGTTGAAACTCACGTTGACGGAGTTCATGTATTCTAGGATCATGGGAATATGCTCTTTCATGAGCAAACCATTTGTGAAAAGTTCTGTGAAAAGACCTCTCAAGGAGGCCAAGCGAGCCATTTTGAAAAGGTCCTTATTAAGCAACGGTTCGCCACCAGAGAATGCAACTGAAACCAAGCATTTGCTATATTCGTCTACAATACTGGTGAAGTCTTTGATGGAAAGATCTTCAGGCATTTCATAAGACTGATCTAAGAGCTTTGCATTGACTACAGCGCAGATGGTACATGAAACATTGCATCTGAAAGTTATGTATGTACTCAATTCCAATGGTCTGTAGGCCAAGACTTCCTTTTTGGGCAACATCTTATAAGCTATGGCGTTCGCCAATTTGCTTGGATTCAGAAGCTTGGGCGAGGAAAAAAAGATTGCCATAGTTTGCCTTGCCGATATCTATCATTTTTGGGGTATATACTTTTAACGCAATCAATGGTCTAGCTGTTGGTTCCTTCTACGTGGTTTTTGAAGAAATATCGCTTCTTCTCGCTTCTCTTTATGCACTTCGAGTGTGATATTGAAAATCGAATGATGCTTGGGGTTGGATGTGTAACATCGACTTTAACCATGATTGTCGCTATCCATCTTTGCGATTAGTCAGCCAAAGCCTTGATACATAGTAGCTCGTCTGAATCAGAGCCTGTATGACGCTCATGCAGCACGTCAAAGTGTACTTTATTCCGCAGTCTCTTCGAACGTAAACAACCAAGAAGTAGCTGCTTAGTTTTAATCGGGTTGGAAAGTTTCTTATTAGAAAGCTCACAGGGCTGTCGTCTGTTTTTGGTGGAATTTGCTTCTGAACTATCCATATACAGTTCTTGCATTTGTTGTCGCATGCGAAGCTTTCGCACAGCGATGAATAGAAGAGTGGATAGCTTTGGTCGAGTGAATAGTGCGAGAACTGCTTGCTTAGCTCGTCTAGTTCTCCTTTGCATTCGCCATCTAAGATCTGTCGGGTGCTGAAATAGGCGAAGAGAGGTGCAGCCAGTAAGTATCTCCAAACGGGTCTCCTTTGATACTCTCTTATTTTGCGCCAGTTGAATTCCGGTGTTGACTCGATTATGGCTGTCAAATCAGACACGTCCTTCAGTTGTATGTACCCTTCTCGGAAAGCATGTAAAGCCAGAGTTAAGACCATGTCTTCTGGCGACATGACTAGAAGCCGAGTACCATCAATCACTTTCGCTGTCAGTGTTTCCCAAAATCCGCTGATTGCCGGATACTGATAGAAGTATCCGATTCCCGGTAGAGACACGTGAAGTTCAATGTTGACATCGACTTTGAATGATCTTTTGCACATTATGGTATGATAAACGGAGTGTACATGCGGGACTCTTCTGAAGCCCATGCCGCCAAGAACCTTTTCAGCTTTCGCTCTTTCCTTCCCATTGGAGAATAGCAGATCTACGTCCCGGAAATCCCTTGAGACGCCATTGGGATATGTTGTGGTGGCTAGTAGAAACCCCTTAATGGGCGTGTACACAATCTTTTGCCTGGATAAGGCAGTGACTGCTTTCTTAGCTTCGTGCTGTATGATCAGGTTTACAATCAAATGCTCATGGTATGCCTTTTTCATGTTTCTTAGACTGGACTCATGTTTCGTTTGTTTGGAAAGCTTGCTGAGGGCCAGCGTCAGATTCTCATAGGTTTGAAGGAAGATTCTATTTTCAGAAGCCTTCTTCATGAAATAACTCCAATCAATGTCTTCTTTCAAAATATCAAGTATCTGAACGACATGCCCTTCTCGCAACGTGGGAACTGTGCACAACAGAAGCAGCTTATCTTCTAGATACACTCTAACCGTCATTCAAGAATCCTGGCAAGTTTTAAAAGCATTTTCTTCGAACTAGTCATCGCCATGAAAGTTTTATCAGGGATCCCTTGGCAACTAGACTGGAACATTACCGGATTGTCCAAGCGTCTGACTGAACAGTTCACCGAAATAACCAAGCGAAGCGTAGAAGTGTATCTATACACCCCTGGTCGGAGAAGGAACCTCGATAAGTTCAGAATTCGCCAAATTCCTATTCGCGCGCTTAAAGATGAGGATCCTATCACCTCCATATTGAACTCGATAAGCTTCAGTCATGCCTTTTCCAATATAGTAGAAAAGCAGGATTACGATTTACTGCACTGTTTTAACACGACTTCACTTTTCCTAGACAAAAGACCCTTCATGTTGCAAACAGTACATCCACCATACGAATCCATACGCGAAATCATCTGTTCGGAATATCCGCGAAGTAAGAAATATCTTCGGAAACTCGATTACTATGATTTCGCTGCAACTCTTGAAGAGAAAGAATACGCGAAGGCAACAATGATAGTAGCGTCCTCAGAAATGGCGAAAGAAAACATCGCACGGCACTGCGGCATCAAAAGAAAGCTGATACGCGTGATCCCCGCAGGCGTAGACCCGAGTGTTTGCAACATGAATTACGAGAAAAGAAAGTCTGATCTGAAAGCTATCCTTTTCCCCAACAGGATCTCGGTACTCAAAGGTTTTCACTACGTTGCCGAGGCTATGAGGGAAATAAGGAAGGCTTTTCCGAAGAGCGTGTTGATCGTAACGAACAGAATTGACGAATTTGAAAGCGATTTGTTGAAACACGATATAGAGAAACTCCAAAAGATGAAAGCTATCGCGCTAGTTGGGTATTTGCCAATACTGGATGTTTACAGATACTACCGTATGGCTGACGTTTGTCTAGTCCCTTCCCTCTATGATGACTTGAGCCTAACAGTTCTGGAGAGCGTGGCACACGCGACGCCGATAGTAGCCACTGCAAATACTGGCTTTCCAGACGTCGAAAAAGTGGGTATTCAAGTGCCACCAAAAGATCCAGAATCAATTGCGGAAGCCGTGATCACTTTGCTATCTGATGACGAGCTTTATGCAAAGAAAAGGCAAAGTGCAGAATCCGTAATCAAGAAATATTACTGGCCAAACATAGGGGAGAAATTCATGACGATCTACAACGAACTTGTGAATTAGCCGAGCTCCAAAAGGTACACTCCACGCATTCCTATCTGCTCGTCCCAAACTTCCTTTATCTCAGGAGATTCATACTTCTTCTTTCCAATCTTGGATTGCTTTCTACTCAAGCCCAAAACCTTTCCACTTCAAGAGCTTTGGGTCTACCCAATATTTATATTTTCTATCGGCACGATTTTCCCAACGATGGTTTGTTCCATGAAGGGGAAAATGGCGAAGTGCAGCTTGACTGTTGCTGGCGGGGACGACATGTACCCAGCTCTTAGAATAGGTGAAGAACTGGAAATAGAAACCGTCCCTCCCGAAGGAATTAGTGCTGGGGACGTCATAGTATTCAACAGGTGTGTTCTGATCGCTCATCGCGTTGTAGGCACTCTTAAGCGAGGTTCTGAATACTTCTTCCTGACGCATGGCGATAAATGTCCGTGCTTTGATTCACCGGTTCCCAGCCAAATTGTGATTGGAAGGGTTGTCGGAAAGTCTATACCGATGCTTTTCGCAACCCGCACCAAAATCCTCTTTTCAGCCATTCTATTATGGCATTCTGCAACGTGTCGCTTGTTGGGCAACCCAATTATAAGAAGATTGAATAGGATGGCCCTTCGCAAATCTAGTTTCCTGATACTGTCCTAGGAAAAGTTGGCGTGGAATGCAGGTTGCCATGCAAAGAGACTCTCACTCTAGCAGTCTGAGTGTTCAATTCCCTCATAGATCTTCATCAAGTTCTGAGCGTGCAATTCCATGGAAAATGAATCTTCAACGGCCCTCCTTCCTTCTGCACCGAATCTTCGTCTTTCACGATCATTGTCAAGAAGATATTCAATGGCGTCCGCCAACACCTCGGGATCACCCGGTTTTACTAGCAAACCTGTCTTTTGTTCCTTGATGAATTCTGGTATTCCACCCACATGAGACGCAATCACCGGAGTAGCTGATGCCATAGCTTCTATCAAGCATAGGCCGAATGGTTCTTGCCAGATTGAGGGAAAAACAAAGATGTCTGACGATCGATAAAGCTGAGGCATTTCGCTGTACTTAACAGTGCTCGCAATTCTAGCGGATCTCATCCTGCTAACCAGTCTTCGGGTCTTTTTTTCGACTGCCACCTGCCATTTCAGCGGATCTCCAGTGTCGTAGAGATAAGGCGAGCCGGCAATGAGTGTCTCGAAGTCATGTCTCTTTTTCTCCAAGGATCTGATTGCTTTGAGGAAAATGAAGAGCCCTTTTTGCTTGTTCCATGCTCCCGCGTAAAGAACACGCATTAGGCTTTCTTCGTGGTTCAGCTTCTTTGGCTCAAAGAAATTTGTGTTTACCCCGTTGTGTAGTACGAAGCATCTTTCATGGGGAAAATCGGGATGCTTGCTCAGAAAATCTTCCAAGAGGAAAGATGAACAGAAAGCAAAGAAGCTGTCTTTGTATTTAATATTGGCAACTTCATAATATGGCAATGTGACTAGGTTGTGCATGTGAATAAGCGTCTTGGGCTTGTTTGGAACCAAGCTTAGAAGCGGAGCGTTCATTCCATGAAGTACGTCTGCATCTTTGGCTGTTTCAGCGAACCACGCGTAGTATTTGCGATTTGATTCCTCACCGTACTGGAATTCTTTGATGGCTTCTATACATGGATGATCATCTCCAACATAACCCCTAACATAGAGTCTAGCATCTACTCCTCGTCTTCTCAAGTACTCAAGCTCGTTTAGTGCAATGCGTTCGACTCCTCCACACAGTTGAGAATTGACAACAGTTATTGGCGGAACCAGTAACGCAATCTTCATCCTACAACACCTTTTATGGTCTCGTAAAGCTTATTCAAATCCGTGCCCACATAGAGATTATAGCAGTTGCTCTTTTCTATGATTTTCAAGTAGGCTGCAAATGCTCTCTTCACTTGCCCTGAATTGGGCTGGAAAATAGCGCCTGCCTCCATCATGTAATTCTTCATAAGAGATGGAAGCAGTTTGCTGGGCTCAATTTCCTCACAAGAACTCTTTGTTGAATTCCACACATGAGTATGGAAGATCGCTTTGGGAAAAACTGGCTCTTGTTGAACACGGTACACATCCAACATATTTAGCCACCACCCATCTGCCTCTGTTATCCATGTGCTCCCATTATCAATTCCAGATACCAAAGATGGAAACCTCTTCAAAGTATCCTTGTGGATCATACTTCTAAGAAAGAAGGGCAGAATAGAGTCTCCGTCTATTAATACGATGTCATCAGCAACCATCCGATACCCCTTCTCAAGCATCGAAAGCATGCATGTTGTTTTTCCCGAACCTGATACCCCACAAAAAACGATGGTTCCGCTATCGTCACACACAGCGGAGCCATGGATTGAGAAGATCTTCTTGTTCTCTAGCGACCCTATCAAGAACCTCTTAGTTATGAAGCGCACTTTTTCAAAAACAGAACTCTTGAGTTCAACGTATATTTTGCTTTCAAAGTTTTCTGGATCTAGGATTATGAAATACTTCTCTCTTTCCAGAAGGAAGATCCGCCCTTTGTAGACATAGACTGACGCTGACGGGAAAACTATGGAATCGCGAACAGCATGTTCTGGAACTTCAAAACTCAATTTGTCCTTCACTAAAACAGTAATTCTTCCATCTGGCTCGTCAGCAGTATGGTCAATGTATTGTCCAAATTCTTTCGTCCACTCGGCATACATTGACTTGTCATTAGTCTTGAACTCGACGACGACACCATAAACACGAATGTGAGTCTGAAGATGCATGAACACTATAACCTCTCTGGATCTTATCTCTCTACTTTGGTAAAAGTCTTAAATATCGTTTTTCAGAAGATGGTTGGATGAAGCTGATTTCGAATGAGCAAAGAGATCACCAGCAAGACGAAGCTCAAGAAGAGCCCCGATGTTGCAGAGAAAACCGGCAAAGAAACACTGATTTTTGACGTAGTTGCTGGACGCCTTTACGAACTGAATGAAACAGGTAGAATCCTCTGGTCTCTATGTGATGGAAAACACGCCATTGATGACATGATGAAAACCATTAGGGAACAATATGATGTGTCGGACAGCAAGGTCAAGGAAGAGGTGTTTTCCTTTCTGAAGAAAATGCTAGAAGCGGGCTTGATCAGGTAATCATCCTTTCACCCTTTGCTCAGAAAATCTGGAAGAAATCACCCGCAAAAGCGCGCCAAAATCCCAGAATTGCCACAAAAGAGCAAACAAAGAGATGAAAGAGCAATGAAACAGTATTCAATTGCCGTTACTATTCTTGCAGTTATTGTTTTCGATCTGCTTCTAGCGTCAAACGCGGTTGCTCCATTGAGGCTTATCTACGACATGTCCTTCGCGCTTGTTGTTTTCCCATTCGTCTACGTTTCAATCCTTCTAATAAGAAACAGAGAAATCCCCAAGATCGGTTCCCTTCTCGTCTTTCCAAAAGCATCTCTTGTCTTACCTATACTACTTAATTTGCAGGCGATTCTCGCAATCGCCTCAATGGATGTCCCTAACATAGGGTTCCTCAGTTCCAACATTCTGATTCAAGGCCTGAGCAGTCTACTTCCTCTGTTGAGCTTTTCGCTTTTGTCAATTACAAATGGCATTGTCCTTTGCATTGTTGTGAAGAAGAAAAACGAAGTGTCAGCGTATGAGTTGCCGACCTATGCTCTTTGCATGGTCTCCATCGAGACTTTCCTATCTGTGTTTAGCTTTCATTTGGCTGGCATTATTGGAATCCGGCTGTGTCTTTTTCTGTTTCACATAGGGATCTGCGGGGCAGTCTTCTGGTTGCACCGCAAACTCAGAATAGTGGAAGTCCGCATAAACGTCAGCTTCTCGGACGCACTGCTGTTTCTGCTTTCTGTAGGCATTCTTACGATGGTTTTCATTCCTTTTGGCATCTATAACATATTCGGCGATAGCTCCATCGTGGTAGGCAGTGCTTTAAGCATTGCATGGAGAGGAAGCCTCCAACCGTACTATGCTACCACTAGCTACTACAGTCCAATAGGAGGGTTTGTTTCCATTGTCTCTGCTTACTTAACAGGTTCTAACAATATCCTTTCGGTCTTGAACCTTCCATTCCTCGCATCGTATTTAGCGTTGCCATTCGTCGCGTACTCCTTTCTAAAGAAATTCGTCACAGACGACCCTAGGGTAGCCTTCATCGGTACAATCGCAGCCACTCTCATGGATGGCTTAGCTATCTTGCTCTTTCCTGTCTACGGGGGCAACCTCACGAACGACATAGTGAACTTCCAGATATCACCTATCACCAAATCACTCTATTCTTCAACGGTAGGAACAATCTGGTTAAACCCCTACAAAACCTTCAGCATAGCATCAGCCTTGGCTGCAGGCAACATGTTAGAAACGAAGAAAAGCATTAATCTATTACTAGCTGGAGCACTTGTCGCGCTCTCTTTCACCAATCCAAGACAACCATTTGTCGCAATCCTCATCTTTGTGTTTCTTTTGGGAGTCAACAGGCTGAAAGCAATAGATATCTCGGCAGTAGTTCTTTCTCTAGGCCTGTTTCTCGGACCTATCTTCTTGCCAACTGTCCGCAAAACGATGGACGCCCTACTATTGAACCTGCATCTTAGGGCAATATTACCCAAAGCCACTTCTGACTCCTTCTTTGACTCAATAACGAGCTTCACAGGCAGCCCCCTGATGATGATAATACTCGCCGCCGTTGTTGGTGCCCTCATAGTGCTCATTGCGAGAAAGATCAATTGTCCAACAGAGAATAAACCTATTGAAGCCATCACCAAGCCAGTAGCCCCCAAAATGAGAGTCGCGATCAGACTCAAATACGGCAAACTGAACTGGAGAAGAGGTTTTGGGGCGAAAGACACTGTTTTCTGGGGCTCAGCTATTCTGGTGCTTGCATACGCCATTTTCAACGCCCACCAAATCTTGCCTCCATTTCTCACAAATCTTCAAGACGGCCTATTCGCTCCCCTAAACTATCTTGTGCTAAGATACCACATACTGGCAGTACTCATCGCCGTGGGATTCCTTACCTTCATAACCCGCAAACACACCCTCAGAATACTAATCGCTGCTACAATCTTGGCGATCGCCATATATCTAGGACTGATTATAGACCCAGCTCTAGAGGCACCAATAATAGTTGTAGCCATGTCACTACCAGCGCTCAGCTTGTTAGTGAATTCCGGGAAAAAGAAAGCGATATTTCTGATAGTGTCTCTCATATTTCTCGGCGTTCTTTCTGGATGTGTCTACTCAGCAACTGTAAAGAGCATCGAACCAGACAACCGAAACCTATACGAGGATCTCCCACACGTGCTTCAAATACTCGTAGCTCAAGATCCTTCCACCAAGGTATTCCGAGTATCCTCATACGACTACTTCGTGAATCGCGTAGTAGACAGCATGGCAACCCTGAAAACAAGCTCAGATCCATCGTGCCACATTTACATAATTGATGTGAGATACACGGACAGTGCCAAGATCGAAAGCTTACTCAATGACAATCATAGCAGAGTATTGTATCATGGACAAGCTTTGATCCTGCTTGAAAGAACTCCATAGGAAGACCTTCTGAACACAATATCGCAATGATTCAGCCATACACGCATAGCCTAGAGGATTGTAACAGTTAAGGAAACACTCACTAACAGCAAAATCACTCCAATTTAGTGCGCGTTCTGGTTTTTTGGTTTCCTCAAATCCTCTTGGACTGGGACGCGCCGAGACAGTTTAAGAAAGTTTTGCAGAAATACGTTTTTGAAGGAAAGAGATTACAGATAAGAATATATGATTGTAATGTGGCAAATCAGAACTAGATTTGGGAGTTTTTCGCGATCTGGCGCGCGCCAGATTGGTGAAGATGAATTGCCAAAAAAGAAGAAACACAGGACAAAATCGGACGTGTCCCAGAAAAGCAAGAAGGGCGATTCAGCCTCAGAGAGAACTTATCCCAGATGGCTAAAGACCGCATTGATAGTCACAGTTTTGGGTTCGCTCGTGTTCTTGCCTTCGTTTTTCTGGTTCAGCCAGTACTCCGCGTCCAACCAGCCTGCCTCTGCATCTCCCAACTCTAGTCAGTTTCAACCTCAAGGAAATGTCGACATTGCTAAAGCAGCCATACTAGACGGTCTGTATGACACTTGTCCCAATGTGACTTGGACAGAAAGCATAACGAACTGCTTGTCAAACGCAGGATATCACGTTGATCTCTTCAGCGGAACGAACGTTACAATTGGCCTGCTGAGAAGCATCCACGGATACAGGATTCTCATCCTCAGAATGCACAGTGCAGTACACACGGACGGATTTCTCTATCTTTTCAGTGGCGAACACTATTCAGAGTCCCAGTACCCAGAAGAGCAAAGGGCAAGAGCTGTTTGGGGGGGATTGACGTTTAACCATACCGAACAGCCATACTTTGCTTTGAACGCTGTCCTCCTCGGAAAGATCTATGATGGACTAGACGGATCGACGATAATCCTAATGGGATGCAACGGAACATCATCACCATATTCCATTCAGAGCCTATTCGGACAGGGAGTCAAGCAGTACATATCATGGAATGGATACGTTGACCCGGACCACTCAGACAAAGCAACACTAGCGCTGGCAGAAGCTTGCTACGCAGAGCATTTAGGCTTGGAAGAAGCCGTCAAGAAAGTCAATCGTGAAATTGGCCCAGATCCTTACTACGGAAGCACCTTGGAATATGATGCGCCCTAGCGTGGCGCGCCTGCAAACAATGTCACCGCAAGAGTCTAATACGAGAAGGAGCGATTATCGTCCAAATGAGGAATGTGCCCATGAAAGTAGTTTCCGTTTGCGTCCTGATCGTGCTTGCCTCTATGCTTTTAGCATCTAGTCCCATTTGCTTCAGCCCACCCATAGCAACCTATCTGGGGAAGGATATTGTCACCAAGGGCGATTGGACGCATGCTGTTGGAAGCCCGCTAGGCACATACGGGTCCTACGCGCACATTCTTCCGAATCCACCAGTAAACGACACGCAGACCCCTGTCGGAAACTTCTCTGTTCCGGTTGGAAACTTCACTTACTATGACTACGACTGGATACCAAGCCAGATTGCTGGCTTGCCGTTCAACAGGACAAACCCGCCCTATTGGGACGAATACGTTTCCCTGTCACCGCCCGTGACCTACTTCCTAACAGGAAACCAAGTGACCATCCCAGAAATTGGCTTGGTCAAGTATCCTGTGTTTGAGTGGGCCTGGGACAATTTTAACTCATCTGACATACGAGCTTGCGTTTTCAAGACCAACGTGCCAGGAGCTGGAGGCCCGGGAACAAGGCTTACTTGCTGGGATGACGGAGGCGAACGAACCTCATCACCGCTTAAGGGATACTTCAACATCACAATGTCATTTCCCGCAGGCCAATTCATGCTATCACTATACGCCTATGACAAGGAAGGAGGCGCCAGGGACAACCAAACCATCTACATAACCGACACGAGCGGCGGAATCCTGAGCACTGCCACGATGAACGGAACGGATCTCGACGGAGGAATCTACGAGCAATTCGTCATATATGGACCGACCACAGTCGTTGTTCAGGTGAGCAAGTCGCTAACCTCACTCAACGCGTTGCTCTCCGGGATCTTTGTAGACAAATTCGTTCCCGAGACCAAGCACTACCCTACTGGCGGGACGGTGTTCTCCGTCAACATGCCGAACTCGCTGACTGGATATGCAGCATCCGCGCTATGTGTTTTTGTCTCTGTCATAATTGGAGCCGTTTCATTGCGTTTCTACACTAAGCGAGTCAGGAAGACTAAGTGATCCCTCGCCTTTTCGTTGATTTAAACGCAGATTTCAGTCTGCTTTGAGAAGAATAGCGGTCGTAGTTAAGAGCGTATGCTAAGTGTGTAAAGTCTTATTTTCTTGTCGGATAATATTCTCTTCACTATCCTGTCTTTGGGTGGTCTTAATTCAGTGCTGAGGAGATGGCAAAGGGCACAAAAAGCAGAGAGGCTCTTTTGGAACGAACAAAATGTGCAAACCGAGACTCAGACGATTCTTGAAAGATATTCTGCGATTTTTCAAGAGATCAAATCTGATAGGAAATGCAGGGTTTTGGATGTAGGTTGCGGCCCAACACTTGTTTCTAGAATGGTTGAAGGGGGAGAGAAGTATTGCATTGATTCTTTGATGAACCATTTCCTAGAGAAGACTCAAGACACGTCAATATCAGCTTCTTTTCATTTCTTGATGGGCGCAGGTGAGTATTTGCCATTTCTCGATGGTTGCTTTGACAGGTTGGTGTGCAGAAATGTCTTGGACCACGTACTATGCCCCGAAGAGGTTCTGAAAGAGATGAAGAGAGTGTCCAAAAGCTCTGCAATTGTGGTTCTTGGTGCTTATGTGTATTCTGAATTTGTCGCTCGGCTCAAGAAAGACTTGGAGCGATTTGGCATAATCTTGTTGAAAGATGAATATCATCCCCATTTCTTCACTGAGAGAACCTTTGAGAGACTATGCTCAGGGCAGTTCTCGATAGTCAAAAGGAAGACAGTCCACTACGATCGCGCCGCTTGGATCGGAATTCAAGGCAAGACCTTTGTTGCACAGGATCAGCAAGAACGAGAGAAGCATTCGAGATCATATCGGACTCTGGCTGTCTGCGCTAGCGTAGCGGTTACTCTTTTCTGGAACATTATAAGGTTGCTAAACAGAGCTAAGGCGTCTTATTTCATGAGCGAATATGCTCTCATTGCCTGTCGATAGCGCGCCCGAGATGGGCTAAGCACCATATCAACTGCAACCCCAAGACGTAATATCCCCTTTCTTCAAGTACTTTGGTCAAAAGACAAATATCGATTCAGACAGATTCGCATGCCCCAGAACTCTCTCAGCCTGCCGCCAAATCAGTCTTGGATCGAGTCATAAAGGTCCACATATGATCGGGCGATATTCTTCCAATCAAACGATATAGCGGCCTTTTCATTGTTTTTTCCGTATTTTTCCGCCAGGTCACTGTCTTCAATCAGAGATCTGATTCCTATGGCAATTTGGGCACTAGAAGGATGAACCAATACACCGTTAACACCGTGTTCAAGATACTCTGGAATGCCACCAACGTGAGTGGCGACTATGGGCTTACCAGCGGCCATGGCTTCAAGCAGAACTATACCTGCATTTTCATATCTCGAAGGTACTACCACCATGTCAGCCCCTCTCATCAACCCAAACCTAGAATTCCCAAGCAGACCACCCCAGAAGCGAACTTTCGCACTCAGTCCGTTTCGAGCAACAAATTCCTTACAGCTCTTCTCCAACTCCCCGGATCCGACTATGTGAAGCTTTGGATCTGACCCGATCGGCTGTGATGAGAGCGTTCGGAAGGCTTCAAGCAGCATGTCAATTCCTTTCCTGTGAAGCAAACGCCCTACGAAAAGAATGGAAGGCTCACCGTCGAGCTCGACTGGTTTGGCTTTTCTGATTTGCTCCACATCAACCCCATTTTTGATTACGCAAATTCGATCTCGCAACGCCCCAAACCTGTCAAGATCGCAATCTACGACAAAGCGAGAGTTAGCCACAACCTTCTTCCACATTCTCGCGGATCCATTCAAAACCAAATGATAATATCCGAGCAACAACCCGTTATTAACCACCTGCTCCAGCCCAATGTGATGAGAATATACCAAACTCCATTTCTTGGCATAAGCCTTAACAGCCAAAGGTAGATCCCTGCCAAACAGAGGAAAATCGTGAAAATGCAATACGTCGACATCATCAACAGTTTTCGCTAGATAATACAATACGTTTGCGAAGAAGTTGCCTGTTCCCTTCACAATTTCGATTTCCACGTTCGAAGGGTAGGTTTCCTGAACAACAGATCGCTCAGCCTCGCTGCAAGCCGTCAACAACGAATATTTAATCTTGCTACCAGTGCTCTTCACAATATTGTTTATGACTGAGGCCACTCCTCCGCCTCTATCGGGCGTCAACCCTCCGACGTATGCCAT
>Ga0154709_157_pt1 | contig 12708 bp, 12 predicted proteins | sample Rifle2008BG13ft_FD_105569 | JGI IMG/M metagenome (GOLD analysis project Ga0154709, IMG submission 105569) | Candidatus Bathyarchaeota archaeon RBG_13_46_16b
TCTATTAAGGATTTATGAAAAAGAGTCTTGTTGAGCTACTGGAGGATAAAGGCATCATAACGCAAGAAGAATAGAAAGAAGAATCAAAGAAAAAACAAACCTCAAATGACTCGTACTCAGCCCTGGACTTGTGCATTTGCTGGTATTGGCTCGAAAGCTGTTTCCGTCCAGCACTTTGTAGTTGATGGTGGCAAGGTAAATTCGGTGAAGTTGGTTGGTACTTGGCTGTACAGCCAACCGTCTATCATGGCGTCTCCCAAAGGCCCTGGAGGTTCTGGAATTTGAAGCGTACCGCTAGGCTCTGCTAGGATTTTTGGAGGCGTTGGTTCGCTAAAGTATAGCAGCCAACACGTTCTTGAGTGCGCGCTCATCCCGTCATTAGGAAGAAATTCAAAAAATCTAATAGTGAAAATGCCGTAGGGCGTCGGTTTTGTGCTATACGAAACTCCATCTATGACCGTTGTATCTATTGAAGCCTGTTGCACTGGAGTCTTGGAAACAAAAAACTCAAAAGACTGACCAAAATGGCAACTGCAACGCACACGGTTACTAAAATAATAGCTTTGTTTCTCATATTCCTCACTTCTATTTTCAGCAAATCTAGCGAATAAGCTTGTCAGGATGTTAGTTTCTGCAACATACTCTATTCTATCAATGTTTGAACCACAAAATTGCCCTAATCCTGACTCATGACAAATAACTTAACAGTACCATGAAAAAGTTTCCTTCTCAAACAAGACGAGTTTCCAGAGAGGTAAAGGTTTTAATTCTGTTCTTGGATGGTCTGTGGCTATGTGGAGACTGGGTTTCTTCTTCCACGAAATGGGCTTTGGGATGCTATCCATTTTCCTCCCATTATATGTGATAGCAATCGGCGGCTCATTGGTTGAAATCGGAATAATGTCAGGGGCGGCGTTGTTCCTAGCGATACCTGCATCGTTTTTTTGGGGACATGTTTGCGACAAAACAAGGCGGTACAAGCGATATGTTCTTCTCTCGTTTCTGTCTTCGACGTTGATACTCTACCTTTTCACCTTCACGACGAGTGTACTTATGCTGATCTTGCTTTACGCGATACTGTCGTTCTTTCACATGGCCCATGAACCGCCAAAAAACGTCCTGATAGCCGAGATGTATTCCCGGCAGGACTGGGAAAGGTCGTTCGCTTTCTATGAAGGCTTCACAGAGGTCGGATGGCTCATAGGACTGATATTGGGCTTTTTGACCTCGCTATTCGGGTTTCGACCAGATGTTACATTGTTATTGTGCGCTGTTCTAAACCTAGTTGCTTTTTCCCTTTCTTTTGTCTTTGTAGCTGATCCGCTTCTTGTCTTTGAGAGAAGCTTGGTCAACATTGAAAGGTCGACGGACTTTGTGCATCGTGGTGTTTTCATAGCGTCAAGAATTCTTGATGGATCACAAATCAATGAGAGGTTGAAAAGGGAGAACATCGCTGCTTTTTGCGTAGCACTAATCTTGTTCTCCTTAGCCACAAGTGTGCTCTTCACGCCTATGCCCATTTTCGTCTCCGGAGTTGCTGCCTCAGCATCCTTATCTTCAAGCATTGTCTTTGCAATATTCGTTCTGAACTCTACTGGTGCAGTTGCTGGCTACGCTTTGGCTGGTAGCCGATCAAATCAGCTAACAGGGAAAACTGGGCTGCACAGGACAGTGGCGTTTCGTGGTTTGCTCTCCTTGACGCTTCTGTTGGTCGCTTACATAGTGAACCCACTATACAGCGTAGCGCTAGTGACCACTGTTTTGATATTGATGGGGTTCGCATATGCATTGTTCTTGGTCTACATGCTTTCTTTGTCTATGGAACTCATTCCATCTGGTAAAGCAGGTTTGTTCAACGTTCTCATCGGCATAGGGGGTGCTTGCGGTTCTTTCATAGGCCCATTTATCGCGGCGCAGGCAATCGGTTTCGCCGGAGTGTTCATAGTAGCTGGCATCATCTTCTTCGTAGCGTATTTGACTCTCAAAATATTCGCATAGCACGAATAGTCGTGGGGTTTCTAACAAGCCTACCTATCGCATTGCTTCAGTTAATTTTGTACGATTTGAGATCGCGGTCTATCGTTAACAAAAAAGGGAAGAAGCTTTTTGATGGTTATTCTACGTGCACTCTGAACAGGTCAACATCTTCGCGCATTTCAGGTGTTGCTTCAAGGAAGTCTCTCACTGCTCTTTCAATGTCCCTTGACTGGGTTACGTACCTTCCTACGATGAGTATGTTGGCTCCTTTTTGCAGTGCTTCCTTCGCCGTCTCTGGTACTATGCCTCCAGCTACTGCCACGAGGAACTTTTTGTCTTTAAAAGTCTCTCGCATTTCCTGAATTAAGTCTAATCCAAGCGTTCTTCCAGTCTCTTGATCTATTCCTCTATGCAGGATGACAACGTCCGGGAACTCCTTTAGACTTCTGAGCTTCTTCATTGGGTCTTCCACATTCAACATGTCCACGATGGCGTAGATTGCCAGTCTCTTTGCCTCATGGACAAAGGCGTCTAGTGTTTCGGCGGGTGCTAATCCAGCTGCTACAACAGCATCGGCTGTCTCATCATAGGCCAGATCCACTTCAACCTTTCCAACGTCTAGAGTCTTGAGGTCTGCAACGACAAAGATGTCCTTGGCAACTTGCCGCAGATCGTTTATGACTTTGGTTCCGTACCTCTTGATGAGTGGTGTGCCAACTTCTATTATTATTCTGTCGCTTCCAGGAAGCTGTTCAAGGATTTTCTTAGATCTTTCCAGTTCTGGAGCGTCAAGAGCTATCTGCAGGTACGGAGGTCTCCATAGTCGTGGTACTTTGAATCCCATTATCGGGTGTTTTGCTCTGTCCTTGTCGTAGAAGATTTTCTCAAGTGTCGGATATTTTGACATTGCCCTTTTTAGAGCTAGCTTGGTTGCACTATAGTTGTAATGGTATATCTTGCGGAAATCGGTCGCTTGTGGATGGATGAAAACGCTGCATACTATTACCCAGTCATCAGCTTTGTCTTTTGGAACGATCTCTTCTTCCACAGCGTCAGCGACAGCTTTGGCGACAGCAGCTTGTGCTGGCCCGAAGATTTTTCCGACATCTTCAAAATTCTTCACTGTGACTTTAGGTACGAGCAGAGTGTGGGGTTTCGGCGGAAGGTTGGGTCTTATTACTGCCAGTAGCGGCGTGTGTCCCGCTGAGAGGTTTGTCAATCCAGCAGCGAAAGCTTCCCCGACGGGACCATTCTTGTCCCCCATTAAGAGATCAATGTGTGCAACCTCGTTTCCTTCACCGATAAGTGCTTCGCCAATGAGGTAGGTTTTTTCAGGAAATCCGACATTTTTCTCATACATCGGCGTTGTTTTGTCTGCTATTTCTTTAAAGTCGACATTGAACTCCTTAAGCCACGTGTAGAGTGTGTCTCTATGTATGTTCAATGCTTCTGCTGTTCCAGAAACTGTCGGCCTTCCTCTTGTTTGTCCTTGCATTTCAGCACTTTTCTTAGCCGCCTCGATCAGCACTGCAACTAATTCTTCTTTGCTTGCCGGTTTCTTAACGTCGTGATCCGACATCTTTCGCACCATGGAGAGCCTTATTGCGGGTCTTGTATATAAAACTGTCGGATTATGGCAGACAGAGTGGGCATAAGCGTCGGTCTTCAACACGTGGATATTCGTAATGTCGGTATTGTAGTGTCAATACCGGCGTATCCGACAGTTATAGTGGGCGTAACAGGCATTTGCGTAGACTCTTGACACACCGTCGGCTTCATATGTAGGATTTTGTGTGAGTAGACCTCTCTTTTCTTCCGCTGCAACAATAGCAGTTGCTGGTCGGAGTTCTTGAGAATCGAGCGCAGTGCTGTGCTCATTTTAGTGCCGAGTTCGGTTGAAAAGCGATTGTACGGTTTGCTTAACAATAAGGAAAAAAGGAGGTGCGGTTTAGAAACCGTAGAGTTTCGAGCATTTCTCATTTAGGTAGTTCAAGTAGGGTTTGACTGTCAACTCTTTTCCTGTTATTTTCTTGATTAGCATTGGCGGATCATAGAGGTTTCCTTGTTTGTGAACTTTCTCAGTTAACCATTGCTTCGCTGGCTTAAAACTGCCCTTCTCAAGTTGCTTGCGCCAATCTGGCATATCCTTTTCCATTGCAGACAGCAGTTGGCCTCCATAGATGTTGCCTAGCGCGTAGCTAGGGAAATAGCCATAATATCCGCTGGCCCAATGTGTGTCTTGCATTACGCCTTCAGAGTCATTCTCGATTTTTATGCCTAGATATTTTTTGTAGCTTTGGTTCCATATTTCTGGCAGTTCCTTCGCTGTTATTTTGCCTGCGAACAGGTCTCTTTCTATGTTGAATCTTATTATTATGTGGAGGCCGTAGGTTACTTCGTCGGCTTCCACTCGAATCTTTGACGGCTTTACTTGGTTGATGGCGTGGACAAACTTGTCTAGGGTAACGTCTGAAAGCGCTTTTCCAGCGAGTTCCTTCAGTTTTGGTAGGAAGTATGTCCAGAATTCTCTTGATCTTCCTATGATGTTTTCGACAAAGCGTGACTGTGACTCGTGGAATCCTGAAGAGCATCCTGTTCCGACTGGTTGATACATCCACTCTGGATTTAGATCTTGCTCGTAGATCGCGTGTCCAGCCTCGTGCAATACTGAGAATACGGATGAAGCAAACATGTCTTCAAAGTAGTGGGTTGTTATTCGTACGTCGTCGTAGTAGCCGTTCGTGAATGGGTGTTCTGTTTCGTCTATTCTGCCGCCAGAATTCTTCGAGGTAACATCATAGAGAACAGTTTCGGCGAGGGCAACGGCGATTTTGCGTTGAACATCGATTGGGATTCTTCGTTTGAGAAAACTCGCGTCTGGTTGCTTTGGTGATGTTTCACATTTCTTTATTAGAGTAACTAGGCCTTCCCTAAGTTCGTCGAAAACCTTTGTGATTTCTTCAGCGGTCATTTTCGGCTCGAAGATGTCTAACAAAGCGTCGTATGGTGTCTTGGTCTTCTTTACCTTCATCAGAATCTCTGCTGCCTTCTTTGCAAGCTCAACATTCTTTTCAAGTTCAGGCTTGAACATAGAGAAGTCTTTCGCTGCTTTCGCCTTCTTCCAGACATTCACCGCGATGGCGCGCTGTTTTGCCATTTCAATAACAAGTTCTTCAGGAAGCTTCGTCTGTTCATCATAGTTCTTCTTGATCAAGTAGACGTTGCGTTTCTGGGTTGCGCTTAGTTTATCGTAGTTCGAGTGGCGCTCAATTTTGTCGAGTAAGGCTCCTATTTCGGGGTTGGTCTCCATCTTGTGCTGCATTCCGCTGAGCAAGGCGAGTTGCTGGCTTCTCAGGGTGATCGCTTTCGGCGGCATCATCGTTTCCATGTCCCAATTGAGGACCGCTTGTGCTGAGTTGAAAATGAAAACCTCTTTTGTTTTTCCCATCAGTTTTCCATAATTTGAAAGTAGATCTTCAGTCATTTTTCATCGCCTAGGTTCTAGAGGCTAATTCGATAGAAGCAGCTCGTATATGAGTCTTTATGAAAAAACTACGTGTGGATTAGTGCTCCGGCCGGGATTTGGACCCGGGTCTCCGACTCGAAAGGCCGGAATACTTGACCGGGCTATACTACCGGAGCCCTGAAGCCCGGTGCACCATGCAGAATATTCCTTCATTCGAATAAAGGTTACCCTCTGAGCGCCGTGGTCAAGCATTCCTTCAGCGGTCTGAACGTGACTTCTGCTTTGTTCATTGTTGGCGCGTAGTAAGCTGTTTTCGCAGAGTTCGTCATTATTGTTCTTATCCCAAGCTTTTCAGTCCATGACACTATTGTACAGACGCCTGCCAGCACGTGTCCACCATTCTTCTCTATCTGGGCGACGTATTCTCCTGCTTTTTCTTTGATGTAATGCGAAGTGCACACCCAGAACTCTGTCTCCTTGTTGACTTTCTTATCCTTCATGAGCAATGCAATCTTCTTAATCTCGCCAAGTGAACAGTGGGGGCATCCGATGAAAACAAGATCAGGCTTGGATACTTCTCGGGTTGAAAGGCTTTCAACAGTGTTTTTGATGTCTCTGGTTTCCACGCATACCTTCTCCAATCTTTCCGTTTTTGCTTGCGACTTCCTTTTGAAGTGGAACATGTTAACCATGCCCGTTGAGGCCAACGCCGCGCTCAACTGCTTTAGGCAATTCTCAGAAGTGTTTCCCAAGCCTTGAATAGCTGGAATCCCGTCTCTCAACAGTCTGCCAAGATAGATTCCAAGCGCACCAAATTCTGTTGGGTTCTTCAACACTGTATCAACGGTCACCAAGGCTTTTGGTTGCCGGTTTTCAGGCTTGTGAATTCCATAGTCTGGAGTTTTACCGATTATTGCCGCGGCGAGGGCGCTTGGTCCGCCTTCACGGTTTGTCCATGCACCAATGACAGAATTCGTATAAACCACAGCTGATGATTCTGCCCAAGCCAGATGCGAATCACGTTTCGGTTTCTTCAAATAGTAGGGGGTGCATGTCAGAGATTCAGTGAACCCCATTCTTTCGAATTGCTTCAGTATATTTGATTGCTTCTCTCGTAGGCTTTGCTCCAATTTTCTGCCCAAATATTCAGTGTCGAGGCTCTGCGGGTTCAAAGTAGCTCTGACTTTTACATTTCCATCTGCGTTAGCTAACGCTTCTAGAAACTCTGCTGGCGCATCTCCCAAGGTCTTGTATGAGACTCCTGAGACATGGGCAGAGCTTATCCGAACCAGCTTTGCGGCGTCGAAGAGTTCGCCTAGACGAACGAGGATCCTCATGCACATCTGGTTTGCCCAGCCGCGTTCGCCATCGTAGATTCGTTCTTCTTCCTTTGTCAGATACATGGAAGCCTAACCCTCTCCCTTTACTACAATTCTTACAACGCCTTCCCGTCCATCAACTTCAATCAAATCGCCTGTCTTGATCTCGCTGATGTCCACTTGGTCCATCATTGGGATGTTCGCTATTATTGCTCCGACGACCACGACAGGGTCAGCTGTTTGGTTGATTATGGCCTTCGGCGCCAAACGCCGTTTGGACAAGGAGTATAAGACGTAGCTGCCAACCGTTGACCCGTGGCCGTGTGGAAAGCACAAGATCTTGCCTTTCACGCTTTCTCCACATAGGTCATGATCTTTTTCGATTATTTTGCCACTTGCTGGATCTACTCCTCCAAGAAAGCTTATTGGTTTCGCGGAAACCAGTGCTCTGGCTTTGCAGTGTCCTTCAACGACTACTCGGCCTTTCAAGGTTCTGTTCGGCATTGTCGTGCTCTCTAGTAGGATATTCTCGCAGTTGCTGGGACTTCGCCAAGGATCTTTGATGCCGCGCGGCTGACTTTCTCACGGTTTTCTTCTTTTGTGTAGACTCGAAGAATGTTTATGAAGCCTCTGAGCGTTTCGAAGATCTTTGAAATTTCGCTCAGACGTTGCGGGATTTTCTCCCCGCTCTGTGCTTTGTAAAAGGCTGGGATTTCCATGGGTTCCAAAAGGGCTGAACGGTGATAGGGAACAGAAGGCACTGTGGGAACGTCAATTATCACTTCTTCCGCCGCAATCCCTGCTTTCTCTGCAATGTCCGTTTGGAGTTGTGTTCTGTGAGTTTCGCGGCCGAAAATGTTTGAAACCATGGTGTCTTTTTCGTAGAAGGTTCTTTCATATGCGCATTTCAGCAATCTTCTTCTTTCAAGGTCTCTAATTATCGCGTTCGACTTCTTACAATTCTTCAGAGCCGTCCAAACCGTGTAATCGTCCATGGCCATATATTCATCAGGTGTCTTGAATCGGGTGAATCCGAGTTCGCCATTTGCTCTTTCCATTGCCATGGCCAACATTATTTGAGCCGCTCTTCCAACCCTGTGAAAGTATATGCTTCTGAACGATTCCATCCGGGCAATTATGAGGGATTCAAGTGCTGACAGTGCACCCAAGTCAACAGCCAAGTTTCCACCCAACACGTCTAGTGCGTGGATTAATCTGAAAATGTCTACGAACCCGTACTCTGCGCCAGTGTGGTGTGTGTCTCTGACTATGAAGTCTTGTTTGTCCACATCGACTGCGCTGCTTATTACTTGGTCCAAGAAGGCTTTTTGCGGTTTATGCAGCCTTCCGACAGCTAGCTTCCCCACTTCTTCTGGATGGTATCCGTTTCTTCTCAGTATCTCTTTCAATTCACTGTTTTCAATTATCCAAGTTGTCAAGTCTTCATGGGTTTTGCCAAGTTCCTTGTCGAGGAGGTGTTCAAAGACATGTGAGAATGGCCCGTGTCCAACATCGTGAAGCAAACCTGCGATTTTGACGAGTCTAGCTTCATCTTCATTTATGTGTTGTGAAATGCCCGAGTTCTCGACGACTCTGCTTGCTAAGTACATGACGCCTATGGAGTGTTCAAAACGGGTGTGGTTGGCTCCTGGATAAACGTATTCTGATCCTGCAAGTTGTCGGAGTCTATGCAGTCTCTGCACAGGGTATGAGTCTATGACTTCCTTTTCTTGCTCGGTTATATAGACGTAACCGTGTACAGGGTCTTTTATTTCGCCCCAGTAGTTTTTGGGCATTGGAGGTTTTCCTCAGGCTTCTTGGATAGTTATTAATGCGCCCTTACCCTTATAATGTCTAACGCCTGAAATCTTGAGGGGCGAATGCTATGAAGGGGAAGGGCTTCTTCATCTGTGTTGAAGGATTGGATGGCTGCGGCAAGACAACGCAGGCGAAGCTGCTAGTGGATAGGTTGAAAAGCGGATACAACGCAGTTTACACGGCCGAACCGAGTCAAGGAAGCGTTGGGCGTTTCATCAAAGAGTATTGCTTAGACGTTGAGCAGCGTGGTTCGGGTGTAGTTGAAGCTCTACTGTTTGCAGCTGACCGATCTGAGCACGTGGAGAAGGAGATTATCCCAGCCCTTAATGGGGGAAAACTTATCATCTCAGACCGCTACTTATACTCGTCTCTAGCTTATCAAGGCACGGCAGGAGTTGACTTAAACTGGATCAGGCAAATAAACAAACATGCCATAAAGCCTGATCTTGCGGTATTCATTGATGTGCATCCAGAGACAGTTGTTCAAAGGTTGAAACCGAAAAAATCGGTTATGGAGAATGTGGAAACGCAGCGCAGGGTTCGAGAGGTTTACCTGCGATTTGTTGAAAACGGAGAACTCACACTGGTAGATGGGAATGCGTCAAAAGAGAAGGTTGGAGAAGAACTCTTGAAACTGGTTCTGGCGTTTCTGGAGCGAGTCTGCTAAGCCAGATCAAGCATTCTCAGTGCTTTCTTCTTAAAGGCTTGATTAGTCTCGTCAACGATGAGGCGTATGATGTCTTCGGGTTCGACATGTCTTGGTCCTCTTTCATGGGAAACTCTTATTTCCATTAAGTCTTCACTGAACGATAGACGTACCATGAAATAATCAAACCTCAATGGAGTCTTCCCTTTTGCCTGTGTTTTGTGATAGCGTAGGGCGCAAAGAAAGTCCATGATCCTAAAAGGTTTTTTTTGCAATGCTTGCAGCGCTTTGGCCGTTTCTTCATTATCGATGTAGTTGAAACCTTTGTCTTCTGCTATCCCGAACTCGAAATCAACTGTGCATTTACGTATGGAAGGTGCTGCTAGAGTTTCAATGCTGTACGTCTTAGAGTTCAGTTTCTGGAACGTCGCTATGAGTGTCTGCTGCAGTTTCTTTGTTGAGAATGAAACAGAAAAACGCGCTATCCCATGAATAGTTTCGGGGAAATTCTCGTAGAATCCGAGCATTCTCTGTTTTCCATCTAAGCCCTTTTCGCTTTCCTTGTCTTTTCAATGTTGTCCAGCAAGCCTGAAAGGGTTGTGCCCAGCTTTTGCAGTTCTTCTTGGTTCTCCATGCGCTGCATTTTGTCTTGTATTTCTTGGACCTTTGCCAGTAACGTTGCTTCAAGTTTCTCTAACGCAATGGATTTTGTGGCTGTCTCAACTTCTTCATCTTCTTTCACAACTATGACTCTCTTTTCACATTTTGCGCACCATATGTCTCCGTTTCTCAGCCTGAAAAGTGGGGAAGCACAGACAGGACAAGCTAGTTCTGTGAGGGCTGAGCCTTGTCGTAGTAGGTCAGCCATGCGTTTGACGTGGTCGTCCTCGGATTCTTTGCGCGACAAGTTATTAAACCCCAAAGTAAATAGGTACGAGATCTCATATAACAACGTTACCGCGAAGTTTCACGGTGGTAGTTATGGTTAGGAAGAAGAAGATGGAGGAATATGAAGAGCGGATAAAGCAGGCGATTTCTGTTCTTTCTCAGGTTTCTGAGGATAATACAACGCCGAGAAACATTAGGAGAGCTGCAAAAGACTCTATTGGTGCTTTGCAGAATACTGAATACACTCCTGCGGTTAATGCTTCAAACGCGATATCTCTTCTGGATGAGATTTTGCAGGATCCAAATATGCCACAGTACACTAGAGTGAAACTGTGGAACGTGATGAGCGTTATAGAAGCAATAAAGGATTAACCGTGGACAGACTCATTTTTCCACGTGAATTTGTCTGGGGCGTTGCGACCTCCGCTTATCAGATCGAAGGTGCTTGGAATGCAGACGGGAAGGGTGAATCGATTTGGGATCGTTTTTCTCATACTCCCGGAAACATCATGAGTGGTGATTCAGGAGACATAGCATGCGATCATTACCATCGTTATGCAGAGGATGTGGCCTTGATGAAAGAGTTGGGCGTGCAAGCGTATCGCTTCTCTATATCTTGGCCTCGTGTGCTTCCTAATGGAAAGGGTGATGCTAACAGAGCTGGTTTCAAATTCTACAGGTGTCTTGTTGACGAACTCTTAGAAAGCGGAATCGAACCTTGGGTTTGTCTGCATCACTGGGACCTGCCTCAGACGCTGCAGGACGCAGGGGGATGGGTCAACCCGAATATCGTCAACTACTTTGCAGATTATGCCAGGCTTGTGGCCAACGAGCTAGGCGACAGAGTCAAGCGATGGGTGATTCTTAATGAACCCAGATGCATAGCATGGTTGGGACATCTTACTGGAATTCATGCACCAGGTATGAAGAATCTGAAGTCAGCCTTAAAGGTCTCTCACCATTTAGAGCTTGCCCAAGGAAAAGCCATTCAGACCTTACGGGAAGTTAATCAAGACCTCCAGATCGGTACGGTCGTAGACCTTAACGTCGTGCATCCGATAAGCGACGATGAGAAGGATCGGGAGGCAGCCAGCAAGCTTGATGAATTGTGGAATCGCTGGTTCATAGATCCAATTTTCAAGGGCAAGTATCCTCCATTGGCAGAGAAGGTTGGACTCAAGCCTGATCAGGATGATATGGATCTAATCAAGCAACCTTTGGACTTTTTGGGCGTAAACTACTATACCCGCTTGCTCGCAACCTATGATCCCTCAAACCCCCTGACACGGGCCAAAGTTGTTCAGAAAAAAACACCCACCACAGAAAAGGGCTGGGAGATCTATTCTAACGGGTTATACGAGATACTGATGCGCTTACGAACCGACTACGGCAATCCAACGCTTTATGTCACCGAAAACGGAGCTGCTTTCGAAGACAACATAATCAAGGACGGCAAGGTCCAAGACGACGACCGAATAGCTTTCCTTCGAGACCATATTGCCCAGGCATATCGAGCCATCAAGGAAGGAGTGAGACTCGATGGATATTTCATATGGACGATCATTGATAACTTCGAGTGGGCTGAAGGTTGTAGCCAGCGTTTCGGGCTCGTCCAAACCAATTATCAGTCCCTGAAGCGTACTCCCAAGAAGAGTTTCTACTGGTACAAGCAAGTAGTCGCGAACAATGGCGTCTCCTTCCCTTAGACCGCGCGCGCTCACGGCTCTAACATAATCCAGAAATCATTTTAAGCTAGATGAATATTCTGAAATACAGGTTCAACGCAAAAAGGGCGGGAACCATGCTCTATCCCAAAAAAGAAATCGTGAAACGCTACGCAAAAAACCCCATTTTGACGGCAGATGACATGCCTTTCGTTTGTTCAGGCATTTACAATTCAGGTGTGGTTAAATTCAATGGGAAATATCTAATGTTGTGCAGAGTTGAAAGTATCGATATATCGAATTACTTCATACCCGCTATCAGCGAGGACGGATATCATTTCAAGGTTAGCAAAAAGCCCATCAGCCTCCCGAGAGACGAAGAATTCAAGAAATACACTGAAGAGATGATCTATGACCCACGCATTACAGAAATCGATGGCGTCTATTACATCTGTTTTGCCGCCCACAGTTCATATGGCGTCAGAATTGGAATGCTTAAAACCAAAGATTTTGAGAAATTCAACTCGTGCGGTTTCATATCAGAACCTGACAACCGAAATGGAGTGCTGTTTCCTGAAAGAATCAATGGATTGTATGCTCGACTTGACAGGCCCATCCTGCCCGATGACCGTGGCGACATATGGATCAGTTATTCACCCGATTTGGTTTTCTGGGGCAGGTCGAAATGCGTGTTCAAACGCGGACTGCACGGCCATTGGTACTGGAAGAAAATTGGCGCCGGTGCAGTTCCCATCAAAACAAACAAAGGTTGGCTTGAGATTTGGCACGGCGTGCATGTGATGGCAGGGTATCAATACGTCTACCATCTCGGCGCGATGTTATTGGATTTGAACGATCCATCCAAAGTCATCGCAAGAGCCAAAGCACCGATTCTTTCACCAAGAGAACCATATGAGCGCGTCGGCCTGA
>Ga0154709_134_pt2 | contig 12430 bp, 14 predicted proteins | sample Rifle2008BG13ft_FD_105569 | JGI IMG/M metagenome (GOLD analysis project Ga0154709, IMG submission 105569) | Candidatus Bathyarchaeota archaeon RBG_13_46_16b
ACTTTCCAGATTCTAAGTTTCTAAGCTAAGGAATAGATTGATTTTTCAATTTTCTTATTTTTATTAGGCTAGAATTTAGAAAATTGCATTCGAGGGCAAGCTCTGTTTTGTGAGTCTGATGCTGAATTGTGCCTCGTGCTTACTCAGTGATCTTTGCCTCGAATAAACAGACAGTGCGCGCCTTGAAGTGGGGTGAAGTTTGTTTTGCTGCTACTTGGGCTTGCCAGTGATTTCTTCTGCGGGAATGACTATCATGGTTTCCATAATGTATTCCGTTGCGAATCCTGTTTCCATTACAAAATTCATGGCTGTCCGCTCATCTGGAGCCTCAAATATTATCATAGTATCATATTTGCCGAAAGCGAAGAAAATGTCTCGAATCTTTATTCCTTTAGGCGCTTTGAGCTCCTTAAGATATTTGACTGCGCTAACACCTTTTCCTCTGGGTAACATCAAAGTCACGAATATCATTCTCTTCACCTCGATATCATTATTCCATAATGCTTAAAACAGTTTCCCACAGCGCGCACCTATCTCTATTAAGCCTCTCTGTTACGATATTACTATTCACAGCTAGCGTATTCCACGCAGTCATCTATCACATTTCATCAATGAGGGTAACGCAATTCAGTTTCTAAAATTCTAATTTTCTAAGCGGGGAAGAAGAAATAGAATTTCCAATATTTTTCTTGTTTAAAATTAGAAATCAGAAAATCAGATGATGCGAGGGCACTTGCTATGTAATAAGTTTGGCGCAAGTTGTTCTTTTAGAATGCGGGATTTGGGGTGAAGTTTTATCCGCAAACCCAAACTCTCGCGTGTTAGTGTACGTTTTTTCGATTTGCGATAGTCGACTTGCTCTAACCGGGTAAGAAAGGAGACTCTATTGCTGGTTGCGCCCCAAGCGTGGGCAATTCTACCCAGATCTCATTTTTCATTTCTGGCTTGGTCTTCGTGGGCATAAATATCGTTGCTGTAGTTCCTTTGCCTATTGTGCTCTCGAACGAGAGAGAGCCTCCGTGAGCCTCTACTAAGCGTTTGGAGATTGCCAAGCCAAAACCCATGCCTTTGGCTTTGGTAGTGAAAAGTGGTGAACAGATCTTCTTCAAGGTTTCTTTTGACATTCCATTGCCCGTGTCTGAGAAGGTGAACTTGACACCATCGCTGATTTTTGTGCTCCTTATTGCCAGTGATCCGCCCCGAGGCATCGCGTCGATGGCATTTTTGATCAAGTTGACGAAGACCCTCTTCATTTTGTCAGGATCAATCGCTATCTCGGTTTCATCTTCTGTTAGGTCAATCACATCTATGTTTTTAGGAATGTTCACAAGGAACAACGCTTGCTTCGTCAGCATCTTTGCAGTAGTGTCAACGTATTCGAGCTGGATTTTCCTGGAATACTCCGACAGATCATTGATGATCTTATTTGAGTAGGCAACGTCGTCCTCAATGATTTTCAGCATCTCCTTGCCTCTAGCGTCCATTTTGGATTCGTATTTTGTCCTTAGGTAGTATGCAGCACCGTTGATGCTTGTTAGTGGATTGCGTAGGTCGTGACCAACCATGCCAGCCAATTCCTCAATGGCTGCCAGTCTTTGTGATAATGCGTCCTTAATTGCGTCGGCCAGAATGGATGTTTCATCAGTTCTGAAGCGCGAGATGGTATGTGGACTGATTTCTTTCGTTCCCATTTCTTTTACTGTATTCGTCAGTTTGGACAGTGTGGACAGCATACCTTTCTCTAGAAGAATGATCATTGCCGCGCCAAATATCGCACAAATGACTGCTACTAAGGCCATGAAGGATGTAACAGTAGTCAAACCTTGGTTGTAGATGTCTCTTGGAAGTTCTATTCGCAATATGAGGGCGGGATTTGAATAGACATCATTTATTAGCGCGTATCCACCGACGGCATCTGCGTTCAACGGTTCTACAAAGATTGGTGAAGCATTCGATAGTGATGAGCGCGCGATCTGAAAGCCATTCTGAGCCTGTGGGTCATTGAATCGAGTTACTGCTATAGGAAAGCGTACTGTGTTTGACAGGTAACTGATTTCTCTGGCGTCGATATACCTTCCCATTATCAATGCACCCATGATAGGTCCTCCTTCTTGACTTGTCAATATCGGCTTGGAAGAGAACAGCAAGGGCTCTTGCGGTAGCAGAACAATGCCTTCCATTTTGCTATCTTTGGCAGTGAAGTTCCAGAGGGTCGATCTGAACGTTATATCCTCTGTGATGTCTTGCGACATTGCAGTTCCTGTGCTGTTGTTTAAGTCGAAAACCTCGCCATAGACGACTTGCCCTGTGGCGTTGATGAATACCATGAGGTTGAGTCTCAGATTGGCAAAGGTTGAATCTAGCAGATTAAGGCTGACATAGTTTTCATTTTTGCCCTGGACAAAGAAGTATGTGTCATCCCAAAACGCCCAGTCAGTTACTCTACTACTGATCTCTGACAGCTCATTGGAAAGAACATTAGTAGCCCGCGTAACGCTTTCACTGGTTTTCTGTTTTTCCAAAGCGGCAAAGCTCTGAAGGAAGACCATGCTTACTATAAGATAAAGAGTTAGAAAAATGGTAATCATTAATGCAACAACAATTGTGAATACTTTGTTTCGCATTTTCATGTGCTTTTAGTCTCTCAGTCAACGGCATGATTTTTTGTGCTTCTAGGCGCGTCACATTGTGAAACACTGGCTTCTGTACCGAACAAAGGTTAAAAGAATTATGAATACTCAATTCAGATCAAAAGACAGATTCCATCAAAATCAAACGGCATTTAGATCATACCGCGCGCTGTATTAACAAATAACCCGATGAACGTGACTTCGCGCACATTTGGTCTATCTCCTTACAATCTCCTAGTTCTTCAGAACCTCCCCATAACCGAACAACCAATCAACACTGTCACTGTTCAGGTAATCACATTTTCAGCACGCATGACTTTGAAACACCTGACTTCTTGCCAGCAGCATCCTTATGCGCCTTTCTGAATTCATCTTCTAGAATACTCATCATGATGCCGTTGCTGTATTCGTTGTCATAGTAATGCGCATCTCGCTCAACGCCTTCCTTTTTGAAACCAAGACTTCTCCAAAACTTCAGTGCTCTCTTGTTGAAACCGACCACCCCTATCGAAACTCTATGAAAGCCTAGTCGCCTGAAGGCATAGTCAAGGAGCAGATGACCCACCTCAGTTCCGTATCCTTTTCCCCAAGCATCCTTCTCCCCGACTATTATGGTCATATCCGTGCTTCGCCAAGGTCTGAACATTCTCAACAACCCAGCCTCCCCTACTACCCGGTCACCTCTTTTGAGGACAATCACAAACCACGTCCTGTCCTTGTCAGCAAGCAAATCCTCGTACCATTTCTCAGTCTCAGCTCGACTCATCGGCGCAACTTCACCTATCAGTCTTCTAAGTTCAGCGTCATTGGACCACTTCTGAATGTAAGGCAAATCATCTCTGTCAAAAGGCCTCAAGTAAACCCTTCTGCCTGTCAAGGTCTCCTGTTTTGATACATCCACTTTGACAGGCATGCTCTCACTAAACACATCATTACTGTATCCATTCTGTATAAGATTTTTCGCGCACTGCTACATTGCCAAGAAGACTGATCAATCACCCGAAACGTGCCTATAGTTTCCTCACATTTTTTGTTCATGCTCTCAAGTAACGTCTAGGTTCTCTAGTTTCCTAAAATCTAAACGGGGAAAGAAACAGAATTTCTAGTGTTTTTTCTTTTTTAGAATTGGAAATTAGAAAATTCAAAGAGTGCGAGGGCAAGCTCATTGTCATAAGTCTAATGCAAGTCGCTCTTCTAGCAAGTGTGAGTTGAGGGATGGAGCGTTCTATCCCGAAACTGCCAAAGGATTAGATCACACGTAAGTCGCTTGATTTGAAAAGAATCGCTTAATTGATATCTAATTTCACCCCTAGACCTTAAATCTCAAGAAATACAATCGTGTAATGACTTCACTCTATATACATAAGGAATGGTAGCGGAGGAGACTGTTGTGGGAAAGAATAAGACCAAATTCAATTACCCGCCTTTCGTTATGCCCGTGAGTCTTGTAGGAGCGAACATAGGCGGAAAGCCAAACTTCGAAGCGATCGCGTGGTTCAACCTCGTGGATTATCAACCAAACCTGATCGGCGTATCATCCGAGAAATCGCACTACACGAATAAAGGGATACGGGAAAACAAGACGTTTAGTGTGAACATACCGTCTGCAGGCATGGTTGCGGCTACTGATTTTTGCGGATTGTATTCAGGTTCGAAGGTTGACAAGTCGAAGGCGTTTGACGTCTTCTACGGAGAGCTCAAGACTGCTCCCATGATAAGCGAATGCCCTGTTAACGTCGAATGCAGACTCAATCAGACGTTGGAGCTGTTGCATGGCGAGGTTTTCATCGGGGAGATCGTCGGAGTATACATAGAAGACAAGTATCTGACCGACAACAAACCAGACACGAGAAAGATTGATCCACTGCTATTTGAGGGGACTCTCGGAAGCTACTGGAAGGTTGGGGAACACGTAGCCAAAGCCTTCGGAATAGGAAAGGACTACAAACCAAAAAAGAACAAATGAGAGCCAAGGAACAGCGCGAACGCCGGACTGTAATTGTATCGGATGGCAATTGGTTGGGGTGAAGTTTTGTCCCGATTTCTCACGAAGTCCTTGTTAGTATCTTTGGTTCTTTCCAGCCTTCTCGGAGAATGCTATACATACAAGCATCTCTCAGTTCTCCTCTGAGAAAAAAATATTTACGCATCGTTCCTTCTTTCTTGAAACCTGCTTTTTCCAAAACCTTCTGAGAAGCATGATTTCTCGTATCTGTGCAAGCTTGGACACGCGTCATGTCCTTTGAAAGGAACAAGTAGTCAACCATTATCTCGACAGCTTCCGTGCCGTTGCCTTTGCCTCTCTCATTTGGAACCAGAGAATAGCCTATTTCCAACAGTTTTCCCGCAGGATGCGCCAAGATAAAATGACATATGTAACCAATTTTGCTTCCATCTTTCTTCTCAATAATAAAGCCCGTTTGTTCAAGAGCGCTTTTGTCAAAATCCTTCTCTATCTCTGCTTTGGATATCTGTCGTAGAGGATTGTATTCACCAAAGAACTCAGGCTTGTTAACCCATTCTGCAAATAGTGGCAAGTCCTCCTTCTCCATAACCCTCAAATTCACACTCTTGCCTTCAAGCACTCCTAGCACCACTGAGTCTGTCTTCCTGTTTCAGTTCTTATGATTTGTGCAAGAATCTTCGATTAGCATGCACTTCGTGCACACGAACCAACCTCTCTCAAGCCTCTAGTTCTTTCCAACGTCCTAGTTCTTTTCAATGCTAGGGAGATACGATAATCTCTTAGGCCCGGCTTGCTTTCTTTGGGTCTTCCTGTAATCTGACCACGTCAGCTAGCTGTGGAGTCGATACTTCAAACAATATTGAATCCTTTTTTCCTGCTATCCTATGTATCGTTTTTGGAAGAAGTGTTATGTCTTCACCTTCTTTCAGTGTGACTATTCTGTCAGTCAATATGATGTCGACCAGACCCTTAAAGCAATAAATTGTCTCTTTCTTATCTTTGTGATAGTGTTGAGATGTGCCCTTGTTTTCCTTGACAATAAGGATCTTTCCTCCATATTCTGCTTCTTCAGCTATCCAAAGTTCCTTTCCCCAGTCCTTCAGAATCTCTTTCAAACACAACCCTCAATCAAGTAATTCGATAGTCAAGGTGTCTTAAAAACTCGAAGGTGAAAAGCGCTCTCCGAGCGCTACTGCCTACCTCTTTCTAGCCTCTTGGTTCTTTGCAACCTCTCCATTGCGAACAGCCATGCAACACTATCACTATTCAGGTATTCGTTTTTTCAGGTAACTCTCAGTTTTCTGTTTTAGCGCGCGCGATCATACAGCTTTTTTGTCATTTCCGTTTTGAATAATATACAACCCTGCTTTTTCTCGCCATTTCTCTTTCCAGCTTTTCCATCCAGTCTTTACTAGTTTTTCTCTTAGCCCAGGTCTTTCCGCAACCCATTCTAAAAGTGCCCAGAAACGTCTTTTATCTTTTAGTCTTTCTGCTGGAACTCCCATCTCCTCGCACCATCGTATGTAGCCTCGTTCAACCTTTTCTTGGAGTTCACCTGTGACTTCCACTTCTTCCACTTTGAATCCACGTTCTCTCAAGTGTATACATATGCCGGAGAGCACGTATCCCGAGCATACTTTGAAGCTTGTTTCCGTGTCAGGCTGCATAACCTCAACTATTTCATCAGCAATTTTCACTGCGTCATCCAAATATTTTTTGTTCTCGAAGTTTGGCGGCTGGAAGGATGAGACCGGGATCCTGCGTTCCATGTACCTGCGGTCTGGAGGGTTAAGGGCGCCGATTACTACACCTAACATAAGGTCTCCCCATCCCGCATCATCTATCAAAATCACTTTTCCAGACATCAATCGATCTTCACTACCACATGAGGAATCAAACTATTATGGACTTGTTGGCGCGCGCGGTCAGCACGGATCTGTTCTTTGTACCAGAAAGCCTTCTTGGGATTGAGCGCATGCGCAAGCGTAATATTGCCCATGACCATCGGAGGAGTCTACTATTGAGACGTCTGTCCTTCTTTGGCAACCCATGTTTTTATGGCTTCTTCAACAGCCTTAGATAGGTCGCCCTTTTTCCCGCCGAATCTCTCGATGGTCTTGAACCTGAGCTTCTTCTCCAGTTCATCTGAGAGCTCAACGCTGATTCGACCCATTTCAATCACAAACTGTCAATTTTTGTGCACGATTCGCACGTGTTAGATGTTCCGCCAATAAGCAAATTGGCCGATGCTGAGTTTTCCTTTTGTCCTTGTCGTCATTTTCTATCCATCTCAGATTTGCTTATTCACCTAAGGTACTAGGTACTTACTGGCTTATGAGCATATTGGCGTATTTGTGTAATCGCGTAAGCGCAAAAGTAATACGCAATGGGATTGGCTTCTTTTTCTCTGATTTTGCATCGTTCATTCAGTTAGCGTGCGCTTGTGATTAGTCTCTGTGTTCGTGAGATTCCTCTTCAGATTCTTCTTCGCGCTCTTTCTCTTCCTCGGCGGCTTCTTCTCCTGCAGCTTTTGTTTCTTCTTCAGCTTCTCCTTTTGGGGGATAAGCCTCATCTAACCAAGCTTCAAACTGTTCTTTGCTTTCAGGATCGGAAAAGGCCCACTCACATAGTTCACTGACTATGGTGTTGAGATCAATTTCGTGATCGTCGGCTAGATGTTTCAGAAACTTTTCCCACTTTGCGGGCAGAGATACTGTAAGCCCAACCATCTTGTCTTTTCACCATCGTCTTGTGTCATCTAGGTCATATTTAAGCTTAAAACTTGCAGCGCGCATCAAGAATATGATCCGCAAACGCATGCCAGTCTTCCACTAACTGGAAAAAAGAGAATGTGCCAGGTTCTATCTTTGTTCCTTCAACAATTGTAGTCTCTTTGCGATTTCTTTAGAGATTTTTTCAAGACCCCTAGCCAATTCCACGCCGTTAACCTCATCTAATGGATACACTTTCCCATCCTTATCGACGAATGCAATATCCAACTTTCTATCTCCCATTGTTTCACCTCCTCCAGATTCTGCTATTTGCTATTTTGATTTCCTGCATAAGTTACTTTCTCCCGCGTACATAAGCCTAGGCGACATGCAATATGGGTTCACTACGCAGTAGAGCCTATCTCTTTCTGATCTCCTAGTTCTTTGCAGCCTCTCCATAGTTGAACAACTTTCCGATACTACCACTGTCCATATGTTCATTTTTCAGGAAGGAATCCAAGGAAACACTCACACGAGAACTGCCCGACCATCTTCATACATAGGAATAGATCCTTTAGAACAAAATCGAGAAAAGGATTATATGGAGCGCAAGGGTAAGCATGAAGCAACAAAACAGCAAAAAAGGTGAAACCATGCCTTCAGAGATTCTCGAACCGGAAAAATTTATAGAAACAAGTGGACGAGCCGAATATTGTTCTGTGAAGAGACTGAAGGACGTTGTTAAACTGAAGCTTCGAACTCCGAGAATGCTTTACACTTTGAAGGTTGCACCCTTGAAAGCCGAAGAAATGATCAAGAAACTTCAATGCGAAGTCCGCGAAACCTAGTAATTCCTCTGAAATATCAGACGGATTGCTTCAAGCTTTCTTGAACTCGTTGAATAGTTGCTGGATCAACTTTGCCCTAGACGCGGCATGAAAACCTTCATACTTTTACTCACTAAACCTTGAAGACATCCCCAGTCCTCGGCGCCACCGAATCCAAGCCCAATTCATCTCTCGCCCATCCTGCAAAGTACTCGCAGTTTCTCTCAGCACCGTGAACTACGAAGATCCTTGGTTTGCCGCCAAGCCTTTTCGCCGCTTCCTTCAACTCGCCTGCGCCACAGTGCGATGAGAAGTCGAAGTGTTTCACTCTGGCCTTGACCTTTCGCATCTTGCCATCTATGTTGCATATGCCTTTTTCCAGCAACTCCTTTCCAGGTGTGCCCGGAATCTGATAACTAACAAGGAATACGGCGTTGTTCGATTTCTTGGCGATCTTTGAAATGTAAAACATTGCAGGGCCGCCCTTGAGCATGCCTGCTGGCGAGATTATGACCCCCGGGGTTCTTGCGGCTTTCCGTCGGTCTCTCCAGCCTTCCACCCACTCAGTCATATGCATAGCATCCGTAAACACTCGTGGATCTCTGAGAAACTGCGGATAGTTCATAATCACGCGACTCACTTCACGCGCCATCCCATCGAACGTGACTGGATACTCAAAATGATGCGCCGCCAGGACACATGCAAGTTCTTGTGATCGACCTACCCCAAAGGCGGGTACGAGAGCCGTTCCGCCCTTTTCTACTACGTCAGTGCATTCATCCACAAAGTTCTTCTCAAGTTGCTTGCGCTCAGTATGTTCTTCAGTGGCGTACGTACTTTCCATTATCACGACATCCAGGTCACCATAGTTCATTTTTGCTCCTTCCAGGAGCCTAGTGTCAGTGATGTTAAAGTCCCCAGTGAAGAGGATTCTTTTTCCTTCAGCCTCGATCAACGTCTGCGCGCTTCCAGGTATATGGCCAGCGTTCTTGAACTGGAAGGCTATATCTCCAACTTTTTGTTCAGTGTTGAAGTCCAAATGCCGGCTACTAGTAATCATAGATTTGAGTTCAAGGTATTCAAAGGGCAAATAGTAACTGGACAGGTGTATGAAGTCTGAGATAAGCAATTGGCCAAGCTCGGTTGTCAATTTATTCGCGTAGAGTGGCTTCTTGCCTTCAATATAGAAAATGGGAATTGCCCCAGAATGATCCAAATGACTATGAGACAAGATTATGGCGTCTACATCCTTTGGCGATATGTGCATAGGAAATCCTGGTTCATGATCCAGCATCGCGCCGTAATCCAGCAAAACCTGCGCTTTTTCAGTTTTTACGGTGATGGCTATTCTACCGACTTCACGGGTTCCTCCGAGAAACCCTATTTGTAACTGCCCCATTTCTTTTCATCCGTTAATTCTGTATTCATGCCTTATAGCGTTTTAAAAACGTATTGACTTTTCAGTGTGAGAAACTCTAACTAAGCCTTTCTTTATAGCTTTTAGGATCGCGTCAACGTCCAACGAAGCTTGAATCTCCGTGTAAACGCTCCACAATTCATCTTGTTCATGAGCATCGCTACCTGCGACTCCCGGCAGACTCATCTCCTTCGCCAAGTTTTCAGCAGCTTCATTCGCTTCGGGCGACGTTATGGCATTCAGAGTTTCTATAGCATCGATCCGATATGCTTTCGCCAAAGCGCCCAGACCATATCCACGATAGGGGTGCGGTGCCACGACCAAGACATCTCTTTTTCGCGCGAAATCTATGATGCTTTGGACAGCCCATGGTTTAGGCGGCAGTTCCTCAGCGCCCAAAACTATTATCTCGCCTTCCAAAGCGGTTATTTCTACGCCCGGAATAATCGTGATGTCCGAGTACGCTTTTGCAAGTTCTTTGGTTTTGACGAAGCCTTCAAGCGTGTTGTGGTCGGTTATGGCGGCGGCCTTTATAGTCGGGTGAGCGTTGAGGCGATCTACTACGATCTTTGGGTTTGTGGATGCATCAGGTGAATATTTCGTGTGTATGTGGAGATCTGCTCTTACCATGGTTCACTCGCTCAACATTTTCTCAAGAGCCTTCATCAATCTGGCTAGCATGGTTTTCGTGAATTTTCCATCGGAACCCAGATACTTAAACGGAATACCCTTCTTTCGACAGGCCCGCTTGGCTTTGCCTTCCACTGTGTTTTGCCACCCTTCTGAGCCGAGTAGTAAGACCCCTTTGTAGTTTGAACGATTGATGTAGTCCAATGTTTGGTTTGCCACATATTCCACTGTCTCGTTGTCAAGAGGCAGAACCGTTTCATGTTGGGAAAGCGGATAAACCTCATCAAGTTCAACAGGGATTACGCCAAATGGCGCGGCATAGAAGCACACATGGATTCTTTTTGATTCAGACGCGAACCGTCGCCGCAGAGTTTTTGCGATGGACCGGTATTCCTTTGAATTGTGGAAAGGTTTTATCTGGGTTTGTGGCACTAGCAGCAATATCCTTGTTCCTCCCGGTGGAGTATGTCTTTTCTTGAGGTTCTTATGGTAGTGGAGAACCTCCGGTCGCATGAGGCTTGTGGAGTCATAGAAGAATAGACCGCTATTCTTGGTGATAGGATCATGTTTCTCAATGTAGTCTTGGTATTTGGCTAGCTTCTTCACCGCTTGCAAAAGGGCTGGGTGAGAATGCGCACGAATCTCAACGTGTTCCCATAGTCTGCCGTCTCTTATTGCTTGTTTCACATATCTCATTTCAGCGCCGCAAACGTGGAGGTTATGCTCTGCAAGGAAAGTTTCTATTTCTCTTTGCGGCAGTTCTAGAATACGCTTGGGTACTGTCCTAGTACATCTTGGGCAGGCGCATGGAAAGTAGTCCATTTCATTCAAACGGTATGTGCCATTTTCAGTCATGTATCGTCCTTCTCTTGCATACAGCGCGTAGGCTGCTGAATCGAATAGGTCGCAGCCCAAGGACACTGCCAAAGCAAACATGAAAGGATGACCCGCACCAAAAAGGTGCAATGGTCTGTCAACAGGCAAGTTCGCCTTCGCCGCCATAATCATGTCAACAAGAACGTCGAAGCGATATCGTTCCATGACTTCTGTCGGGCTGCCAAGAGCATGAATCTGAAAAGGCAGTTTTCCAGTTTCTTTTGCTGACTTGACCACTAGATCCAGATATCGCCCTCCTTGAACAGGCCCTACCCAAAGAATGTCGTCTCGGCTTTTGTGTTTGAAAAGACCTTCAGCTCGTCTCAATGTCTCCTTCACAGTTTCGGCCGCGTGTTTCTCGGTGATTTCCCAACCTGTCGGTATGTCCAGTATAGTGGCGATGTCAGTGTCTATTTGTTCTTGATACCGAATTATTTCTTCAGGGCTTGTCTGTATGTCACCGTAAACCAAGGTTTGATATGCGCCTGAGTCAGTCATTATCGTGCCGTTAAAACCTAGAAATCTATGCAACCCCTCTTGCGCAGGTTGTTTCTGGAAACGTTGTTGCAGAATGTAGGCATTGGTTATCAGTGCCTCAAAACCAAATTCATCCATTATTCTTCTTGGGGAAATAGACTGGAAAACAGGGTTTATGACGGGAAACAGAAGCGGTGTCTCCACTGTGCCACTCTTGGTTTTAAGTTTTCCAATCCTTGCAAGCAAATCCTTTTCTTTTATCTCGAAAGCCAATGGCAAACCTTGAACCAAAAGCAATCAGCCAGATATATAAGAAATGTCCAAGAGAACTTGAAACTGACTTTCAAAGAAAAATGCTTGGCAAGTCTTGTTAAGGCTGTGATCTGCTCAAACGAGCCCTATTCCAGATCAAACCGCAAGCTTTTACTCATAGGAGAAGGAGATGGAAAAGACGTGATTAATTATGAATCTGTACAAGCTTGTCAAAGACGAATTGTCTGGCAGTGTTGCTAAATCCTTCGTGGCGCAAGTTTCGCGCTTTCACAGAATTCAAGGGTCCACAATGTTCCACGAAGCCGCTGAATACGTCAAGAATGAACTATCAGGACTAGATTTTCAAGACGCAGTAATCGAGCAGTTCCCAGCAGACGGCAAAACCAAATACTGGACACACACGAGTCCGATTGGCTGGGAAATCCAAAGCGCTGAGCTTCGACTTGTAGAACCAGAGGAAAAGCTGCTCTGCACCTATGAAGATTGTCCGCAAAGCCTGCACACTTTCAGCAAAGCAACGCCAATAAAAGGCGTCACGGCTGAACTGGTTGACGTGGGAAAGGGAACCAAGGAGAAAGATTACGAGGGCAAAAATGTTAACGGCAAATTTGTCCTAGCCACGG
>Ga0154709_175_pt2 | contig 12256 bp, 9 predicted proteins | sample Rifle2008BG13ft_FD_105569 | JGI IMG/M metagenome (GOLD analysis project Ga0154709, IMG submission 105569) | Candidatus Bathyarchaeota archaeon RBG_13_46_16b
TAGAAACTACCCAGGCGTTGAATCGGTAGCTATAAGTCACTTCGCTCTCTCTTCAGTAGCCAGTGCCCCAGATCTCGTTGAAGAGATATCGGGTATTCTTGACTTGGGTAAGAATGGGAATTGGTTAGGTGGGCAAACGGGTGTAGAGACAGGTAGCCCACACTTGATCAAAGACCACATGGTGGGGAAATGCAAACCATTCAAACCAGAGGACTGGCCCCAAGTTGTTGTGGACAGTTTTGAGACCCTAGCTGAGAATCATTGGGTTCCCCTAGCGACCTTGATAATTGGGCTTCCAGGCGAGACTGAGACAGATGTTGATTTGACCATTGACCTAGTTGAAAAGCTCAGGGGCTTCAAGAGCCTGCTGGTTCCCCTCTTCTTTGTCTCCGAAGGCGGATTGAGGAAAACTGAATCTTTTTCAATTGATAAGATGACGCCTAGACGCTCTGAACTCTTCCTAAAATGCTGGGAGCATAACCTGAATTGGGCCAACACGTTTCTCAAGGAGTACTTTGTGCTGAAAAATGGCGCAAAGGGATACGCACTCAGGTTCGTTTTTTCATACGGTATGAGGCAGGCAAGGAATCTGATCCGCAGATGTGAAAGGGATTACAATTATGACATGAAAACTATGATCGACGATATCAGAAGCGGCAAAATAAGTGTAGCTTCAAAGCCAGTTCAGCTTGTCTACAAACTGATACAGTCGATTAACCGCTAGCCCAAACCCTTGTCGTTTACCTTCTAGTTCAGAATCTTCTAACGAAGAGAAGGACGAGATATCATACTGAGATTTCATCGGTTGCAGGGTGTTCGGCAATAATGCGGGGGGTGGGATTTGAACCCACGAACCTCTGCAGGATAGGCGCCTCAGGCCTACGCCTTTGGCCAAGCTTGGCAACCCCCGCCCATGTTCATCTAATCGCTCTATCTCCTAATTCTTGGTCTAAATTAAATCTTATCTATCCTCTCTCAAGTAAGAAAAAGAAAAAGCGAGCGTGAATGAGGCTCTTCTAGACTATGCGGAAATCCTCTTTGATGGCTGTCAATACAACGTGAGTGTTTGTTCGTTCAACATAGGGCAATGATAGAAGTCTTTTTGTGAATTTGCTGAGTTCCTCGCGATTCTTGAATTTCGCGATTATGGCGGCGTCCGCCAAGCCCGTTAAGTCGTAGACGCAGCAAACGTTAGGCATCCGTGCGATCTCGTTCTCCACTTCCAACAGTCTTCCTTTAGAAACCGTCATTTCCGTCACCACCGTGAGCTCATAGCCCAGTTTTTCTTGGTCCAGCAAGGCGGTGTAACCTTTTATTATGCCTTCTTCTTCCATCTTTCTTATTCTTGATAGAGCGGTGCCTACGGAAACGTCGCATTGTTTGGCTATCTGTCTTGATGAAAGCCGCGCGTCTTCGGTTAATGCTTTCAGGATCTTGACATCTGTTTCATCTAGCTGCATGTTCAATCACACTACTAAACATTTGTCTGATTGTTGACTCGAATATTTAACGTTTGCCTTCCACGCGTGCAATAAGCTTTTTATATTTACATGATATTCTGTCTATACTGTAAATTTGTGCAGATGATAGTAATGGTATATGTCAAGCCTCATACAAATCATAGTTCCGATGCATGTCTCAGACTAATGAAAAACGCGGACTACGTACTTCTGCATTTCACAGACATGCTAGGCTACCTGAAAGGCCGGACAATTGCGGCAGAAGAAGCCGAGAATGCGTTAGAGGGAGGCGTAACTTTCGACGGCTCCTCCATGATAGGAGGTGCCCATATAGAAGACAGCGACATGATAATGAAGCCTGATCCAACCACGTTCACCGTCTTTCCATACTACTTCTACGAGAAAGGTGTTGCAAGCTTCATCTGCGACATAAAGCGGCCCGATGGAAAACAGTTCGAGAACGACCCCAGACACGTTCTCCGCAAGAATATGGAGAAAATCTCTGCAGAAGGATACGAACCGACAGCGGCCGCAGAAGTCGAGTTCTACCTTGTTCAGCGAAATGAAAATGGAGAAATCAATCCAGTGGAAAACCACCTCATAGACAAACAACGCTACTTCGACAATGCTCCGGGAAGAGACCTGACCGAAGCCTATCGAATGGATCTGTCCAGCACTTTAGCAACCATGGGAATTATGGTTGAACGACAACACCATGAGGTGGGCTCAGCCCAGAATGAGATCACTTTCAAGTACTCAAACCCTCTGGCCACTGCCGACAATGTAATGCGCTACAAGTTTGCAGCCAAAGCCGTCGCGGACAAAAAGCACGGTTGGACTGCAACCTTCATGCCGAAACCATGGTTCGGCAAAGCCGGCAGCGGAATGCATGTTCACCTAGGGCTTTTCGACCCCGTGACTGGAAAAAACACGTTCCATGATCCAAAAGGCTACGCATACGTCTCCCAGAGATGCCGATACTTCATCGGCGGCATACTGGAACACGCCAGAGCAATATGCGCCATCACGGCGCCCACGGTCAACAGTTACAAGAGACTCGTTCCAGGCTACGAGGCCCCAGTGTACATCGCATGGAGCAAGAGAAACCGCTCAGCCTTGGTGCGCATTCCTGCTTTCGCTCCAGAGAATGCAAAGGAGGCCCGAATAGAGCTCAGATGCCCTGATCCACTGTGCAACCCCTACCTCAGCTACGCAGCCATATTCGAGGCAGGGCTGGAAGGCATCAGAAAAAAGATCGACCCAGGCGACCCAGTGGACGTCAACATCTATCACCTAACCGAACCTGAACGAAGACAGCTCAGCATGAGAGTTTTGCCAGGATCACTGAAAGAAGCTCTAGAAGAGTGGAAAAATGATGAAGTCTGCGTAAGAGCGTTGGGCAGAGAACTGGCTGAAAAATATGTGAACTTGAAAATGGGGGAGTGGCAGGAGTATGAATCCGGCGCATTAGGTGACAAGACCAAAGTGACAGAATGGGAGATTCAAAAATACCTGTACGCATAACGCTTATGGAAACCTAGACTTTTGGCTTTGGCGTCAGGTCTTTCATATTGGCCTTCTTCAGTAGATTTACGTGCTTGATCAGCTCATTCAGAACCGCGTCGAGAACCTTCTTTCCCTTTTCAGCAGAAGCCGAAGTTTGCTTGCCGAAGACTCCGCTGATTGTTTCATCCACAGTGTCCAGCGGCAGAGTGAAACCTTCCTGCAATACGGGATGTTTGCGAGGTTCTTCATCAACGACCTTGTGCACATTCACAAGTCTTGGATGCAAGGCCAAATTGACGGACGTCTCTTCTGCTCCTGCGTGTCTTCGTTCCTCAGGCTCAAAGAGCTCCGGTAAAAGACGATTGACGGCAGGCCACCACTGAAAAACGGACACGAAAATTCCGTCTTCGCGCAATTCCCTCGCCATGTCAGCCAATGCTGCCAAGTTACCGCCATGTCCATTCACGATAACTATTTTCTCAATTCCAAAATAGTTGAGTGACAGACAGATCTCTTTCACGTATTTCTTGAAGACCTTAGGCGATATAGAAATCGTTCCCCAAAATTGTCTGTGATGAGGGCTCACTCCAAAAGGCACCACAGGCAAGCAAACGACATCAGTGCGTTTGGCTGTTTCTTCCGCCAAAGCCTTAGCAATCAGATGATCTGTTCCAAGCGGATTCGCAGGTCCGTGCTGTTCGTTAGATCCGACAGGAAGGATAACTATGTTGCTCTTTGCAAAGTATTCCTGGGCTTCAGGCCAGCTCATCTCATTAAGCAGATATTTCAAAGACTACACCTTTTGCAATCGTTTTTATAAAACCCGAACGAATATAAGTTTGCAGTCTGGCAAATGGTGGAAAACGTTTGAAAGCTTTGATTCTCGCAGGCGGTCTTGCCACCAGATTAAGACCACTGAGTTGCACGAGACCAAAAATTCTTTTTCCAATACTTAACAAGCCTCTACTTCAATGGACATTTGAAAGACTCGTGAAAAACAAGATTGAGGAAGCCATCTTAGCTGTCAACCACCAAACTGAAGTTGCAGTAAAACAACACAGAATCCCAAGAAACGGATTAAGAATAAGATACTCAAGGGATCCCTTTAGAAGACCACTCGGAAGCGGTGGCCCCATAAGAAAAGCTGAAAGGCTACTCGGCCACGACTCTCCTTTTCTCGCTCTGAATGGCGACATATTCGCTGACGTAGACTACTTGGAACTCTCGAAAAGGCATGGAGAAGAAAAAGCCGTTGCAACAATCACCCTCACGCGTGTCGAAGACCCCAGCAGATACGGAGTAGCAGAACTAGCCGAGGACAATCATATAACAAGGTTTGTCGAGAAACCACTGAAAAAAGAAGCGCCAAGCAACCTGATCAACGCAGGCGTTTACATGCTAAGCCCAGAAATCTTTGATTATATTCCAGAAGGCAAAACAGTGTCAATTGAATATGAGGTTTTTACGAGACTCGCAAAAGAGGGAAAACTCCACGGATACGTTTTCGACGGTCTATGGTTTGACATAGGCAAGCCGGAAGACTATCTGCAGATAAACAAAACCTTGCTCAACTCTCTGAAACATCAACGTGAACCCAAAGCCAGAAAAGGCGTAGAAATCAAGAGCCCTGTCGCCATCGACAAGGGAGTTTCAATAGGAAGAGACTCCATTGTCGGACCGAACGCTGTTTTGGGGCGAAACGTCGCAGTGGGCTGCAATGTCCGCATACGAGATTCGATAGTTCTTCCAGAGACAGTGATATCGGATTCGTCTTCGATAAACGGAGCCATAATTGGTGAAAACGTGACAATCGGAAAAGAAGCGAAAATAAGCAGAGGATGCATATTGGGGGATTGCGTAAGAATAAAAGACAATGTCACACTTGCAGAAAGGATTAGGGTCTGTCCCGCGAAGGAAATCTCCAGAAGCGTATTAACACAAACAGGCGAATGTCAATAGATGGAGCAAGCAGTATGTCAAGCGAAAAACACTTGTTTGGAACCAACGGAATTCGTGGAGTCGTCAATAGAGAATTAACCCCGGAAATAACCATCAAAATCGGAAGCGCTGCAGGAACTTTCTTCAAACAAGGAACTCTCATAGTGGGATATGACGCCAGAACCAGTGGGCCTATGCTGGCAAAAGCCGTGATCGCAGGGTTGACAGCAACCGGCTGCAACGTGCTCTTTGTAGGAATGGCGCCTACCCCAGCACTACAATACGCCGTGAAAAAACACAAAGCGGCTGGCGCATTAATAATAACAGCGTCCCATAACCCACCCGAATACAACGGAATCAAAGTCATTTGGAAAGATGGAATAGAAATTTCTCACGAACAGGAAATAGAAATCGAGAAGATCTACTTCGAAGAAAAACTTCGATATGCACAATGGAACAACCTCGGAACCATCCAAGACCTACAAGGAACAATCAGCGAATACATAGAGGCAATAAAATCACATGTTAACGTACCCAGAATAAAAAAGAAGGCGTATCATGTCGTCGTCGACGCGGCAAATAGTGTTGGAGGTCTAGCAACCCCAATCCTCCTTAGAGAACTTGGTTGCAGAGTTACAACCATAAACGCGAACATCGACGGAACGTTCCCTGGCAGGTTACCTGAACCGCGTCCAGAAAATCTAGGTGACGTTGCTTCAACGGTTAGGATTATCGAGGCGGATTTGGGTGTGGCATTTGATGGAGATGCTGATCGCTCAGTCTTCATAGACGAAAAGGGAGAAATCCACTGGGGAGACAAGACCTTCGCATTAGTAGCGAAGCATTTTTTGAAGAAGAACAAGGGTGGCAAGATCGTCACGCCAGTTAGTTCATCAACTCTGGTTAAGGACGTAGCAGACGCGTATGGCGGTGAGATTGTGTGGACTAAGGTAGGAAGCGTTACGGTTTCTCAAACTATGAAAAAAGTGCATTCGAAACTTGGAGGTGAAGAGAACGGGGGAATTTTCTATGCTCCACACAACGCCGTCAGAGATGGAGCAATGGCAACAGCTATAGTCCTAGAAATAATGGCTGAGACAGAAGAAAAACTCTCAAAACTGCTTGCAGAATTGCCGAGATACTTCATAGAAAAGGACAAGGTAGAGTGCTCAGACCCGCTAAAAGAAAAAGTCTTGAGAGCCCTGATTCAGCAAACCAAGAGCCAAAACGTGAGCACGATTGACGGTGTCAAAATATGGTTTGACGACAAGAGCTCCATACTCATAAGACCAAGTGGTACAGAACCGATTTACCGACTTTATTCAGAAGCCAAAACAAAAGGAAAAGCATCAAAACTGGTTAAAGAATACCATTCAAAACTTGAAAAGATAATTGGCGCATTAGAGAGTTGAAGAGAACCCAAAAACATCATCAGGATGCAGAAGTTCTATGTCATCGTCACCTATGTTTCACATAAAACCTGAGGAAATCGACAGTGGTGATAAACGGGAAAAATATGCGGTCAGTGTAGTTGGATGCAAACCCATTGGCATCATGCATGCCTGTCTATTCGCCATGGTCGGGTTCAAAGTAATATGCGTCGACCCCGACCAAAACATAGTGAATCTCTTACAGAAAGGAAAAGCTCCCAATTGCAGACATGAGATAGAAGCAAAACTGAAAGCCTATGTAAAAACACGATACCTAACCGTCACAAGCGACATCAAAACAGCAGTTTCCCAAAGCGACGTGATCGCTATAACGACCCCTGTGGAAATTGGGAAAAAGAAGAAGACTGACCTTTCAAATCTGGAGAAAACCTGCAAATCAGTAGGCGCTCATCTTCGTCAAGGAACCTTGATCCTCATCGTGAGCACAGTAGGACTTGGTACGGTAGAAAATACACTTAAGGAAATTCTAGAAAACGCCTCTGGACTCAAAGCGGGAATTGATTTCGGCCTAGCCTACAGTCCTAGTCAAATCCTACAAGAACAAACGCTGGAAGCTTTGAAAGACAACGAAAGAATCGTCGCAGCGTTAGACCTTGGTAGTTTGAACTCCGCCTCCACCGTTTTGGAAATCATCTCAGAGAAAGGGTTGAAGAAAACAAACAACGTAAAGGCTGCCGAAGCAATGACCCTTTTCCAAGCGACTCAATATGATGTCAACACGGCACTTGCAAACGAGTTAGCCCATTTCTGTGAAAGAGCAGGCATAGACTACTTTGAAGTGCAGAAGCTGAACACAAACGCCTCCAGCAAGCTTTCGACGCCAACGTTGGCAGATGGAACTGCATACGGAGAACCGTATCTGTTATTGGAAGATGCTGAGAACTTGAATGTGAAACTCTGGATAGTTCAGGCAGCTAAGGAAAATAGCAAGCTGGTAGTCAAACAAGCCGTCAATCTAGTTGCGGACGCTTTAAAGAGCTGTGGAAAGACAATGAGACGCGCAAGAATATCCATACTGGGCATTTCACAGACTCAAAACGCAAGAAGCACTGAAAGAGAAACACTAGTGGATCTTGTTAACACGTTAGAAGGCAGAGGAGCCAAAACCAGCATCTATGACCCCTTTTTCACAGATGTCGAAACGACGGAAACACAAGTTCAATACAAAAAGAACCTGACTGAAGCCATAGAGGGCGCGGACTGCTTGTTGATTCTCACAGGACACGATCAATTCAAACGGTTGAACCTACAAAAGACTAAGGCAATGCTGAAAATGCCAGCCGCAATAGTTGACCTTGAAGGGGTCTTTGACTCGGACAAAGTTGAAAAGGAAGGCTTCATATACCGTGGGCTGGGAAAAGGAGTCTGAACAAAATGAGAAAACTGGGCGTAGCAGTCATCGGAACCGGCTTCTGGGGAAGAAACCACGCCAGAGTTTTCAAGGAACTGGCAGAAACAGAGCTTCTGGCAATATGCGACATAGACGCAGAAAGAGCAAGAAGCGTGGCCAAGCAATTTGGCGTGACGCCTTACACTAATACTGGAAAAATGGTGAGGAACGAGAACATCGAAGCGGTAAGCATCTGCACTTGGTCAACGAGTCTCGCTAGAGAGGCATTGAAAGCATTGAAAGCTGGGAAGAATGTCTTAGTCGAAAAACCCATGGCTGAAAGTGTAAAGCAGGCAGAAAATCTGCTCAAGACTGCCGAAAAAGAGGGATTGCATCTCACAGTCGGTTTCCTTATGCGATTCATTCCAGGATTGCAACGCATCAGAAATGCTCTCGAAGACAAGACCCTCGGCGAACCAGTCTGCGCTAGTGCAAAACGGGTTGGACAATGGCCAGAAAGAATAGGTGATGTGGGAGTAGTCAAAGATACTGCGATACATGATTTGGATGTGATGAGGTACGTTTTTGATGAGGACCCAGTGGCGGTATATGCAAAAACTGGCAGCATAGCCCACAGAAAGTTTGAAGACTACGCTCAGATAATGCTTGCTTTCAAGGGTGGGAAGAGCGCGTTCATCGAGTCTAACTGGTTAACACCGTACAAGACACGAGTGTTCATGGTCACTGGAAGCGAAGCCATAATGAAACTGGACTATATCACGCAGGAATTGACTATCGAGAACGCAAGAGAAACCGTTCAGCCACGATACACTGTGCAGGAACCTCTCAAGCTGGAACTCCAGCATTTTGCAAAATGCATTACCGAAAAAGAGAAACCCCTTGTCACTGGAGAAGACGGATTGGAAGCCCTCAAATTAGCTGAGGCAGCATTGAAATCTTCGGCCACGGGCAAAGTAAGGACATTAAGGAATTGATTCTACCGCTTCTTCTTCATTTCGTCTCCATCGGTTTCCAGCGCAAAAGGCTTGCCTTCTGTCAAAATCTCCTTTGGAATTCGTTTCTTCCATTTTTCCAAGAATGGCAAGTCTTCATTCTTCTTTCGCAGTTCGTCCGGCAGCATTTCAGGTATTTCGTCCCGAATTGGGTACCACCTGAGACACTTCGGACACACAATCATACCTTCAACAATCTCCTCTTTCTCCTCAAAGATGTGCAAGTCAAGAGGGTGATGCTTGTCGATCGGGCAAGCCAGTATATCCATCAACTGTTTTTTCATTTCAGCGTCTCCAAGACAGAAAGTACTCAAGAAGCATTTATTAAATTTGCCAAACTAATGTTTGACGGATATGTCTAGGACAACTTGATACCAGTTCGGCCCAGTTGGCCTAGCGACGCGACCGAAAGAGAAGTCAAACGCTACGCCCCAGCCTTCAAGTCTTTTGGTCAATTTTGTCCTGACTTTTTCGACAGGACTTGCATCTTTCTTTGCATGCTTAAAATCATAATAATGCACCAGTCCTCCTGTTTTCTTGAGAGCTAGTAAAGCACATGGTAGATACTCGAAGGCTTTTTCAGGCAACGGCATAAGAACTCTATCTGCGATGCCGTGCAGTCTCTGTTCAACAATCTTCTTGGGATCGCCAAGTATGGGAACAACCACGCCATAAGCCTCGTTAAGCCTAGTGTTTTCTCGCATAGAATGAGCAGCTGCAGGATTGACGTCAATAGAATACACTCTCGAAGGGTTGGAGTGTTTGACCATGATCAAAGAGAAACAGTCCACCCCCCCGGCAAACATGTTCACCACCGTCTCTCCACCTGCAACTTGCTGTGCGATGCGCATCCGCTCATAAGAAAGTCTATAGGTAAAAAATAACCGGCCTTAACATCAGCAAAGAACCTACACTTGGACTCAACATGGACCGTGACAGATTGATCTTTCCCACCGATTCTCTCCAATTCGCAAGTTCTGAATTCACCATTGACAGGCCCAACTTGAGCCAATACTGTTTTGACGTTTCTATGGATCCCCATTATAGTGTCCGCAATCTCTGCGATTCTTCTCACATCTTCCCACTAAACGCACGATCGTGATGTTGCCTATAATGTCATGAGTTATGGGCATACGATGACTCTTCAGGTGACGGCACTTGTGAAAGGAACACTCTTAGGGGTTTCTTCAAGGATTATCAGCTACAGACCACATGTGAGATCACTGGAAACGTTTAAAAGCAAAATACATTTCCTCTGTAAGGAGAGGAAACTGGATTGGAGAAATCATCATCTGCCGGTATCACTTATGAGTGTATAAGATGCGGGGCAAAAGTGCCCGTTGAGGAATTGGAAATGCGTGGCGGAGAGACAAAGTGCATAATCTGCGGCTACAGAATTTTGAAGAAGGTAAAACCTCCAGTAGTTAAACGCATTCCAGCCAAATAGATAAAGAAAGAAAAAGTGGACTCATTACATCGCTAGAGTCTTCTCTCTGAGCTTCTGCTGTCAGAAAATCTCTTTCTCCCCGACCTTGCGGAATGTCCTTCCACGAAGCTTCACTGTTGGACCGATGACTTCTTCAGGTTGTTTGTCGACGGTTTTTCTTTTTATGGTTTCTCCGCAGATGCCTTTAGGAAGGAGTCGGCGTTTTACGCAGATGGCGTAGCTGCAGTCTGCAATGTCGCACATCTCTTCAGTCCAGCTGCACCATACGCCGTCTCGGCGATAGATGTTGGAGTTCTTTGCGCATTTAAAGGATTGACAGGTTGGAGAACACGATTTGACTTCATCCAATTTACGCACGACCTCTGAATGTTTCATGCGAACAAAACTTTGCCACATGCACTACGGAGATTATCTCTTCAAAACTTGATATAAACCTTTTTCCCTTAGACTCCTAATCGTAGCTCTAGACTTCATTCTCCTTGGGTCTGCGCCATCTTCTTCTGAAGACTTCCACGGAAAGGAACAAGACGGCGACGATTAAAACTATGACTACAGCAAGCAATTGACTCGCTTCAACCATCACGCCTGCCAACAAAACGTATCTGTCAATCTTGATCTCGATTGGCGTTGAATTGTCGACTGAGACCGATCTGACAACAGATGGTTCAGATTGACCTGCCAAACGAATGGTCACGTTCAAGTCTCCACCGAAAGTGTTGCCAAATGTGGCTAAACCATCACCTCCAGCTAATCGGGAATCACGCCACTCAGACCGCTGCAACGTTACGTTCACGTTTGGCATCGGCTGGCCAAAATAATCCACAGCTCGTACTGAGACATCAAAGCCATAAAAACTGCAAACGATGGGCAGGTTGACGGATGTTTCATTCAGGCTCACAGTTGTCTCATTCACGGTTACTCCCTTTATGAGAACCATTACAGTGTATTTGCCGAAGGGGCAATTGAGAGAGACTGCTCCATTGGCAGTTGTCCCTGAGTAGTAGCGGCCGCCTAGCAGTTCTTGAGCCTCTACGGCAGCATCATTGACTGGTCGTCCTCTCGCATCTGTCACGTTAATGTTCAGAGTCATTGTTGGGCAGATAATTGTTAGGTTGTACCACGTCGTTGAGGGTAATGACTGTATTGTAAGGTTGGTTTTGAAGAGCATATCATACCGTGAGACGTTCAGGGTGTACGTAACGTTTGGTAGCATTGAGTCCATCTTTACTGTCCCATTGATGCCCGTTGTTAAGGTTTGGTTTCCAGGGACCAGATGGATCTTTACTTCCGGCAACTTGGTTGCGTATTCATCCATTACGATGACGTTGAGGCTTGTAAGGTTGAGGCCAAAATTGAGTGCTAATTCTCCCGTGATCGTCAACGCCTGTTGCCCCACTAGCACATCGCTGTATGTAGCGTTGCAGAGGTAGGTTCCGTCTTCAAGCTTCAGGAACACTGTTCCATTTACGTTGCTGATGCTTTCTGAGACTGACTCACCGTTCTCAGATACCTTAAAGATGATCGAGGGTACAGGTATTGCTACGAGGTTCAGCAACGTAATGTTCACGCTGTAGCCTGGAACCGTGAAGCTCTGAACGTCTGGTGCCGCCGTTTTCTTGGTTGGGTTCGATATCGAGATTATGGTAACTGTGTATGTTCCTATTGATGCTTCTGAGAGGATGGTAGAGTTCACGTAGTGAACGAGGCCACTGCTGTCTGCTTGGGCGGTTGTGGATGTGTAGATGATGTTTCCCTGTATCGTGATTGTGACGTTTTCTCCTGAGGCGTACGTGGCCTTGACGTCAACGGTTTGGTGGCGGTGATACTGAGAGGAGTTCGTTAATCCTATGAAGAAGGCTTCGGCTGCAAGCGTCCCGTTAAAGTATACGCTGTATGTGCCTGTGAAGTTGGTGTTCGCGCCAGTCGAAAAATCTTTAGGGTAAGTGAATATGGTGTTGCCGCTGCCAACGCTCGAAGTGAATATGGTTGTTAGGTTAGTGTAGGAAACACTATTTGGGGCGGTTACAGTAATGTTGACGGCATAGCTCGTGTAGGCGACGCTCCCCGTCATATTCGCATCAATCGAGACGCTGTCCCCTTCTTGGAGCTGC
>Ga0154709_153_pt1 | contig 12009 bp, 10 predicted proteins | sample Rifle2008BG13ft_FD_105569 | JGI IMG/M metagenome (GOLD analysis project Ga0154709, IMG submission 105569) | Candidatus Bathyarchaeota archaeon RBG_13_46_16b
GGAATCAAATGCCAGTACTCAGACTTCAACACGATAGAAGGAAACACGATAACCAAAAACGCCTTCGCGGGAATCTGGCTGGACTTCTCTCAACACAACAGCATAAGCGGAAATACGGTAGCGAACAACACTATAGCGTCGAATCATGTTGGCGGCATCAATCTTCAGGACTTTTCGAGCTACAACAACATAACTGGCAACGACATCGTCAACAACACTTGGTACGGCATATACATTCAGAATTCTTTCTCCAACAACGTCTTCCACAACAACTTCGCCAACAACACCCACTATCAAGCATTCGTAGATGGGAACACTTCTGACAACGTTTGGGATGACGGCTACCCGTCAGGCGGCAACTACTGGAGTGACTATGTCGGCTTCGACGGAAAAAAAGGCCCATACCAGAATGAGGCCGGAAGCGACGGAATAGGAGACACACCGTACATCATAGATTCAGACAACCAAGACCACTATCCACTTGCTGTTCCACACGGCAGCAACATACCTCCTGCATTTCCAACTGCAAACTTCATTTCCACACCGGAACACCCGATTGCACCCCAGACTGTGGCCTTCAACGCGTCAACCTGCATATGCATCAACGGGTCGATCACTCGTTACGATTGGGATTTCGGAGATGGGACATCTGACACGGGCCCGATTGTGTCTCACTTCTACGGTACGTATGGGAACTACAACGTGACTTTGACGGTGGTTAGCAACACTCTCATTCCAGACATGCAAGAACAACTCGTAAACGTGAGAGAACTCCCAACAGCCAGCTTTTTCTCCTCACCAATCCTTGCTGTAGGCTACCCTGTGACATTTGACGCGTCAGCCTCAGATCCCCGAGGCGGAAACATCACAGACTACCTATGGGACTTCGGAGATGGCAACACAACATCAACAGTTGACCCCATTATAAGCCATACCTACACTTCCCCGAGCAATTTCAATGTCACGTTGACCGTTTCAGATAGTGAAGATTTGAACTCGTCACTCTCCAAGGCAACTCTGGTGATGATGCCAACTGCGGTTTCGATCCACACAAGCTCTTCATCCACTGTCGTGGGCTTCACGGTGAACATTAACGGCTTTCTCACCGACCTCTACGACGAAGCCTTAGAGAACGAGCCCGTAGTTCTCTCATACACCTTCCAAGGAGCCCAATCATGGTATCCCATCAGTTCCGGAATCACGGATCATCAGGGTTACTACTTCGTGCAGTGGATCCCATCTGCCACGGGCTACTTCACAATCAAGGCCGAATGGGCAGGAAATTCAACCTATACTAGTGCCAACAACACCGTTACGTTAAGCGCCATACCGTACGAGAACCAGTACGCCTTCAGCGTAGAATCAAACAGCACAGTCTCAGGCTTGGCATTCGACACGAACAGCCAAACACTAAGCTTCTCTGTCTCAGGAGAGAATGGAACAGAGGGCTATGCCCGAGTCACGATCGCAAAGGCTCTTGTGCCCGACATTACCCAGCTAAAAGTGCGTCTTGACGGAGTCGACTACAACTATTCCGCTGTGTCGCTTGATGACTCTTGGCTGCTAGCATTCACTTACAACCACAGCACTCACGACGTAGAGGTGTTCCTGGGCATAAACGCCGTTCCGGAGATCCCTTCACTCTTGGTTCCTGCTTTGCTCATGATAACCACAATGCTCATTGCCGCTCTGCTAAGGAGAAAACCAAACACACAGTCGTGCCATGTCTGAGGATCCGAGACGTGGAATATTCTGAAACTGGGATTTGTCAGTTTCCTGTTGTCTCTAACACTATCTTATTCTGCTGAGGCTTGCTGTCGTAGTTGAGATCCGTCCACGAGTAGGGGTAATACTGGTTCTGGTGATTTCCGATGTTTGGAGTTATAATGTCTATGAAACAGACGCCTAGCGCGCGCGGATGACCGGGATGCGAAAGAAAGGGTGCTGAAGCTGCTTCGAGCCTGTCGAGCTAGGTCTTTGGCTCTTTCATGGCTTCTTGGAACAGTTTCTTGACTGCTGTTATTCTTGCTTTCTGTGCTAGTGTGTCGCTTGTTACGAGGTCTAGTGCTTCTTCGGGGCACCATTTGATGCATTGCGGCTCGCCTTGTTCCTTGCACAGGTCACAAGTGTAAACCACTTTCTTCTCTGGGTGCAGCATGATTGCTCCGTAGTCGCACGCTTCGATGCACCATCCGCACCCGTTGCATTTGTCTTTGTCCACGTTTATGGTTCCTGTTTCTTCTGACTGCGTCAGGGCGTCTCTTGGGCATGCTCTCACGCATGGTGGGTCTTCGCAAAGTCTGCATGTGACTGGCAGGTTGATCAGCTGGTTGATTCTGACAACTCGTATCCTTGACTTCAACGGGTTGAACGCTTTGTCCTTAGTGTAGGAACAGATGTATTCGCATATTTGGCAGCCCACGCACTTGTCGGGGTCTGCTGAAACGAATTTTCTGTCATGAATCTTGACCGTGGCCTAGGCCTCCGTTCCTTTCTTGACTATACTTAGCAAGTCGTCCATGCCCAGTTCCTTCAGTTTTGCCTCGGTGGGCACTCCTTCTCGTGTCCATCCTCGGCTTTCATAATAGTCGTCCAGAAGCAGATCCAACTCTGCCTGTGTCACCATTGCTCCCTTTGATGGGCCTTCATCTGGGATCGGTTCGTGCATGACTTTCCATGGGAGCGTGTCGTCCTTTCTGCCTAGGCCTTCTCTGACGTTGAACAGTCTTGCCGCGTTCTGTATCCTTTCCCCGCATCGCTTGAGTTCTTCAGGCGTCATTTCCAAACCTGTCACCAGAGAGTAAAGCTTGGCCATGTCGGGCAGTTCCTTGTAGTATGTGCCTCTTGAGAACTTGCAGACAATGAATGAGTCGATCAGGTTGTAAGTGTCTTCCATGTCCCTAACCAGTTTGCCGCGTCCCTTCTCAGCGACAAGTCTGTTGACTTTTCCTTTCACGTCAAAAGCGTAAGCTCCATGCCTGTTGTGATCAGCGCCACGGAAGGAGACTGCAAAACCTAAGGCTGCTGTCTTCAAGGCTCTCAAATCGTAGCCAGTGGTCTCTACGCCTTTGATGTGGGCTGCCAGCTTTCCCGAATCCTTTCCGATTCTCTCTGCAGCCATTTTTGTGCCGTCCGCAAGCAGCTCGCCGGCGCCTTCGCGTTTGCCGATCTTCTCAACAAGCTTGACCATTGCGTCAGCATTGCCAAATCTCGCGTCAATCCCATCGAGCTCCTGCTGCGACAATATTCCTCTTTCGTAGCAGTCCATGGCAAAGCCGACCGTGACCCCAGCGCTGATCGCGTCTATCCCATAATGATTCGACAATTCCATGCCTTTGATGATGGCATCGAGCCTGTCCACGCCACAGTATGGACCTAGAGCCCACAGGGTTTCATACTCCATCCGCGTCATAGTCTTCTCGTATGGGCCTGAAGCAACCACACACATGTGCTCACAACGCATAGCGCAGCTACTGCAACCGATTATCTTGGCAACGTATTTCTCGTTCAGAACCTCTCCACTGACTCTTTCGGCTCCTTCAAACTTGGAATTATTGTAATTCCGGGTTGGCATGGCTGATAATGAATTGTGCACGAGGATATTTTCAGGTGTCCCCAGAGTTCTATATTTCTGTGTTGCTGGCCCTTTCATTCGTTCATGGAACTCTTTCACATATTCCATAAACTCGTCAGGCTTCGCGACTACTATGTCACGAGTGCCCCGTACGGCAATTGCTTTCAGGTTCTTCGAACCCATAACTGCTCCTAAGCCTGTTCTTCCAGCCGCTCGGGTCTTATCATTAATGATGCAGGCAATTCGCGATTGTTTTTCTCCAGCGACGCCGATTGCGGCTACACGAATGTAATAATCACCCAGTTCCTCTCTGATCGCATCTTCGGTTTCGGCAGGTGACTTACCCCACAAGTGTGAAGCATCCAACAACTGAACCGAGTCGTCATCAATCCACACGTAAGTGGGCCTTTCGGCCTTACCCTCGAAAATCACGACGTCATAGCCAGCACGCTTGAGTTCAGTTCCAAAAGAACCGTGAGCCTTAGCCTCGCCAACTCCGAAACTTTGCGGTGATTTCGCCACAAACGCGTGACCGTTTCCGCCAGTAGGCCACATTGTACCCGAAATCGGGCCTGTTATCAGAAGAAGAGGGTTCTCTGGGCTTAATGGATCGACTCCTGCCTTGGAGTGGTCCAACCACATCCTAATGCCTAAGCCGATGCCGCCAATGTATTTCTTTGCGTAGTCTTCGTTCAGCGGTTCAACGGAAGTTTTGCCTGATGACAAATCCACGTGGAGTACGCGACCAGCATAACCAAACAACACAATCTCCTCCATGCCTTGCTGGTTGTAAAAAGCGTTTTAGTGTTTATATTAGTTTATCTCATTCACCTGAGAAAACCACATGTTTAGACGTGAGATAGTCTGATGCTGACAGAAGTGTGCGAAAAGAAATTTCTAATGATTAAGAGTGGGGTGGTTAAGGCCTAGAGTGCTTCTTTCAGCAGTTCTAGGACGTCTTTCACGGCAATCTTGTTTTCTACGTCCAGCACTTTCACAGCGTCTTCTAGAGTCGTTACGCAGAATGGGCAAGCTACGGCGACCGTGTCAACGCCCAAGTCTAAAGCTTCCTTGATCCTGTTGACGCAAGGTCTTTTCTCGGGCTGTGCTTCTTCTGTCCAGACTCTTCCCGCACCGCCGCCACAACAGAAGCTGCTCTGCTTATTTCTCTTCATCTCGACAAGCTGCAGGCCAGGGATCGCTTTCAGGATCTGTCTGGGTGCATCATATACGTCATTGCGTTTTCCGAGGAAGCATGGATCGTGGTAGGCTACTTTTCTCTTGACAGGCTTCGTGAATTTGATTTTGCCTTGTTTGAGTGCATCAGCGAGGAACTGTGTGTAGTGTTGGACGTTCAGTTTCTCATCGCTGTAGGGTTTGTCATTCTTGAAAGTGTTGTAGCAGTGTGGTGAAAGTGTCACGATTCTTTCTGCACCAAGTTTCTTGAACACGTTGATGTTGTGCATGGCAAGTTCGTCGAATAGTCCTTTTTCACCTAGGCGCAGCATGTGGTCTCCGCAGCACCATTCTTCAGAACCCAGCGTGGCGAAGTTGACGCCCAGCTTGTTGAATACTTGGACCATGGTTCTTGCGACTTCTTGGTTTCTGAGGTCATAGACGTCTGAGCAGCATACGAAGAAGAGGACATCTGCCTTCGTGGTCTCTGGATAGGTCTTAACGTTCAAATCCTTAGCCCAGTCCATTCGTTTGCTCTGGTGCGTTCCCATTGGATTATGATACTTGTAGACTCTCTCAAGCACGTCAATAACCGTCTTTGGAATACTTCCTGCCTCAACTAACAAGCTGTGTTCGTCAACTATCGCGTTTGCGCATCCGACCAGTTTTGGACAGAAAAGCGTGCATGAATTGCACTGCGTGCAGAGCCAGATGTTGTCAGCCATGGGTTTCAGTCGTCCTGGGCAGCCTTGGTCTCTGGGATCTGCAATGAACCTGTAGTTCGCGGTCAGGCTTGCTGGTCCGAGGAATTTCTCATCAATTGCCGCGGGGCAGGCTGAGTAGCAGATTGAGCATTTTATGCAAAGAGTGAGGTCCCAGAACTTGCTGAGTTCGGCTGGCAGCTGTGTGAACTCGTTGGGTTTCTTTAATTCTTCTTCTGGTTTGATTAGGATTGTTCTGGTTTTCTTGTATTGGTCGAAGAATGGTTCGATGTCGACTACGAGGTCTTTTATGATTGGCATGTTCGCGAGTGGTTCGATGTTTAAGGAGTCTGCTTCAAGATGCAATACCTGTGTGTAGCAGGCGAGCATTGGTTTTCCGTTTATGTTGATGGCGCAGCTTCCGCAAATGCCCATTCTGCATGAATGCCTGAACGTCAAAGTCTCGTCGAGATTGTCTTTTATGTACATGAAGGCGTCAAGGACTGTCGTTCCTTTGCGAATTGGCACTTTGAAGTTGGACACGTAACTCTTCTTGCTATCTGGGTCGAATCTGCCGATTTTGAATTCAACGATTTTTTCAACTTTCGTGCTCACTTCATTCATTCTCCTAGTAGGTTCTTGCCACTGGCGGCCACTTCGTTATTGTGACTGGCATGTACTCAAGTCTCGGCCCGTCCAATGAGTAGTAAGCCAGCGTGTGTTTCAGCCAGTTCTCATCGTCACGCTTCGGATAATCCGTTCTCGAATGTGCCCCTCTTGACTCTTTTCTCGGAATTGCGCAAGCCACAGTGACCTCGGCAAGCTCCAGCATGAAATCAAGTTGCAGTACGTTCAAGAAGCCAGTGTTGAATGAACTGCCCTTGTCTTGAACTCTCACATTCCTGAATCTTCTTCTAAGCTCGTGTATTTCCTTCAAGGCGCTCTCAAGTTGGTCTCCTCTTCGGTAGATCCAAGCCTTCTCGTTCATGACCCGTCTCAGTTCATCTCTTAACTCTGAGATTTTCTCATCGCCTTCTCTGCGGAACAATTCAGCCAATCTGTTCTCCTCTGCCAAAAGCTTCTCGTTTGGAATCTCATGCAACGTGGTTGATGAAGCGTGTTTGGCGGCTTCCTCGCCTGCGACTGCTCCGAAAACCAGACAGTCGGCTGTGGAGTTCGTGCCAAGCCTGTTGGCCCCGTGGATGCTGACGCATGAGCATTCGCCTGCCGCGTACAAGCCGGCGATAGGCGTTTCGGTCTTGATGTTGACTTTGATGCCGCCCATTGAGTAGTGTGCTGCTGGCCTGATCGGTATGGCTTCTTTTACTGGGTCTACGCCTCCAAGCTTTATTGCAACGTCACGGATGAGCGGTAATCGTTCGTTGATTTTCTGTTCGCCCAAGTGCCTGAGGTCCAATGCGATGTAGGGCCCATGAGGTCCTTGTAAGCCTCTTCCTTCGTTCATTTCTGTCTGTTCAGCTCTTGAAACCACGTCTCTTGGCGCTAGCTCCATTTTCTCAGGTGCATATTTTTTCATGAAGCGTTCACCGTTAGCATTAAGCAGGTATCCGCCTTCGCCTCTGGCTCCTTCCGTTATCAGAACGCCTGAGGGGACTAAGCCTGTTGGGTGGAATTGAACGAATTCCATGTCTTCAAGAGGCGCCCCTGCTCGGTAAGCCATTGCCATTCCGTCACCCGTGGTTGAATGCGAGAAAGTGGTAAATTCATAAATGCGTTCATGCCCTCCCGTGGCGAGGACGATGGATTTGGCTCTTAGCACCTGCATTTTGCCAGTTTTCATTTCGGTGGCTGTCACTCCTGTTGCAGTCTTGTTTTCGGTTATTATTGATGTGACAAACCATTCATCATAGAACTTCACATTGCCGTATGTCAGGGCCTTGCCGTAGATAGCGTGCATTTCGTGGAAGCCAGTCATGTCTGCCGCGAAGCAAGCTCTTGGAAAACTGTGTCCTCCAAAGGCGCGTTGGTCGATTTTGCCGTCTGCTGTGCGGCTCCATGGGCATCCCCAGTGCTCGGTTAGCACTATTTCTTTCGGTGAGTGTCCTACGAAGAACTCTACGACATCTTGATCTGCGAGAAAGTCAGCGCCTTTGACCGTGTCATAAGCGTGCAGTTCAAGAGAGTCTTTTTCTCGCATTGCAGCCCCTGTTCCGCCTTGGGCGCAGACAGAGTGTGAACGCAATGGGTGATGTTTGGAGAGAACAGCTATGTCCAATTTGCTGTTAACTTCGGCGGCTGCTACAGCGGCTCTGAGTCCGGCGAGGCCGGCTCCAATTATGAGTAGATCGTGAGTGTTCTTTTCCATCAGTTTTCACCTTTTTTGTTGAAGGTTAAGTATGGTTGTGACCTACGTTTTATAGTTTTTTCCGGGGGATGGGAGTTTTGAAATGTCTGTGCTGTGTGAAAAGATCTGCGCGTTTGGGTTCTTGTAACTCGTTTTTGTCGCTGTGCGTTCAGCGTTCCAGCGTCATATTTCCCGTGCAACGGTGCTTTTTTTTCATGTGAGGCTTTCGCTAGGACGTGTTTACAAGATTTTTATAGTTAGTTCCGCCTTCTAGTTGTTGACTAGTCAATGTTTGACGCTGAGAAGTTCATTCAGGAAAAAGTGAGAGAGTTAAGAGATAGAATCAGAGGAGGGGCCATTATCGGGGCTTCTGGCGGAGTTGACTCCACGAGCTCTGCAATCTTGGTTAATAGGGCCATAGGTGAGAGCCTGCTTTGCGTTTTGGTGGACACTGGTTACATGCGGAAAAACGAAACAGAGACCAACGAGAGACTGCTGAAGAAGCTTGGCTTGAACGTTCTTGTCGTGGATGCGAAGAAACGGTTCTATGACAAGTTGAGCGGAGTGGTTGATCCTGAACAGAAAAGAAAGATTATCGGCGAGTTGTTCATCAGAATTTTCGAGGAGATAGCTCGCAAAGAAAACGCGCGATTCTTTGTTCAGGGAACGATTGCTCCGGATTGGATTGAGAGTGGCGGTGGACTCAGGGACAGAATTAAGTCTCATCATAACGTGGGCGGTTTGCCTGAGAAGATAGAGTTTGAGATTGTTGAGCCTCTTCGGGATCTGTACAAGGATGAAGTGCGCATCGTTGGAAAAGCATTAGGGTTGCCTTCTGAGCTTTATGAGAGGCAGCCGTTTCCTGGGCCGGGCTTGGCTGTGCGCATTGTTGGTGAGGCGACGGCTGAAAACGCGAGGATTGTCCGCGAGGCATGCGCTATTGTGGAGGAGGAGATAGAGAAGGCCGTTGCAAAGGGCGAAATGTCTAAGCCTTGGCAGTATTTTGCTGTCTTGTTGCCTTGCAAGGCTGTGGGTGTTCATGGCGATGTGAGGGTTTATGGTCGTGTTGTTGTGGTTCGGTCTGTTGAAAGCTTGGATGGGATGAGCGCGGCGTATTCGAAGATTCCTCACGAGGTTTTGGAGCGCATATCGGTAAGAATTTCGAACACTTTGAAGGATGATGTCAGCAGGGTCGTGTTTGACGTGACCAATAAGCCGCCTGGGACGATCGAGTATGAGTAGACTGGTCAAGGTTTATGTTGTGGATAATGGCGGGCAGTGGACGCACAGGATTTGGCGGGTTTTGAGAGAGGTTGGCTGCGACTCCAAGATAATTCCTAACACGACAGCCGTGGGTGCCATAGATGCTGATGCGCTTGTTTTGAGCGGTGGAGCGCCGCGGGTCGTTTGGGAATCTCCAAAACTGGGCAACTGCATTGACTATTTTGAGCGTTTTCAGGGTCCAATTCTTGGCGAGTGCCTTGGGATGCAGTTGATGGCTATTCATTTTGGCGGCAAAGCGGGTCCATCTGAGATTCCGGAGTACGGGTTGTCTCGTTTGAGGGTGATTGAGGAGGATGATCTGTTCAAGGGTTTGCCGAAGGAGTTTTTGGTCTGGGAGTCTCACAATGACGAGGTGAAGGAAGCACCCAATTTCACTGTTCTCGCTTTGTCGGAGAATTGTCGGATTCAGGCTGTAAAACACTGGCATAAGCCGTTGTACGGAGTGCAGTTTCACCCTGAAGTGAATAACACTGAGCATGGGGAAGAGATTCTGCGGAACTTTGTAGGAACCGTCAAACTAGAGCAATAAAGAAGTGGCTTATCCTCTTATCATAGTGAGGATCATTTTGAACCTCTTAACGGCTTTCAGACTGTGCGGATGATTTGCCGGCATGACGATTGCTTCGCCTTCTCGCAGGTGATGAGTTTTGCCTGAGATGGTTATTTCCGCTTCGCCGTCGATGATTTGGACCATCGCATCAAATGGCGCCGTATGCTCGCTCAGTCCTTGGTGTTCATCAAACGCGAATAGTGTTACTGTGCCTGCTTTCTCGTCGATTAGCGTTTTACTCACGACTGAGCCTTCTTGATATTCTATCATATCTTTCGGTTTGGCCGCTTGTTCGGGGAGTTTCTCGACGTTTTCTCGTTTCTTGTTTTTGTTCATGATATTCTTCCTTTAAACCGGAACTGTGGAGGAATTCAGTCAGGTTTTCTGGGTTTTTTCCATTCTTGAGAAAATGCACTGTTGATCTGGTGTTGGGCATTCCATGGCTGGGTGATGTAGGCATTTTCTCCTTTTGGTTTTTGTCTTGTTTGTCATTGAGGCCACTGTCGCTTTGTTGCCTTGCCACTGTTTCTTTGCATGTTTGCTAGGTGCGACATGGATTTTATAGTTTCCTCTTTTCCTGCACCTGAATTTGCTTTCCCAGAAACTTTTTTATGACGTTTCCACTATGCTATTAACCATCCGGGAAGGGAGTTGGAGCGTGCATGTTTGTTGGTATGGATCATGTTGGAGTTGCTGTGAAGAGCTTGGATGATGCTATCCGCGTTTATTGTGACGTTTTGGGGTTTGAGCTTAAAGGCATTCATGTCTTAACAGAGCGGAAAGTTAGAGTTGCCTTCATTTCTACGGGTGGCAAGACACAGATCGAGCTTTTGGAGCCACTTGACAGCAATAGTGCTATTGCAAAGTTTCTTGAGACTCGTGGTGAAGGTATTCACCATTTTGCTGTTGAGGTAGACAACATTGATGTTGCCTTGGCAGAGATGAAGAAAGAAGGCGTTGCGTTAATCGATGAGCAACCTCAGATGGGTGCGGAAGGAAAAAGAATCGCGTTTGTTCATCCCAAGAGCACTAAAGGCGTGCTTATGGAGCTTGTCGAGAAACCCAAGCGGTAAGACTGAACAGTGTCAGCAAACATCGACTTAAACAAGCTTCTCGAAGGCTTAGAAACCAAACGTGTTGGAAGAAGCGTTTTCTTCAAGCGTTCTGTTGCTTCAACGAATAGCTGGGCGAGAAGGTTTGCGGGGCTTGGCGCTTGCGATGGAACCGTTTTCCTTGCCGAGACTCAAACTGCTGGACGAGGAAGACTGAAGAGAAGGTGGATTTCGCCTGCGGGTGGATTATGGTTTTCCGTTGTCCTTAGACCTAAGCTCAAGCCGACAGAGGCGTTTGGGCTTGTTTTTGTTGCAAGCTTGGCTGTAGCTGAGGTTCTGGAAGAGTTCTACGGGTTAAAGACGCAAGCTAAGTGGCCGAATGATGTTTTGGTGAATGCGAAGAAAATCTGTGGAATACTTGCAGAGACGAAGCTGGAAAGCAAGAATGTCGAGCATGTTGTGGTCGGAGTAGGCATTAACGCGAACTTTGGAGTAAAGAAGTTTTTACCAGAAGATTTGTGGAAGACAGCTACTTCGCTTAAAGATGAACTTGGCAGAAAGATCGAGTTGGAAATGCTTCTTAAAGCGTTGCTGGAGAAGCTGGAAAGACTATGTGATGTTTTCTTGGAGAAGGGTTTCAGTGTTGTTTTGGATGAATGGAAAAAATATGCTGGTTTTCTTGGTCGTCAAGTGAAAGTGGTGAGCATGGATGAGAGATTGACTGGTTTGGCATTGGATGTTGATAATAGTGGGTCTTTGGTTTTGAAGCTTGGGGATGGAACGGTGAGGCATGTTGTTGCGGGAGATGTCGTATTACGATCAGAATAGAAATGGAAAGGGCTGCTATCTGGATCTACTTTCTTTTTCCTGTGATGTTGAAACCTCTTTTCTTCAGTTGGTCAAGCAGTTCCTTTGGGTCTAGGTTCCATTGTCCCCATTTTCTGCAGATGTGCTCCGTCCAACTGTAGTTGTCATAGGTGAAAGTTTCCTTGCGGTTTTTTTCCAACGGTATCTTGGCCTTTGCTTTTCGATAGTAGTCTTGAGCGAGGTATCCTTCATCCATCGTTTTCATGGCTTCTGAAATCGCTTTCTGGCTTAGCTTTGGGTATTTATCTTCGAAGAGAGTGAACTCTAATGGGTATCGGGGTCTCGTGTGTGGGTCTTCGGCTGGGTATCCCATTGCCAACTGCACCAGTGGGAAGACTTTCTTGGGCAAATCATATTCTTGTGCGATCTTGTCGGCTCTGTAAGGTGCGGCTCCGAGGAAGCAGCTGCCAAGCCCGAGGCTTCTTGCGGCTGTCACCATGTTTTCTGCCATGTATGCCGCGTCTTGTATTCCGAAGAGTAGCAGTGTTAGGTCGTTGGTG
>Ga0154709_150_pt2 | contig 11559 bp, 10 predicted proteins | sample Rifle2008BG13ft_FD_105569 | JGI IMG/M metagenome (GOLD analysis project Ga0154709, IMG submission 105569) | Candidatus Bathyarchaeota archaeon RBG_13_46_16b
CCAGCGTCATTCCTATTGAGAAAGATCCGGTGTTGCCGACGAATATTTTGCCTCTGAAATTGAAGAAGGCAAGCAACAACCACACTGCGATCGGGGCATATAATAGGATTGCGTAACGTCCTGAGATCAACGTTAGTCCAATCATGATTATTGCTGGGCAAACTGTTTCCAGACCGTTCAGCCCTCCGAGCTGATTTACAGTGTTGGTGATTATCGTTACAAGCAAGGGGATTACGAGGAAATAGTAGTAAACACCGAAATCTATGGTTCCAAAGAGAGGGATGGATATGGCAGTGCGTAGTTGAAGCGTAGAAGCTAACGAGACAAGGGGTATTGCAGCAATCAATGGCAGGAATGCCTTGTATCGCCATTTGAGATCAATCCAGTCGTCAAGTAACCCCATGAAACCACCGAACAAGATGCAAACAGCCAACGTCAGGGGCGGGGAAATCCCATTCGAAACCTCGACAACATCAAAGAAGTAAATCAGAAAAAGGTATACAGTGCTAAGTAGCACGTAGAAAACGCCCAGACCATTCGAAACCGTAGGCCTATTTGGTTTGTGATGGTCTGGAACTTTCGGGAACAAGGTTGCTCTCCCTTACGGATTCGGGAAATCGCTGTAATACTTCTGCCAGTCTATTTCGTACAAGCACACGAGTGGAACGATGCCACCGTATTTGTTGCCAGCTTCGGTACGGGACAAGCTTATCCCTGCAAAGAAAGCCTCTTTGAAGTACGTTGGCTGAGTCCAGGCATCGGGGTCTGTCATGCCTTCGCCCTGTGTCGCTATCCACCGATGTTTCGCGTAGCTCATCAACTTGTAAATTGTTGTGTCCTGCCCAGTCACAGTTGAACCAGTTTGAGGAGTATCGCTCCAAGCCCACTTGCTTACCGTTGAGTTGTACTCGCCGAAGCTAGTTTCATTTTCCCATGATGATTGCTCATCAATCAGGCCTTCATTTATGAATCTTTGTTTGGCCTGCCCGGAGATCTTTGCCATCCACGTCCATTTTCCTTCATCGCCGTAGCCGATCCAGTTTCCTTGGTTTATCTCAACTGTTGTGAAAACCAAGATGTATTTTGCTTTATAGCGAGACAGCATTTTCACTGATTGTGTTTCGTTCGCCATGAATGAGAAACCTACGTTCTCAATCGAAGTCCCATTTATTGTGGCGTTATCTGCAAGCGATGTCACGTTACCCAGAAATGTCAGCCAATAGCCATAGTCCCACCAGCTACACACAACTATGGAAGAGTTGTGCATATCGTTCAAATACTTCAGCGCATCGAGCCATTCATTCACTGGCGCGTTGGGTGCAATGGGGAGACTGCCTGCAGTAATCGTCACCGGAGCATAGGATTGCCTAATCACTTTGGGCATTCCACCCGTCTGCGGTGAAAAAGCAAAGTTAGTCATCAGAACGATGAATATCAAGAAGACTGCAGTCCCACTAAACTCTTTCCCAACATGCTCGAAGCTGAATCTCCTTTTCGGAAGGATTCTAGGCTGCTCCCTCAGGAGGGTACGGAAAGGATTCAGCACTCCAATGATTCCAACACCGGCCAAGATACCGAATGCTGGAGCAAACACAACCAACAAACGTACCATTGAAGTTGCAAAGTAAAGCGAAGTGAGCCCGTACAACAACAAGAACAGATTGTTATTCGTGGGATTTCTTGCCACAAAATATAGCCCGACTATGAAGAAGAGTATGCCTATTCCAGTATCGTAGTATATGGAACTCCAAGATGAAATCCTGTGCTCAGCCACGGAGTCTATCAGTGGTGAACCTGCCCGCACGAATGGGTTCAACACGGAAATAAACTTCCCTGCAATGGAGCTCATATAGCCGAGTTGCCAAAGCGCGACAAAACCCACTACCAAAACAGTCAGAAAGAGCACGGCAAACAGGATCTTCGACTTGGTAGACTTTGAGACGTGGAGAACCTCATCGAGTAGAAGCAACAGAAATACTCCTGCGACTGGAAGGATGGCGGAGCCAAGAAGGTATGTTGTGGTTAGGTATGGAATGTTTATGGCGATGAAAAGTCCCAACCCGAAGGTCAAACTGTAGGACAATAGAAGACGGCGAGAATACCTTTTCAGCAGGATAAGCGCGAAGACGAAAAGCGCAGTGAGGCCTATCGGATAGTAGGCACCGCCCCACCCAGAAATGAAGTATCCCAGCGTGGCACCTGCACCCAAAGCGTACTTTATGCTGGAACCGACTGGTCTGCTGTCGTCAATTCCTCTTAGGAAGAGAAAAGCAAATAGGATCAGGGAAAATATGCCCAGTGTTTCATCGTCAAAGAAGCCCAGTGAAGTTCGCTGAATGAAAGAGGAACTCAAGGCTAGAAACAGGGACGCAATCAATCCCACAGATCTGCCGCCGATGTCTTTTCCGAGGAAGTATATGGCCAAGCATGCTAGAGTACCCATTATTGCTGGATAGATGGCGCAAAAAGCCATTAGATCAATATTGATGCCAAGGATTGAAACCACACCATATAAGAAAGCCGCTGTCGCCGGCAGTCCCGGGTAAGACATTGCCATGTTGATCCCATCAGGGGCCCAGCGTTGAGTATCAACCCATTGAGTTGGCCAGAATGGTGAAGTGAGGCCGTGCTGAACCATGTATCGTGTTAGGCTGAATTGATAATATGGGTCAAACTCGGAAAGGTGTATTGCGCCTGTTTCTATTTCCCAGCGTAATGGTAACATGCGGATCGTAAAAGCAACAAACAAGATGAGCAGCAGCGCTGAAAAAGTCAATATTGAACTGTGACTTACTTTAATCCTCAGCTTCCCCAGTTTTTTCAAACTGTCCGTAATGTTCTCTTTTGACAAGGCTTCTGTAAGCTCCATCCGAGTTCCATCTCTCTTACTGAGATTATTAAGGTGTTTTATTATCCTTACGGTTAACTAGCGATTCAGATGACGTACGTTATGCATATATACTTTCCCGAAAAGAAGCAGAACAGTTTTCTCCTGCATCAGACCACGATCCTTCTTTTGTACCCGTATTTTTCCGCATCGTAAAGCGGGAAACTCGCTATCTTCGCTTTTGCTCGTCTATCACGTATTCCCACATTAACGGCGACTCCGTCCTGAGCTTGAGAGGTCTCAACGTAGCCCATCCCTATACCGCGTTTAAGCAAAGGTGAAAACGTGCCGCTGGTCAATGCTCCTAGCTTTTCGCCTTCATTACCGTAAATCTCAAAATCCGGTCTTGGAATTCCTTGCTCTACCATCACAATCCCAACGCGCTTGCGTTTCACTCCCTCATCTTTCTGCTTCTGCAATGAAGCCTTCCCAACAAAATCGCCTTTTTGAAGCTTCATCACAAAACCCAACCCTGCTTCTATTGGCGTCGTGCTTTCATCAATATCATTACCATACAGGCAGAGCCCTGCTTCAAGTCTCAGCGTGTCTCTTGCCCCTAGACCGCACGGTTCTATTCCTAACGGTTTACCAGCTTCCAAAACTGCGTTCCAAGCATCTGAGGCGCTGCTGGGATTTGACAATGGTGCATTCCAAACGAAAATCTCAAACCCATCTTCACCAGTGTAGCCTGTTCGAGCCAAGAAAACTTGGGTGTCCGCCAAAAGTGTATGTCCACATTTGAATCGTTCAATCCTATTCAAATCCTCTGAAGAAATCTTTTGCAGAACCCTTGTCGCGTTCGGTCCTTGAACTGCTAGCATGGCTACGTTGTTGGAAACATCCTCAATCTTCACGTTAAGTCCTTCAGCGTGTCTAATCAGCCAGTTGTAGTCTTTCGTTCGGTTGCCCGCGTTGAATACGACGAGAAACTTCTCTGGCTCCATCCTGTACACTACAAAGTCATCGATTATGCCGCCTTTTTCTGTACACATAACCGAATACTGCGCAGCATTTGGCAGAAGCTTTGACACGTCATTTGTAATGACGTAGTTGAGAAAACGCTCAGAATCTGAGCCGGTGACTATTGTCCTTCCCATGTGACTGATGTCAAAAACACCGACACTGTTTCTCACTGCAAGATGTTCGGGGATTATGCCCTTATAGTAAAGGGGCATTTCAAAGCCCGCGAAATCAGTCAATTTAGCCGTTTGTTTGTGTACCTGATAGAGCTGTGTTCTCCGAGTTTCCACCACGCCTTTTCTCCTTATAATTGCTTATCTTGCAGGTTTCACGTCCACGTTCGCAGGTATTAGAGAAAGCTTCTTGCCACATTTGGGGCATTTGCCCTCATGCTCATGTATGATTTCGTCGGGAGGTCTAAGCTCAGGACCTTCATACAGAAGATGACCGCATCCTTGACAAATAACACGCTGGGGCATAACACAACACACCTTCAACAACAAGGAAGTAAACACCGTGGAATATTTATTGATTGCTCAAATGATAGCCACCGCACAGGCGAAAGTGTCAACCCTCAGGCAGAGACAAATTGGATATTCTTTTTCCACGTAGAAAGCGTTGATGGAGACCCGTGTTTCATTCAAGTCAGGGACGGAACGAACGCAATCTCATAATCAAAGACATAAAACGACAAAAGCCAGTGAAAAGAACAGTGCATCACAAAGCAACCGCAATTGCGGAAATCTTAATTTTCCGTGTGGACAAATAGTTCAAAAGATATTGTGATAAAGGCGCATTCGCGGTTTGCATCGAAATGGGAAAATACACGTTAATCATAACTGAGAAACCAGATGCTGCTCAAAGAATAGCAATGGCTCTCGACGAAAAAGAAAAACCTCTCAGAAAAGAGAAAAACGGAGTGCCATTCTATGTCGTGAAGCGAGACAAGGAAATAGTTGTTGTTCCAGCGTTGGGGCATTTGTACACGGTGGCTGCTGAAGGAGGTAAGCGAGGCGGCTATCCAGTTTTTGATCTAACGTGGGTTCCAAGATACGCAGTTGAAAGAAGTTCAAGATATGTTCGCAAGTGGATTGGCACCATTACAGAGCTAGCTAGAGACGCTGACGCCTTCATTGACGCGTGCGACTACGACATTGAAGGGAGTGTCATAGGCTATAACGTACTCAAATTTGCCTGCAATGGTCGCGAACAAGATGCAAAGCGCATGAAATACTCAACTTTAGGTAAGGAAGAGCTGGAGAAGTCTTACGTGAATCTCCTTCCACATCTGGATTTTGCTTTCATCGAAGCGGGACGGACAAGACATGAGGTCGACTGGCTCTATGGGGTCAACCTCTCACGAGCCCTTACCGTGGCAGCAAAAAATCGAAGTGGAAGATACACCACGATAAGCACGGGAAGAGTGCAGGGACCAACGCTAAAATTCATAATGGCTAGAGAAAAAACCATAAAGAGTTTCGTCCCGACCCCATATTGGGAAATAAGAGCTACAATTAGAGTAAAAGGACAAACTCTCGAAGCGTTGTATGAAAAAGACAGAATCGAAACTCGAACAGAGGCAGACACCATAATCCAGACATGCAAAGGAAAAAAGGGCATTGTTGAGAGAATCGATACTCGACGGTTCCAGCAACCCCCACCACCACCATTTGATCTGGGTTCTTTGCAGAGTGAAGCCTACCGTTTGTTCAAATACTCGCCAAAACGTACTTCCACCATCACCCAACGTCTATATTTAGATGCCCTGATATCCTACCCAAGGACAAGCAGCCAAAAGCTTCCACCATCAATAGGCTACAAAAAAATACTAGGAAGCCTGAATATCGTTCCACAATATCGAACCCTTACAGCACAGCTTCTTGCGAGACCAGAACTAAAACCGCATGAAGGAAACAAAGAAGACCCGGCACATCCAGCCATCTATCCAACTGGAAGGCTCCCAACTGGAAACCGGGGTAGTTCAGAGATGAATTTGTGGGATCTTGCCGTACGCAGATTCATGGCTGCCTTCGCCGGATCATCAATCAGGCAAACGATAACTGCACATATAATCATTGACCATGAGCGCTTCCAGTTGACAGGAATTCAGACTCTGGAACAAGGCTGGATGCACTTCTATGAACCATACGTAAAGAACCGAGAGAATCCCTTACCAGAATTGAGGGAAGGCGATCATGTACCGATTAGACGAATAGGTCTCGACAGCAAATTCACTAACCCACCTCCGCGCTACAATTCAAGCAGCTTACTCAAGAAAATGGAGAGAACAGAAATCGGAACTAAGGCGACTAGAGCAGACATCATACAAACCCTTCACGAGAGAAAATACATCTCGAATGAGAGAATCACAGTCACAGACTTAGGTTTCGAGGTTCTTAACGCTCTGGAAAATCATTGCCCTACAGTTGTTTCAACAAGATTCACGAGAGAGCTTGAACAAGAAATGGACAATATCCACTTGAATCAGGAGAAAAGGGAAATCATCCTTGAGCGCACTATTGAAACTCTGAAACCAGTCTTAGAAAAACTGAGGGAGAACGAGAAAGCAATAGGCGAACGACTTAGCCAAGCCATAGAGAAATCGAGAATGGAAGAAAGAACACTTGGAGCATGTCCAACATGCAAAACAGGGAAACTTGTAGTCATATATTCAAGAAAAACAGGCAAACGCTTCGTAGGATGCACAAACTACTTCAAAGGATCATGCAGTACGTCATCTCCGCTTCCTCAAAGAGGCAGCCTGAAACCACTGAACAAATCTTGCCCAAATTGTGGATGGCCTATGATTCAGATCAGACTGAGAGAAAAAACTTGGAAACTGTGCATCAACCCCAACACTCACAAATAAAGGAGCGACGCAGAAAATTGAAATGCGAAATATGCGACGGGGAAGCCATTCGAAACAAGTACTGCAAGCCGCACTATGAAGCTTACGAAAACATAACCGAAAAATACGAGGTCTGGAAAAAAGCCCTCGAAATCTCTTGGAAAGAGTATTTAAGGGAGATTGCTAAGAATCCAGTGACAGGAGAATGGGCTAAAGAGGTGGCTGAGCACCTAGTCAGAAGTGGAGAAAAACAGAATGTCACATAAAGTCAAAAGAGAAATCTCGTCAATGTCATTCACGATGAACAAGCTCTACAGAAGAATATCCAATATTAGACCTTCAGCAATGATTCTTTCCATCCTGGCAATGTCCTTTGCTGTTTTCCTCTTTGGTGGTGGCTTATATGACATAATAGTGAAACCTTACGCAGCAGTATACTATGGTGGGAGGTTCATCTTTCTATATCCTGACCTCTCAATGCAATTCATCAGCGACAGCATTGAAGCCATGATGCTTTTCACACTCGGCGTCATCGGACTCGTAGCCGTGTATCAAAGCACAAAATACGCTTACAAGCCAAGACAGGCCTACATGCTGTTCCTCGTAGGTGTGGTACTGCTCTTCCTTACGTACATCCTGCTTGAAGCAACAGTACAGCTCAAGATCAGCGGTGGATAAGCCCTCTACCACGGATTGTTTTTCAAACCGAGTCTGTAAGCGAAGAAGTTCGTGAGAACATGTATGGGTGGCGTTATGACCAACACTGCTATTACAAGTTCCCAGTACAGCACATATCCATAAACTGGAAGAGAAACCAAAACCGCGCCAACGATAAAGTCTACCTGATCCACAATTGGCAACATGCCTCCTGGGGCAAGCCCGAGTCTTCTTTTTATGAAAGCTCCGGCCAAGTCTCCAAACAAGGCGCCTGATGACGCGAGCAGACCTAGAAAAAGAGGATGTCCAAACAACAAGGTCTCCGCATATCCAGCGATCAAACCAATCATCAATCCGAAAAAGAAACCACGGAAAGTTTTGTTCTTGCCAAACACTGGCTTTCCATCTAGGAATTTTCTTCCAAAATCTATAGGTCTACCTCCTCCAGCGATCACTGGTACCGCGTTTGCGCAGTAAGCTGGAAATATGAATTTCAACGCGTCTATCAATATTATTGCTACTTCCATGTTCACTGTTCACAGCCATCAATGAATGGAACATTCATGTATCCCAGATTCGGTTATGCTCAGATAGTACGTCGTGGGCTGAAGCTTCGACGCCTTCTCTAAGACTAGCTTGACTATTTTGGTTTTTTCCGTGGGTTTCATGTCCATTATTGTGTCAGCCCAAAATTTCAAGACTCTAGTAGCGACAGGTTCTATGCTTGTCTGTTCCTCCTTAAAAGAAGCACTAACTTGGCTTACTGCCAAAACTGCAATCTTGTGCATCTTGGAAATCTGAGCCAAAAAAGCCAGTTGTCTATTGAGCTCCCGGTTTAGCTCAAATGCTCTCTGTGGGTACTCAGCTATTCTGACACGGTAAAGCGATGTTAGTGTATCGACGACAACAAGTCCGAAGTGATCCGTCAAGTACTCCGGCAACCTGTCCACAGTAGTCGCTTGCTCTGCAAAATTGCTGGGCCTCATTAGAATTATGAGCTCAGCGATTTCGTCGAACCTCTGTGCTGCAACTTGAGACAGTCTCTTGGCTGAGAATGTTCCATCACAGTCTATAAACAAGGTTTTGTTGCCCTTTAATGCGCAATTCACGGCAAGCTGCATAGCAAGAGTAGTTTTCCCTGTCTCAGCTTCACCATAGATCAAGCTAACACTTCGCGAGGAAATGCCGCCGTTTAGGTCTCTATCAAGGGTCTTGCAGCCCGTCGGAACTCTATCTAGCACGGCAATACACGTCAACTAATATAAACTACTAAACTAATAATTTGTTTGGCGCCTATTCTGGCATGTATAGGAAAGTGTCATGAAAGCAGACATTGCCGTGGCAACTGTTTCAGGAAAAGCATATTACATAATCGTCAGCGAGTTGCGAAAAAGAAACATACCGTTCCTAAGTTTGAAGCCTGATGAGCCTGTCCCGATAGAGATCAAAGTAGTATTAACGACAGAGGAAGAGAAACACCTAATAAACCATGAAAAAGTCTTAGTGTACGAAGATGGAGTGAACATTGAGGCAATGATCAACAGTGCATTGCAAACTGTGCAGGGAAAAGAGCGTTATGAAAAGCTTGTCGTTGGCGTTGACCCTGGTGAAGTCCTTGGGTTGGCAGTGCTGGCTGATGGAAAAGTGATTAAGACAGAAAACTGTTTCAGTTTGGAAGAGATTTTGGGGAGAGTAATGGAAATTCTCGGGAGTCTTAAGAATACGCCGATAGCGACTGTTTCAGTGAAAATCGGCGATGGTGTTCCCGCATACAAAGAACGAATTCTGCATGCTTTGGATGATGTGTTGCCTCAGAACGTCGTATTGGAAAGTGTGGGCGAAGCAGGCACGAGTCGTCTTATTGATGAAGGCAAACATAGAAGAGGATTGAGAGACATAGCTTCAGCAATAAAGATTGCAGGAAGAAACGGACACACGTTCCAACGGAGGAAAACGGATGAACAGAACGGTTGAAAAAGGAAGAACTCTGCTCGTTAATGGTCCAGCCTCAGTCACTGTTGTCTCAGGCAAAGCAGAAGTGTTCGGTACAGTGATAGGCAATCCTAGCAAGGTTGTGATACGCGAAGGAAAACAGTTACCTCTTGCTGTGGAAGAGACAACTACTTTTGACCTTTCATTGGCCGAGAAAGCCAGTGCAGAAGAGGTTGAGGGAAACACAATACCAGCTTCATGGGCTGCGGCATTTGAGAAGGTTTCAGAGCTGCAGGCCAAACCTGTTATCATTATGGTTCTAGGCACCATGGATTCTGGAAAGACAAGTTTCTGCACCTATCTGGTAAACAAGTTACTTGGTCAGAAGAAGAAAGTGGCGGTGCTTGACGGCGATCTGGGGCAATCTGACATAGGGCCCCCCTGCACTGTAGCCTATGCCTTACCGTCGAAGCCGATAACCGATCCATTTAACTTGCGGGCAAGAAACGCCGTTTTCATCGGAGTCACTTCGCCAGAGAGTGCTGTTGACAAAGTAATTGAAGGGTTGACAACGCTGAAACAAGAAGCCCTAAACAGCAACCCTGATGCTATTATCACAAACACTGATGGATGGATTGAAGGAGAAGGAGCCCTCAAATACAAAGCCCGTCTTGCCGAGGCAATTAAACCAGACATCATATTCTGCATTCAGCAGAAAGACGAACTCGCACTGCTTATGGAAGGCCTCAAAGAATTCAAGACAATCATGGTTAGTTCGCCTTCAGTCATTAATCAAAGAGATAAAGAAAAACGTAAGAGCTTGCGCGAACTCGGATACATAAAATACCTGAGGAACGCCAAGATTCAGTCATTCCCACAGGGGTGGCTGAAGATTGAAGACAACGAGCTTTTCGGTTTGGGCCGAGCGAACATGAACTTCAAGGAGACCAGAAAGATCTATGAGCTGCTTGGAATGAAGCCACTGCACATCGTAGAGCGTGTTGAAGCGATTTCGATTATAATAGGCAAGAGACGTTGGGTCAATGCTGAGAACTTGAAGAAAATAGAGGAAGCTGCAAAGAAGAAAGTGCATCTAATTCGAAAGGGGGACGAAGAAGGGCTGCTCGTAGCATTACTTAATTCGGACAGAAAATTCCTTGGAATAGGAGTTTTGCAGGAGATCGAGTACCTCAGAAAAACCATCAAGATCTTGACCCCTGTTTCCGAAGGCATTGCCATAACTACGATAGGAAAAGTGAAACTTGACAGGAACATGAAGGAGATTCCAGCGCTCGGAGAAGAAAACCAATCAGATAATACGACACTCAGCAGGCTTTTTTGAAAAATACGCGCAGTTCGCGAGTGAGCGCGCTATCCTCGTCTGGAAGAACCGCGAGATTATCACGTATCCATGGTGGAATGAAACTCCGGCAGTAGTCAGAAGCAAAGCGATAATCAAGAAATACGATTGCACCCCTATCTTCAAGGGTTCTTATGGGCCTCCCCGCAGCTTGGCATGCTTTTTTCATCGCTGGAAGGACATAACCATATTCTCGCCCAAATCCTGGAAAAAGTCTTTCGAAATAGTTGATTTGAGCTCGCACTTTTGGAGTGGGCTCCGCGTAGGGCAGCCCAACGATTGCCACCGAATTCATCTCATCACCCGGAAAGTCAACTCCTTCTGAGGAACGTCCACCTTGAACACCTATTAGCGTAGCTCCTCTGTGTTTTGAGCATGTCTTGAACTCTGCGATCATCTTTTCATTTTCTCTAGAATCCATACTTCTGTATTCACAGAAGAGTGGCTTATCCAAGGCTTTCTTTAATCCTTCAACGAGCAATGCTCCCAGAACCTCGAATGAGGGCACAAATATCCCGGTATTCGCAGGAGTGTTGCGGACGATTTCGCTTACTCTTTTTATGATTTTTCGGTACATTTCGGGCGTTCTTTTTTCCATGGCTGTGGTTACGCCGCTGGAAATGAGGGCTAAAACGTGTTCTTTTGGAAATGGCGAGGGTACAACTTTTTGGACGGTGTTTTCTGGAAGTTTGGTTATTCTGATGTACGCTTCCAATGGCTGAAGCGTTCCTGACATGGCAATCGTTGAACGCACTTGAGAGAACACGGGTGCAGTGATCTTGGAAGGATCGAGGGCCACAATTTCAAGTTTGGCTGTAGGTAAACCTTGTTTTGAGTTGTATCTGCTTATCGTGTTTATGAAAGATTGGTCTTCAGCGGTCTCCAGCCATCTTAGCATGAAATAACCAGTTCCAT
>Ga0154709_190_pt2 | contig 11404 bp, 10 predicted proteins | sample Rifle2008BG13ft_FD_105569 | JGI IMG/M metagenome (GOLD analysis project Ga0154709, IMG submission 105569) | Candidatus Bathyarchaeota archaeon RBG_13_46_16b
TACCGACGCAACTAATATCACCAGACAGCAAAATTCCCATGAAAGAACGTCAAAAATATCAGTCGCCAAGCCTATACCAGACAAGATAGATTTGCGCTCTCATGATAGAAAAGCCAGGAACAAGCCCCTTCTCCAAACACCAAAGCATCGATAACGGCCTCGGTGAGAGGCTCCCGTAATGGGACCAAACCCTAAGTGTATACACATGCATCACCACAGCCAAGTCTGAATCACACAAGGAACATTCACACTAAAGGGAGTGCACCACTTTCATCCGTTGCAGTGCGATATCGACAAAAGAAGTTCTTGCGGAGACAATGACCAAGCATGTTTTAGGATGTGCAACTAATCGCCCCAACGGGCCAGCCACGCTTGCCTTTGTTCACCCAAAAACCAGCAATGAATCATGCGTGAAGCATCTGACCCATTTCAAATAGGCTGAAAAGAGACAGGCAAATGCAGACGTATTATCTGGAACGGAAACCGAAGCGCCCTCAAAGAAATCTCGAAGTATTCACGAAGTAGTGGGCAGTCGGCTTCGCATGGAGATTTTCGAGGGTTTCTATATGAGGCCACGGTAAAGTCCATGCCAAGCCTTTGATGGTCGAGCGGAAAGGGCTGAAACTGGTTATTTCTTGGTTTCAGCCAAGATTTGAGCTTTCTGATTCTCGGATAGAGAGACAGAATGCAGCAGTCCTTGCGTATGCTGCAATTCGAACTTGAACAGACTCGTAAAACGTCTTTTTTGGTAGAATGGTCGCTGATGTTAGTCGAAAGCTTGATTACGGCATTTCGATGATTCGTCCAGTTTCAATGCGATTTTGGCTTTGTTCGTTCGAACTCTATCATGTTGTGGGTTTTTGCATATTCCAGATAGCGAAATAACTGCTTTAATCATTCACACTCATATCTTCAGATAGACGAAGCGAAAGGTGCTGAGCTTGGCTCTTGACCCATTTGGAGAAGGCATCGAAACAATCGAACGATCTGTTAATGGCAGAAAGATCAAAGTGACCTGGGATTGGGGTAACTTTGAGAGCACCGAAGGCTTCCCAGTTGATGACAACCTGATCAACTGGGCAATTGGCCAAGAGCAAGCATTGAAAGAATGCTTCTTATGCTTGGATGAATGGATTCACAAGCTTAAGTGGCTTGAAAAAGCCCAGTGGTACGAAGGCTGGAGTAAGTCTGATAAGGAGAAGCCCTCCGCAAAGACTGTCATAAGCCCAGGGCCCTATCTCCTCCTGCTAGGTGACCCTGGCACTGGAAAATCCTTGATAGGCAGGGCGTTAGCGGAAAAGCTGACTCAGATCTACAAGGAAAATGGCGTGAAAATGTTCGATGTATTGTGTTGGAAAAATCCTACCCTGCCTAGCCAACCAAAGGTTTCAATTCATAAGAGTGGCGAAGGAAAAAAGATCCTTCAAGTTGAGCAACTGAAGGAGTTCAAAAGGAAGTTTACTACAAAAATAGGGTTGAAGGCACTGCAGACCTTTCTTGTAGTAATGGGTTTAGTTCTGATGTCCTTAGGATTCTATTTCATTCTTCAGGCTTGGCAGACTTGGATTTTGAATCCAGCCTACCTTGGAGACACCCTGCAGCAGTTCTATCATCACAGCTTCTCAGACTATCTCATTGAGAAGTTTGTAGGGATGGTTCCAATGACTTTCATTCCAGGTGGAAGCTTGATCTTTTTCGGGGTTTTCATATGGTGGTTCTCGCGATTAGTTGGTGGAAGCGGTCTAAAAGGCATCGGGGGTGCCCAGCAAACAGACATCCCCAAGCTGATAATAGACAACAGTGCAGGTCGCGCACCATTCGTTGATGCTACGGGGCACAGAAGCGCGCAGCTGTTTGGTTCGATAGCTTGGGATCCGTATCAGACTGGTGGCTTGGGCACTCCCGAGCATCAAAGAGTCAGTGCTGGCGACGTTCACAACGCATCACTCGGTATATTGTACATTGACGAAATAAAGAATCTGGACTCAGAAGAAGCCGTGACCCTCCTGACAGTGCTTGAGGATGGGCAGTTGCCGATCACTCTGAGGGGCAAGCTCAATGGAGGAGACACCGCGGCAATGTCGGTCTCATCAGAGCCCGTGCCTGCCATAACATTTCTCATTGGGGCAGGAAACTTTGACAGTATAGGCCAGATCCACCCAGCGCTGATGGATCGTATCTACGGATACGGCAAGGTTGTCAGAATGAACAATGACATGCCCAGCAATGAGGAAAACAGGCGTAGGTATGTCCAATTCATAGCGCAAGAAGCCAAGCGGTTCAATTTCCCACCTTTCAGTAGGGCGGCTTGCCGAGAAATCATGGAAGAAGGCAGGCGAAGAAGCAACAAGAAAGATGCGCTGACGACAAGATTTAGACCCTTAATATCGATAGTGAAAACGGCTGCGACCTTGGCGATTAATGAAGGATGCGAGGCTGTTGAAAGTCGACACGTTCAGGAAGCCATAGAAGAACATTGCAAAACTATTCAGCGACAGATACTGGAGCACGAAATGAGTGAGCGAGGAAAGCTTCTCGAAATAAGAGCCAAAGGAACTGTTTTGGGGCAAATCCATGGCTTGGCTATTGTCAAAGACCCGTTCAGTGGAGAAATGACAGGCAGCGTACTAAACGTGAAAGCACACATGGTGAAGAGAAGTGAGCTTCAAAGAGATTACCCATTCAAAGGTTACTATAAGGTAACAGGCGTCGCCAAAGGCCAAAGCTTCATCTCTGACAGCATTGCTAAGGTCAGAAGCGTAATCCTGCAGAAGTATGGAGTGGACATTGCCCAAGACTACTTGACTCACATAGATTTCGCACAATCCTACGGAGTGGATGGGCCATCTGCCGGCGTGACCATGACCATTTTGCTATGCTCACTCATAGAAGGCAAACCTGTACGCCAAGATGTGGCGGTCACTGGAGAAATAAACTTGGGGGTTGGTGACTCCATACAGATAACCGCTGTGGGCGGCGTATACGAGAAAATCAAAGCTGCAGAAGCATGGGGTTTCAAGAAGGTAGTCATTCCTCAAAAGAACTACGAACACTCAATCGACATCAAGGATTACAACATAGAAGTTGTTCCGGCAGCGACGTTGGATGATTACCTAAGAGAATGCTTGATTGAAAAGCCAATGCTGGAGCTGCCACTTCAGACTTATAAGCACAAGAAATCCTAAGGATCTTTTAGCCTGAAGGATGAACCAGCTTATTCGATCAGCCATCCTTCTGGCAAGAGGCACTTTGATGGTTAGGGAAGTGGACAAGGACGAAATTCGCCGTTGGCGCAAGAGAGGGTTTTACAGCGAAAACGTCCTCGTGAAGCTTCTTGGAAAAAAGGGTTACAATGCTGTCCGTGTTCCAGTCAGCAACCCCAGTCTCAACCCGTTGCCTGACATAATGGCTAGAAAGGGGCAACACGTCTACGCATTTGAAGTCAAAAATGCAAGCTACTACGCGTATTTTCCCAAACAGCAGATCGAGAAGCTTTTCAGATTTCTGCATGAACTCATTCCAGCAGATAATCAATACAAGCACGCCATTCTTGCTGCCCATCTTGGCAAGCGATGGATTTTCAAAGAGGTAGGTTGGCAAGAATGGGAAAAGAACAGGCTCCCTGAAAAAGCAAGGATTTTGAAACGTGACCGAGGCAACTTCAGCGCAGAAAATGGGGGTTAGTCATATGGATACTGGCGCGCCAGCTATTACTGCGTTTGATCTGTGCAAGATCTACAGAATAGAAGAAGGAACTGTCGAAATACTGAAAAATGTTGATTTCGACGTGGAGAAAGGCGGTTTCACCGTCATTTGTGGAGCTTCTGGCGCTGGAAAGACGACTCTGCTAAACGTCGTCGGAGGTATTGACAAACCCACAAGTGGAAGGATCATCGTTTTCGAAGAGGATTTAGGAGTTCGTGACGAGGATTTTCTGGCCACTTTTCGCTGTAACAAGATCGGCTTTGTGTTTCAATCATACAATCTAGTGTCCACTCTAACCGTAGCTGAGAACGTCGCATTTCCTATGGAGTGGCTGAGAAAACCCCTCAAAGAAATTCAGGAACGAACCAAGATATTGCTGAAGCTAGTGGGGTTAGAACATAGATTGGAGCACTTTCCGCACCAGTTAAGTGGAGGTGAACAGCAGCGCGTAGCTTTTGCTCGTGCATTAGCAAATGATCCGCCCTTGCTTTTAGTTGATGAACCGACTGGTAATTTGGATGCAAAAACTAGTTTGAAGATTATTGAAATCCTAAGAAGCCTGCAGAAAAGCGAGAAAACCATTGTCGTTGCGACGCACGATGAACGGATCCTCGAATTGGCTGACCAAAGACTCGTTCTTGAAGATGGACAATTGGTTGATATGAATGAGTGAAACCTTCTTCGCGATAAATGATCTGATGCGTCGAAAGCTGCAGACAGGTACAGTCGTGATCGGGCTAGCTCTCTGCGTAGCCTCCACGTTATTTCTGCTCTTGTTAGGTGATAGAATAGGTTTCCACATTTTATCGGTGACTGAAAGCGTTCTCACGCCGAATTTTGCCAAAGTCTTCTCCAACTTCATAGTTTTCGCTGGATTCTTGACTTTCCTGATTAGCACAGTGATCATTGCCTTCATGGTTTACGTGATGATGGCACAAAGGATTAGAGACATTGGGTTGATGAAGGCAATTGGATGCCCGAACGACCTAGTTTTCGGTTACTTCATGAATGAACTGGTAATAGTTGCCTTTGCTGGCTGTTTGCTCGGTGTGTTTCTTGGACTGGCAATGGACTACATTTCAATCAATCTGAGTAATACACACCCTCAGTCTCAATCAACTGTTGTCAATTTCTGGCTCGCCCTTTTAACATTTGTAATATACTTTGTGCTGTCCTTGATCATAGGCGCTAAACCTGTCCTTGACACTGCGAAAGTTGAGCCCTCAAAGGCTTTGTCGCCAGCTTACATTTATGGATTAGCCAAGGAATCAGATTTCAAAGGCTCTGCCAGAGCTGGTTTCACGGTCAAGATCGCAATTCGGAGCTTGTTTCGTCGCAAATCTGCGACGTTTCGGGTGATTCTTTGCCTAACGGCAGTTTTCTTGCTTGTGACGGTGGCCGTTGCAGGAGGAATAATTGCCGAGCATACTACAGGAAACTGGGCAGAGAGGGCAGTTGGCAAAAATCTCGTATTACTTGGACATCGTGACATGTGCGACAGATATAAGCTGCTACTGTCTAGGTTCTACCGATCTGGAGAAAGCGCAGATTTCAACTACACTGACACCAAATATCTGATATCAGACGACCTTCTAAATCAAATGAGCCTGATGTCAAACGTGACTATTGACCAACGCTTGGTCTTGGAAGGGCGCATCCAAGAAGTATTTGGATATACTGTCGACCCGAAACTGGGAACAAGGCCCATAGGCGACGATCGTGAAAGTAACTCATTAGTAATCGGTGTTGAGCCTCAGAAAACATTCAGCAAATGGATTGTTGACGGTGAGTCTTTAGGAAACGGAGAATCAGACGAAGCTATGATAGGCGATTTATTAGCCCAGAAGATTTTCTCCGCACCTTTACTTGAAAAGTTATCATATTCCGGCCAAACGCTGAAAGTCGTCGGCGTCTGTCTAGACCCCATCAACAATGGAAATGTGGTTTACATCCCATTGAGAACACTGCAAAACGCCGCTGAAATCAACAAGCCCAATGTTCTCTTGATCAGGATCGACCCATCAGCTGACCGGTTGCAAGTCCTAAACGCCATAAGATCAAAGATCAACGCCTCAACCCCAGATTTCGAATTGAATGAGCTTAACCAAGAATTATCCAAGGCAGTAAGCTTTCTTGGCAACGTCTGGTCCATGATATTGCTGCTACCGTTTTCAGTCTTGGCTTCCGCTTCCCTGTGTCTGATAGGTTATGTCGTGTTGAGCGTTGATGAGCAGAGGCAAGAGTTCGGCATCCTGAGGGCCATTGGAATGAAGCCAAACGCCGTTGTGAAGATTGTTTCAACTCAAAATTTCATGATTTTGCTTTCGAGCTATGCAGTAGGATTGTGCTTGGGAATTATCGCCACGTTGCTAGTTTTGATTCCTGAACCCTTAGTCACTGATCTTACTATAATGGAGATAACTGGATGGTTGGTGGTGGTCTATGCATTGATCTTCGTTATCTCCCTCTTTCCCGTGCTGCGATTTGCAAGAAAGCCAATCCTGGAGATGATGAGAAGACCATAAGGCCTTGGAATGAGCGCTGACGAAACCTAGTATCAGCTATTGAAGAGCTTTGTAGTTGGGGATTTCACGAAATGCCGTAGCGAGCCTGCATAAACAGGTAAGTTGGTCAGAAAATCCTGAAGTTTAAGCACGGGCACTATAGGCACATCGTCATAGAAGCTGGAGCTTCCTTCTAATAGCGATAAGACGCTTGGAACGAATTCTACGTAATTCCATCTAACACATTCAATTCTGCTTGTAGGATTAGGTAAAGACGCTGCAAAAGCCCTTGTTCTTTCTATTTGCTTTTCAACAATCTTCCTCAACTCTGAAGGATTTAGCCTGCGATGCCAATGCTTGCAGTCGATGCACATTACCAGTGGTTTTCTGCATCCTACGATGTCGATTTCCCATCTTCTTCCGCCATGTTTGAACCTCAAGTTCTTCGAGACATCGTAGCCATTTTGTTCTAATGCGAACGCGGCCATGCTTTCAAACTCTTGCCACCGCAGGAGCCGGCTCACAGCTTCAAGGTCAGCGCCCAGATCGACGGCGCGTACTGCCAACCTTAAACGTTGCGTTGCATCAGTCTCTATTACGCCCTTTTGACCTTTAATCAAACCCTCATTTTGTAGTTTCTGCAGCAACTTTCCAGCAATCTGTGATGGAATTTTAATGCTCCTATTGACTGTTCCATGTACATCTGCTTCCTCATTTGTCGTTTCAAGAATACTAATAATCAGTTTCATTTCAATGCTCAACATCAGGTCTCCAGTTAATTGCTGGGAAACTGTTAAGAATCAGCAAGTTTCGCCGACTGTTTAAAAGTCTTTCTATTTGCCTTTTGCCGCGTACCGCATTATTGGTCTTGTCGCTGATCGCCGAGCGACCTCCACAAATCCAGCTTTTCGAAAGGCCGTTGCCAAGCCGGTGTATGCGAAAACATCAGGTGTTTTGCCTTGTAATGGGTCAACTGGATATCCTTCAACGATGCCGCCACCATGTTCTCTAACGTACTTCAGACATACTTCTAGCAGCTTGACTGTGAGTCCTTTGCGCCTGTATGGTTTAGCTATGAAGAAGCAAACCACAGACCACACTGGCTCATCGTCGATTCGTTTGAGGATCCTGGATCGTTCGAGGGTAGAGAAGCTCTCTCGAGGGGCGATTGAGCACCATCCAATCGGTTCATGATTGGCATAAGCGAGGATGCCTGGAACTTCGTCTGAATCTACTATCTTTTTCAGAGCCTTCCTGTTTACTTCCCCCTTTTGCTTGACGAAATCTGAGCGTTTAAGTCTCCAGAACATGCACCAGCATCCCCCGCAAGCACCGCGTTTGCCAAAAAGCTTCTCGAGGTCTGGCCATCGCTCAGGAGTGAGTGGATAGAATTCCAGGTTTGCAGCGTTTAACATATCCGTCTCCATGGCGAACATTATGGTTTGTTGCTTGAAAGCTTTATTGTTTGCAGGATTTCTGTTCGATTTCCAGCGGTTTGTTCCTTTTGCACAAAATCTTTTGAAACTAGTGTCTTCAAGAGTTCTCTCTTCTGTTGATTCTGGTCTTTTCAAGGCGTATTGTCGATGCTTCTGTGTACGGGCATCAGTTAGAACACGGAAACTGTAATAAGAAGGATCAGAATGACCACAACAACTTGGAAGTGTTCAAGACGTGACCAATGAATACTTGCGTAAAACTGCGAAATCCAAAACATTGTACAAGAGGGCCAAACAGTTTCTTCCGGCCGGTGTTTCTTATGGGATACGCAGCTTCGAGCCTTATCCTTTTTATACTGCCCGAGCGGAAGGTAGCAGACTCTATGACGTTGACGGAAATGAATACATCGACTTCTGGCTTGGACACACTGCCCTTATTCTAGGCCACAGTCATCCAACCATAGTAGCAGCAGTTGAGAAGCAGCTTAGAGACGGGACACATTATGGGACACCACATGAACTCGAAATTCAACTGGCCGAGCAGGTTGCCAAAATGGTGCCTAGCTGCGAGATGATACGATTCACAAACTCGGGAACGGAAGCAAACATGTACGTCACGCGTCTAGCAAGAACATTCACTGGCAAAGAGAAAATTGCAAAGTTTGAAGGCGGCTGGCACGGGGGATATGATGCGCTACACGTAGGCGTGAAATACCCATTTGACATCCCAGAATCAGCTGGATTAACGAAAGGCTCCCTCCAAGACACAGTCCTTCTGCCCTTCAACAACCTTGAAGGCGTAAGGGCAAAACTGAAGAACCAGCAAATCGCGTCCATCATCATAGAACCCGTTCTCGGCTCCGGTGGAGGGGTTCCAGTAGAGACCGAGTTTCTCAAAGGACTGAGAGAACTCTGCGATGAGAAAGACATATTACTCATCTTCGACGAGGTCATCACTGGCTTTCGATTGGCTCTTGGAGGAGCGCAGGAGTATTATGGTGTGACTCCCGATTTGACTGTTCTTGGAAAGATTTTGGGTGGAGGTTTTCCAATAGGCGCTTTTTGTGGGAGTAGGGAGATTATGGAAAGAGTGGATTCAGTCGCGCATAAGCGGCCATATTACTCGTTCCATGGTGGAACCTTCGCAGCGAATCCGATCGCGATGACTGCAGGTTTAGCGACATTGAAGACTCTTGAAGATGGACGGTTAATAGATGGGTTGAACGCGCTCGGTGAAAAGACGAGGAGGAAACTGAGCGGGATTTTCGAGTCTAACGATGTTGATGCGCAAGTTACAGGCGCTGGATCGATTTTTAACGTCCATTTCACAAAAGAAAACGTGAAAGATGCGATTGCTGCTTCCAAGGCAGACAAGGAGAGACTTCTTGAATATGATCTGCAGCTGATTGCGAATGGGGTTTTCTTTCTACCGACGCATAATGGCGCGTTGAGCACTGCACATTCAGAAATGGATATGGAGAAGCTGTTTTCGGAAACAGAAAAATATGCAACGCAGTCTAGTTAGTGTCAGAATAGGAACTGCAATTGAGTGGTTTAGGCACTCTTAAGTCTTCGAAGTGAATGAACGTTGGTGTCCTAGGATTGCTTCGGCTTTTTTCAGATCCAATGGAGTGTTGACGTTGAAAAATGTTCTCAATTCAGGGTCTAGTTGCTGCAGAACGAGCGTAGAAACGTAGCGTATTCCGTGCAGTTTATCTACCATAGATTGCATGTTTGGTTTGCCTTCGTTCAAAGAAGCTTTGGCAGCTTCCAAAGAGGGGCCTGTGCAGTAAACTGCCTGCAGTGGCTCTATGTAGCAGTTTGGCCATCGTGGTATAACAGCCGCTCTATTCTTGCGCAGGTCAAATAGAAGTGAAAGGACTTCTCTCGAGACAAATGGGGTGTCACAAGGAAGAAGAATAGAGTATTCTCCGTTTGCGGCTTCGAGACCTGTTGAAGCTCCTAGGAGAGGAGTTTGTCCGTTGCCTTTATCGATCACAACCCGGGCTTTTGGGCTCAAAACTTTCAAATAGTCTTCAGCTTGCGTTCGGGAGCTGACTACTACCAGTTTTTCGTCAACCAAGTTACCTATTGCGTCCAGTACGTGTTTTATGAGGGGTTTGCCCGCTAACGTAAGTAGTCCCTTGTCTTGTCCGAGTCTGCTGGAAGAGCCTCCCGCGAGAATAATTGCCGAGTTCTTCAAAAGCTTGTCACCCCTGATAAGCGGCATGTTTTCATTGTCTGGGCTTTCTATAAGGTTTTTTGTGCGAATTATTGCGTGGTTCGGAATACGCAGTATATTTTCCGCTCCTATTTGTGCTAGTTCGCTGAGGAGGGAAATGCATGCATTCAGAGATCAAAGAACTGAGTCGATTAATCTGCAATCAATGTGACGAAAAAGAGTACGAAAATTGTCAGAACTGCAAGGTTTATCGCTTAGTTAACAAGATTGCTGGACAGTAAGGGCTGGTTTCTGCTGCATTTGGTCGATTTCCTTAGCCATTTCACCGAGGATCTTGGTGAATGGGTGATCTGGCTTGTCTTGGACGAAGATTATGTTTCCTTCAGCCTTCAATATGTCGCAGAAGCATGGGATTACTCCGAGCAGTGGAACTTGGTAAACGTCTTTGACTTTGGTTTGCACTCCCTCTTTGCTGGACTGCGAAGAAGCATCCAGCACTTTGTTAAGCACGATCTCTGTTTTCTTTTCGAACAAGTCGTAAAGCTCGCGTAGCATGCGTCTTGTTCCATCAACGTCTGATCTGTCGAGGGTTGTGGCGACGATCACCAAGTCAGCGCTGACGATGGCGTTTATTGATGAGTATTGCAGTCCTGGGCTAGTGTCGAAAACCAGGTAATCAAAAGCGTTTTCAGTTAATAGAGAGTTTCTGAGGGCTAGCAGTCTTCCGAGAGCTCTCATTTCCCATTTTCTGTCTTTTGCTGACATGTCCCGGATTGCTTCTGTGGCTGGGTTAGCTGGCGCTACAAATAACCTGTTTTTGCTGTTGACTCTATCGCTGAAGTCTATTAGCACTTTGTCGACTTCGCATGTTCCATTCAGGTAATCATTCATCCAGTGTTCTGGGTTTCCAACTTTCAGGATTGTTGCCAAGCTGGGTGCTCGAAAGTCAAGGTCAAAGAGGCACACTTTCTTTCCGCGCTTGGCGAGGATTGCGGCTAAGTTGATTGAAAGAAGGGTTTTTCCTGTTCCGCCTTTGTATGAATGTACAGCTACCATTCTGCCCATGGATATCACTCTTGGCTTTCCCTGTCTACGTAGAAGTAGGCTTTTCTGCCTTTCCTTTCTTTTTTCATGTGCCCCATGATAACAAGCTGATTCACATAGGCGCTTTCCACAGCTCTGGCCCTGTGTGTCTGCTGGGCAATTTCATCTGCTGTGGCTCTGCCGAGTCGACAAACGGCCATTGCCGTCTTTCTGAGATGATCTGGCATTGAGAGTAATGTCATAACGTCCAGTGGCGCGTCCGCGATCGTTTGTTCAAGGTCCTTTCTGCCATGCTTCTGCAGTTCAATCATGACCTCTATTTTCTCGTTTAGACGTTCGAGGTTTTCCTTGATTTTTTCAAGGATTAGTACGGGTTTTTTCCCTGAGAGATCTTGCGCGGCCACTGCCTTTTTCTCCATGTGTTTTACACGTATACAGCATGTTAGGCGAACCCGTGTTTATTAAGTCTTACGAAACAGGAGTAAGAAGCGGCTGTACGAATTTAGGAAACTATTATTGTGACTCAACAAACT
>Ga0154709_108_pt1 | contig 11067 bp, 11 predicted proteins | sample Rifle2008BG13ft_FD_105569 | JGI IMG/M metagenome (GOLD analysis project Ga0154709, IMG submission 105569) | Candidatus Bathyarchaeota archaeon RBG_13_46_16b
GTAACGTACCTAGGCGAAGTAAGTGAGCAAGAGAAGGTGCTGCTTGTCAAAGCTTCTTACCTTAACATCCTCTTGAGTCAGTTGGAAGCGCTAGGGTTAACACAACTTGAATTCATGTATTTGGGCGTTCCAGTGATAACCTCAGCAGTTGGAGGGCAGAAATGGCTCATTCGAAACGAAGTGGAAGGCATCCACGTAAACGGACCGGATGACATAGACGGCTCAGTAGCCGCGATTACCAGGCTAGTTGACAATTCGACCCTCTGGAACACGCTCTCAGGCAAGGCTAGAGAAAGGGCAATGAGACTAACTATGTCTAGGTTGATAGCGGAGCTTGATGAAGCCATAACAAAAGAATTAGCCAAAGAAAGAGGCTTAACCAAGATGCCGAGTGAGGTCTGCGCTACTCTAGCAGAACCGGAGAATGTTCTGAAGAGCTGGTCATCGGGTAGCTGGGGAGTAATAGCTACAGGACGAAGACTCTTCATCAAAAGAGGCGTCATTTCTAGGAAGGTGACTGAAATCCCTTACGCAAACATCTCTTCAATAGATTATACGAGAAGATATCCGTGGAAAACTCTCGTTATCGGCTCGACGATTTCGCTGTTCCTTTTTATTGAACCATTTTTAAGACCGATTTTTTCAAGGGCCTTCATCTTGAGGTTTGAAGAGATGGTGCGTTTTCTCTTTCCAGAGGCATTTCTGCAATCTCCAGTTTTGGAAGCTTTTTTTGACATCATGCCTATACTCCCCTTTGTAGTAGCATTGATTGTATTTGCAGTTCAGGCAAGAACTGGATTCACCCTTCGAGGGCCTGGGATAGATGCGTTGTATCTACCTCGCAAGTTTCGAGAAACCATAGCTTTCATAAGGAATATTCAAAACGGACAGCTTAAAGAAAAGAAATAGATCATCCACAACGGACCGATGTTGAACACGATCCGGGCCACCAACGTTTGTGTTTTGCGCGTGTGCAACGGAATAGCCCCCCTCTAATATGATACAAATATGTTTAATCCATTAGCGCGCATGCCTGTTCTCAAATTAGTTTGCGAAGTACCGTATGCTTCTGGATCTGCCTGGCCGGCCTGTGTTGATTGCGGCTTGGGCTGTGAAGAGCATGATGAGCAGGCAGAGTTGAGCGTGGGGCGCATGCACCGTTAGCTTTCGCAACCGTGCCTCGGCGTTCCAAGCGGGCCGGACGCGGCCTCAACGTGTTGTGGGAAAACCCCACTTTCCGCAGCACCTGCCGGAGCCCTATGGTTTAGCATCTCTCAAAACGGCCAAGATATGCCTGCCAAATAAGCTCAAATTGGACGCAAAATGGCAAAAGAAGAATTGAGACCATTTAGGACCAATTTTGGGACAGGCCAGCGCGCTAAGACAAGTCTCGACAATGTTGACAATGCAACTCGAGGTTTAGTTGATCTGTGTGATTGGTCCTCGTATCGTAACCTGGCAGCGACTGGGAGTCTATGACAATGCGTTTAGATATGGCGGGTTCGTCTGACTATGATCTGCTTGTTCTCAAGTTGTGCGATGAATATCCATCCTTCGCCCAGATATTTCTCAAGTACATCTGATCCTATTAGTCTGTCCACCGACTGCGTCGTGGGTGAATCGAAGAAGTTCAGCTTCTCATACTCGTTGCGGTGGAAACCTATCTTGTCTTTGTCATAGTATGCATCTTGGCTTCTTGGTAGAATGTGTCCGAAGAGAAATTCCTGCGTCCCCTTGTCCATTCTTCCACCATCAACGGTGGGATTTCTCAAAACGGATTCGAAAGCTTTGCGAAGCGTGTGCGGTATTATGTATATCCATTGGGAGATGCCAGCAAGTTTCGCTGCGCGTCTGATCACCTTTGCCACGGTCCTCCTCCCTAGACGCTTTCCTGATCTTTCTTTCCTTTTCCATAATGTCCATTCTGCGTGGAACAATGGGGATTCAGAGCCTAGTGGGCCGTATTTCTCGACTCTGTCCTGAAGATACGTTCTCAGGGCCTCCACAGCCTCGCGACAAATGAACGTGTAGTACGGAATGTTCCCCTTGCACGCGTCTGGAAGTCTGCATTTCATGTCGGGATAGACCGGTATTTGCACGCTGGCACAACCTGTATTCAGGTCGTTTGCGATGTCCCCGTAGTTGAGGGCGCAGAGAGTGCTTACTCTCACTCCGCTGCTCCAGGCAGCTAAGATGAGGGCTCTGTTTCTCAGGCTTTCAGCTGCGGTGGCCATTGCGCGTACTTCAGAAATGGTCGGTATGTATTCTGGTCGCTTTCTGTATCGGGGAGGAATAGAGTATGCATGAAGCTTCGGGTTTTTGTCGTTGGCGTGAAAGAAAGTTCTGAACCGCTTGATCATGGAGTTGACATATGCCCGGCTTCTGTTCAGACCTGCAGTCTGATCCACGAATCTCTGGACCGACATCTCTGCTTTGTGTTTGGGCAGATTGGCCAGTTGGTCTGGATCGAGTTTCAGCCATTCGCAGAGTCTCCGAAGCTGGTTAAGGTGAACCTCTTTGAGCTTTCGCTTTTTCCGAATCGGCTAAGGTGGTCCAGAAGGTTCTGCACACTCTTGTATTTGCTCTTCCAAGCTTCAGGGCCTTCTCGTGAAGTTATTCCAAAGAAACGTTCAAACTGTCTCAATCCGAGGGGCTTAGTGAGATCGAGCCTTCCAAAGGCTTTGCCTCCACTCAAGTTCTTATCACGCAAATGGGGTATCCCAAAAGCGGGATAAAAGTCTTTCGCGAATCCGTCTCTTGTCCTGACAGGATGGTATTCGCTCAGTGTAGTTGGCGGGCCCGCGGGGATTTGAACCCCGGTTCTCCGGCTTTCTTCCAACCCCTATGTCCGGAGGCTTGCGCATCCATTGCTGGATTCGGCGCCTTAATCCGTACTGGGCTACGGGCCCGAGGCGAATAGATTTAGTCACAACCAAGATTAATCATTAACGCATCACGTTTCAATGCTTGCGTCCAATGAAAAACTATTCCTCTGGATCAAGTCTGTGTTTCAACTAGCTCTTCGTTTACCCACCAAGCTTTCTTCTTGCCTGTTCTTTCTCCTGCATAGTAATCAATAACGGATTTGCCGAGTTGCTTTCTAGATGCCTTCTGTATTCGTCTCAGTCTGTTGAGAACCATCCACCTGTTCGTTTTGAGATATTCTGCCAGTTCAGGTGTTGTTGCGCCTCTGTAATGTGTGAGAAAATCCACGAGTTTATGATCTAATTCGTCTAAGCAAAACGTGTGAGGGTTTACTTTTCCTCGGTCATATGTGAGCAGCTCTAGGTCTGAAAGATACTTCTTTATCTCTGCAAACTCTTTCCACATTTGGTTTAATCTTTGTTCTATTTCCAGAATCTTGTCGGGTTTGGGCGTTTTCTGAAGTTTCTCCAATATGGCGTCTCGAACAAAATCGCTTCTGTCTCCTTCTGGAACACGCAAGAGCATTTCCTTGTAGACTTCTTCTGGAATTTTCGCTGATATGGCTCTCAGTTCGCCCACAAACGCGCCCCAACTAAATGCATAGACACCTTCTTCTTTAATGATTCTTTTGCCTCTCCAATTCACGGCGTGCTGAACGGTTGATGACCAGCCTTTGACCTAATTAGAAAAAGAAGCCGCCGAGATTGGCTCGATGCTCAGAAGCGTGGAAGCGTTCGAAGCAACCCGTCTGGGTCCAGAAGAAATGGACGACCTCATATCAAGTCCTAAGTAGACTGAAGGAACGGTTCAAACCAACCCAGAACCAGAACGCTTACACGTTGCTATCTGTCTGCTTCCTTATCTTGCTAAGCTCCTCGAATCGACTTCCAACAGCATCATGGAGCTTTCTGCGCAAGCTCTCCCCAACCATCTTCTGCTCTCTGATAAGCAGTGCCTTCCGGGCCAGCTCAACGTCGCCCAACCCCATGAACCAAGCCTCGAAATCCCCGCGGCTAGAATGGAATTCTACCGAACTCAAGTCAACATTAGCAATTTTCTCGCAAAAATCCTGAAGGCTTGCCGCATGAGCATCTAAGGGTTTTCCGTAATCAACGTAGAAGTGGAATGATTTTTCCAGGGGTAAGTAGGCCAAAATCTCTGATGCCTTCTCCTTGTTGACGCCAGGCAGACCCAGCATTTTCTTGCCTTTTTCAGTTATCACATAGAGGCTTTTGTCAGGCATTTCAACGTGCCCGGACTTGGCGAGTCCCAGAATATGCATCATTACTGAAGGAAAATTGACGCCTGTGTCCTTCGCTATCTCCATGGCTTTGGCTGGTTTGTCGAGGACCCACATGGTCTCAAGAATCAGTCGTTTAACCGGTGACGTACTCATGGTATTGCACTTTCTCTAATCTGTAGCATGTTCTTAATAGCTTTTTCACTTTTTTCACTCACCGATAGGCATAGTAAGCCGAAAGGCCTCCAAAGAATAACACGCAAGCATCGGCAAGTTACCTAGACCTCACGTGAAGTCTCAGGCGTGATCCGCTTTCCGAGCGAAACCAGTATTTGAGAAAGGGTGCGAGTGAATTGACAGCGTGGAACCACATTTTGCCTGAAAAAGCATACAGTTTCGAAGAACCAGATGAATCAGTTATCAGTCTTGCCAAATCGCTACCGAAGGGAAAAGCCGCGCTAGACTTGGCTTGTGGCGCAGGTCGTCACGCCATATGCTTGGCTGAACAGGGATTTGACGTTACGGGCGCTGACATTTCAGTGACTGGCCTGAAAACGACGAAAGAAAGACTTCAAAAACGAAATCTCAGAGCTAACCTCATCAAATGTGACATGAACTATCTACCTTATGCAGGGGGTTGTTTTGCCGTCTTGGTTTGCACGCGTGCCATCTACCATCAAAGGCTCAAGAACATTCAAAAGACGCTGCCGGAAATTCGCAGAGTCATGAAAAGAAACGGAGTCTTATTGATAGATTTCTTGTCGAAAAACACGTATAGCTATGGAAAAGGCGTCAGAGTCGAAGAGGGCACTTTCATGGAACATGAAGGCCATGAAAGAGGGATAATCCATCATTATGCCGACGAACAAGAACTAGAGCAACTTTTCCGAGATTTTGGCAACGTGAGACTGTCTCTTCGAGAACGAGTAGTTGACGGAAGCCTCAGAAGTCGTTGGGTTGTCACTGCAACAAGCTAGAGCACTCAATCAGAAGGTAAATAAGTGATGTGTTGATTAGGAGTAGGAGTTGCCTAAGCATAAACGGTGAAAATTTTGAAGATGGCCGTACTAGTTTATGAGTATCCCCCAAAAATTGTGGGTGGTCTAGGAACATATGTAGCTGAGATCACACGCAAGTTTGTCTTGATGGACAACGACATTACAGTTTTCACGATGAATGATGATGCAGGAAGTCTCCCTACAAGGGAGATCTGGCGAGGCATAGAAATACACCGTCCACTGCATATTGACATTTCTGATTCGCTTCCAGACGTCGTCGCCGATGACATCAAGAAATGGGGCAGAGGCGCTCAATTGTTCTCCAAAATCCTCATATACAATTACCTGAGTGCTTCAAAACTTGTTAACGAGCTCATCAGGAAAGAAGGCATAAAATATGACATCGTAGTCGCGCATGACTGGCTCTCAGCCATCGGCGGAATGACCGTGAAAAGGGAAGTCGGGTTACCCTTTGCTTTTCACGTTCACTCAACTGAAAAAGGAAGAACCCTTGGAAATGGATCGGAGGTTGTGAGTAACATCGAGCTTCACTGCGCCATGGCAGCAGATGTAATTGTGACGGTCTCTTACGCAATGAAGGACGAACTGGTTAAACTCGGTTTTCCTAAAGATAAAATCCAAGTATGCTACAACGGCGTGGATCCGCAGAAATACGATCCAGAAGCGGTTGACGCTGGACAGATCAAGAAGATTAGGGCATTGTACGGCATCAAGGATGATGAACTGATGATTCTTTTCCTCGGCAGACTCGTGGGGGTCAAAGGCGTTGACAAACTCATAATGGCCATGCCGCACATTCTGCAGAAGATACCTAAGGTGAAACTGGTCATCGTGGGTATAGGCGACCTACAAGAATATCTAGGCAACTTGGTCAAGATGACGAAAATGGACAACTACGTGAAATTCCGCTTCGACTTCATCTCAGAAGAAGAACGCATTCTCCACTATGCTGCATGCGATGTGGCAGTTTTCCCCAGCCTCTATGAACCTTTCGGGATCGTAGTATTGGAGGCAATGAGCTTGGAACGTCCTGTTGTAGTCGGCGCGACGGGCGTTAGCGGAATGCGTGAAATAGTCGTTTGCTGCGGCGAGGAACAATGCGGTTACCATGTGAACCCAAATGACCCTTCAGACATAGCTTGGGGCATAACAAGCGCTCTAGAAACTCCTGAAAGAAGAAAGTGGCTTGGTGAAAACGGCAGGAAGAGGGTACTGAACGAGTTTACATGGGATAAAGTGGCTGAAAGAACACTAGAAGTGTATGAGAAAACAATCAAACGTTGATTACTCCAGAGATCATTGGTGAATCATTGAATCGCAACCCTACACATCTGAGAATGAAGCTTGCCAGAGAAGCTGCCACTCTTATTTATTCTGGCGTCGAAAAAGAATATAAACAAGCAAAACTGAAAGCTGCGAAAGCAATAGGTTCTCATTTTCTTCCCACAAACCTTGAGGTGGCAATTGAACTTGACAGGATAGCCGACGAGAAAGAAGGCTCAAGAAGACTGGAACGGCTAGTTCAGATGCGTAAGGAGGCACTGACACTTATGCAAATCCTCGAAGCTTACAAGCCTCTTCTGATCGGAAGCGTTTGGCGAGGAACAATACATTACGATAGCGACATAGACATCGTCGTCTATCATGATGCTCCAGAAGACATTCTAAAGGCTTTGACAGAAGAAGGTATCCGAATGCTGCAGACTGAAAATGTTGCCGTGACGAAAAAGGGGAAAAGACGCGGCTCTTTCCACATATATGCAGAGTCCCCAACCAGAGAAAGAATGGAAATAAAAGTCTGCACCCAAGAGGAAATGTATCGCAGAGAGCGATGCGAGATATACGGGGATGAAGTTGTCGGTCTCCGCGTGGCGGAGTTAAGGAGAATACTTGAGAACAATCCGACGCAGCGGTTCACTCCTTTTTGAAATTCTCCCTCAGAGCATTAGTGACTTTTTTCCTTCATAATCTCAAGTTAGGGCATAAAGCCTTTTGCTGGCTCCATCAAAAACAATAGGCGCGACTGTAGATCCATCAGATTTTTTTAAATATGACGATTTTCTTTAAGTAAATGCAGATGAAACGGCAGCTAAAGGCGCATGTTCATGGGACTTGATAAGGAAACGGTACGGCGTGGGTTTCCGAACTTGACCAAGGAACTGGAATGCGAAGAAAACAGGGTAGGCTTGAACTCTATTCGAACAGAGACCCCAATGGGTGAGAAGGCAGCTTCAAAAGGCTTTTCTCACTATATGCCTGATACGATAGACTTCATACGGAGATGCGACACGCAGGAGCAGGCAGAAGAAATAATCACTTACCTAGAAAGGAGAGGAGAAATAGAAAAGCAATACGCTGCTAAGCTCAGAGAACAACTGAAAGAGAAGGGATTACGCAGTTTCGGGCCTAAGAAAGAGAACGATTACTACCTTAAGCACGGAGAAACGTAGCAATACGTCTTCACATTGACAACAGGATGCGCGCCGATGCCTCCCCCGGCGGCTAATACTTTTTTGCCATCATAGTGCCAACGCGAATGGTTAAGTATATACGTGACTGAGGGAGTGTAATTCTAAAAGTAAATAAATGGGCTTATCAATAAATAAGAAGCTTAAAAGCCAGATCAATACGGAGGAAGACGCTTGAAAAAACCAGTCTCAGTGTTCGCCATCTTGGCAGTCACCTTGGCATTTCTTTTCCTAATCTCGCCCATCATCATGAGTGTAGAAGCGGAGGGGAACTACACTATAGATCATGTTGATCACACGATAAGCGTGATGTATAATGGTTATATTCTTGTTAATGACACGATTACACTGAATGTAACTGGCTCAGCGCCCAACGATTTTATCATAGGCTTTCCACAGCAGTATGGTTCAAACATTCTAAGATGCACTGCTTACAGCGGATCAACCAATCTGCCAACTACTCTGAACGTAGAGAACCGCGTGGGGTTCTATGGAGCCAAGATCCAATTCCCAAATGGCATGCCTGAAACTTTTTCAGTTTACTTCGTGCTGTCAAGTAGTCTTCTGATACAGGATGATTCCGATTCAAGTCGCTTTGTACTGGATTTTCCAGCATATCCAAGTTTCACCCAACCTGTCACGGTTTGTAACGTTTCAATCGTTTTGCCACAGGAAGCAGTTTTCAGTGGCGGAACTGTGCCTGGTTTCTCATACAGTCGAGAACAACTGCCAGCATTCACTTACGAGCCCGCTGGCTTGGGCTTCACTCTGAGTGCTGATAAAATACAGATAGTGGATGTTTCCGATCTAAGTCGTGAGATAAGAACGAATGAATTCGGAGAAATCGAAGGAGCCGACACTTATGAAGTGACAAATACAGTTAGTAAGACGGTGAGTTTCTTTGAGATAGCTCTGCCCTTCAATGCTTCTAACGCAGTCGTTGAGGACCAGTTTGGCAGAAAAATGAGTGACCCGACACAAATTGACGCCAATTTGAACCGTTATCACGTAAATCTCACTTTGTCCATAGCGAAGGGGCAATCAACAAGATTCACTGTAAGATATGGTTTGCCCAGCGAGTTTCTCTTGCGAGAAGGTTCAAACAAGTATTCTCTGAGCCTCCTTTTGTTCCAAAACGTGAACTACTACATTGATCAAACATCGGTCTCCTTCATCTTTCCTGAAGGCGCACAAATTATCAGCGTCGAGAATAAGAATAATGATTTGTCTGACGTAACCCGAAGCGTATTCCAAGAAACAGTGACCATGAGCAAGCAGGGACTGATCGGAATGGATAAGGTCAGCGCTCAAATTGCATACCAGTACAATCCTATGTGGCTGTCTTTCCGTTCAACTATATGGGTCTTGGCACTGGCGATTGTTGGAAGCGTGGTTGCCGCTGTCGCTTGGAAAGCACCAAAAGGTCAAACTCGCATCTACGTGCCTACAGGCGCCGTAAAGCTTGATCCCGAGCATTTAAGGTCCTTCGCCGACGGATACGAGGAGAAGCAGAAGATACGGCTAGAAATGGAATCCTTGGAGGCAAGAGTGCAAAAAGGGAGGATGCCAAGACAAAGGTACAAGATACGCAGAAGAATACTGGAGGCGCGTCTTGCCACGCTTTCTAGGGACTTGGGCGAGTTTAAGGAGAAAATGCGAGTTGCCGGCGGCCAATATTCAGATTTTATGCGCCAACTCGAAGTGGCAGAGACCGAGATAAACGAGGCTGAAGCCAACATCAAAAGCGTCGAAGCTAGACATAACCGAGGAGAAATATCGCTGGAAGCGTATCGAAAACTCTCAGCGGACTATCAACGCAGAAAAGAGAATGCTGAAACCACGATAGACGGGGTTCTCTTGAGACTACGTGAAGAAACCCGATAATTGAACCTAAATGCTTTTATTCTACACGATGGATTTTCAGCAAAACTCACCAAGAGAGGAGGAAAGAATGGTGAAGATAGTAGTTGACAGCAACAAATGTACAGGCTGTGGCACATGCGTGGACACTTGCCCAGTGGGCGTTTATGAAATGAAAGACAAGAAATCTGTTCCAGCAAAACCCGACGAATGTCTGGTCTGCAGAGCCTGCGAGGTTCAGTGCCCGGAAGGCGCAATACAGGTAATCGAGTAGCAGCCTAGAACTTTGCTTCTTCTGCTTCTCAGCAACGGTTCTTAATCAAGATCCCAAAACTCTCTTTGAACTCTTTTCACTTCTTTTACTATTTTCGCACCCTGCGATTCCAGACTCCTTTTGACTGGCAGAACTCGGTCCTTCACGGAATAGGGCATTCCTGACATGCGTGCAATCGCCATCGAACACAGTTTCCCAACGTAATTGAGGTTGTAGCCTCCCTCCAGAACAGACGCGACTTTTCCTTGACAAGTCTCCGATGCTGCATACAAAATCATATCGTAGATTCGTTTGTAAGCCGAAGCAGATAGAGAAAGGTTTCCCACGGGATCCATGTAATGTGCATCAAATCCAGCAGACACTAAGATGAATTCAGGTCTGTACTGAAGTATGATTGGTATAACGATTTCTTTCATGGCTCTCAAGTATATCGTGTCGCCTGTCTCCAAGGGCAAGGGGACATTCACGTTATAGCCTGTGCCTTCTCCTTTTCCGATCTCATCTGCGAAACCTGTGCCTGGGAAAGCGCTTGGGTCTTCATGTGTGCTCATGTACAATACTTCATTGGTTTCGTAGAACTTCTCCTGTGTGCCGTTTCCGTGGTGGGCGTCAATGTCCAGTACTAGCACTCTTTTCAAGTTGAATTTCCTGCGAAGATGCTCAGCAGCTATGGCCACATTGTTGAAAAGGCAGAAACCCAATGCTCGAAACTTTCCAGCGTGGTGGCCTGGTGGACGAACCAGCGCAAAAGCATTCTCAACTCTTCGCTCCATGACAAGATCAACCACATCCAGTGCTCCGCCTACAGCATGAAGAGCAACTTCGAAGCTCTCGTGAGAGACTACGGTATCTTGGAGGTCCAATAGTCCTCCACCAGATTGGCAAACGGCCTCAACAAGCTTGATGTACTCTATTCCGTGGGCCAACTCAAGGTCTTCTATGCTTGCCCTGTGTGGGCGAATGAATTCCCATTTTTTGTTGGCTGATAGTTTGCTCTTTAGTTCGTTGACTATTGCCCGGACTCGTTGCGCTGACTCGGGATGGTCTCTCCCAGGGTTGTGTTGATAGAATATTGGCGAGAAAATTACGGCGGTTTTTCTCATCTTACACCATCTGTTTGAAGCTGTCTTCAAAAATCTTGCGCAGGTACTCGTTGAGGGTCATTCCGCTTTTCTTGGCTAATCTCTTTAGCGCTTTATCTACGCCTGTCGTGTATTGCACCGCTTTTTTCGGCTTCTTCACAACAGGTTCTGGGAGACCCAGATCTTTAGCCACTTTTCG
>Ga0154709_151_pt1 | contig 10989 bp, 13 predicted proteins | sample Rifle2008BG13ft_FD_105569 | JGI IMG/M metagenome (GOLD analysis project Ga0154709, IMG submission 105569) | Candidatus Bathyarchaeota archaeon RBG_13_46_16b
CGATGATTCCGACAGCAAGCGCAGACCCAAACGTCGCAATTCTCAAGAACCACTCTATTCTTTCAGACCTTTTCATTTCTTCTCCCTAGCGCGCTCTACGATGTTTTAGGGTTAATTTATCTTTGGATTTTTCCTTATATGGATTCTATAATAAGAAATTCATAAAAGACAGTGGACTTGCAGAAATTAAATAGAAGATCCTTTCATAAGTCATAAGAACCGAAACAAGAATAGGGACTCGGTGGTGATGTTGATTGCTTGAAGGCAAGACTGTGAATTTGAGGGTTATGGAGAAAGAGGATTTGCCGCTAATTGCGGAATGGTTTAGCAGCCCCGAAGTCTTTGGTGAATACAATACTCTACGACAGATGTCCAAAACAGAGGCAGAGAAAATGTTTGAGAGCCCTCTTGAACTGAAACAATTCCTCATAGAAAAGAAGGACGGAAGCAAAATCGGTTTTGTAGGCCATTTTTACGTCTTGCACCCTGCAGCTAGGCAACTGGAAATAGGCTATATTTTGGTGCCGAGTGAGAGGGGGAAAGGCTACTGCACCGAAGCTGTCAATATTATGGTGGATTATTTGTTTCTCTCTAAAGAATCAAGGCGTATTCAAGCCCACACTGACCTGAGAAATGTAGCCTCTCAGAAGGTCTTAGAAAAAGTTGGGTTTAAGAAGGAAGGAACACTTCGCAAAAACTTCTTCATGTGGGGAGAATGGAGAGACGAGTGTCTCTATAGCATCTTGAGAGAAGAATGGAAAGAACCAAAAATACTAACAAAGAAGGACGAAAAATAGTCATTTTTGGTTTTTGCGGAAAAGTTGTAGATCGACCGAAGCAAACTGCATTAGTCGGTGTCGAGAATGGTTGACATACAGACAGTTTCCATAGCCATTGCTTCTGCAGGTGTTTTCATTGCAGCCATCTACTATGTTTTGCAGATTGCAGACGAGGAAGAAATGGGTTGAAAGCGACAGGAGTGCGCTAGTAAAAACGTCGGTAGTTTTGAAGTGCCATCATTGCCTTGGCCTTTTTGCACTCGGCTTCCAGTATGACCGCTCTTATATCCTCTCGGAAATCTTCACGAACGTTTTCCTGACCTATTCTCTCCACGCTGACCAGCGAGACTTGGAAAGCCTGAGCTGATCTGAACATTCTTAGCTTGTGTTTTTCTGATTCTCCTACTCGCCCGCTACTTCCGGTCTTCTTGTTCTTGAGCATTCCTATCACCTCCTTTGAGTATAAGGTATGCCCTTCATCGATAATTGTTTAGCTGAACAGAATTCGAATCTGGAGCAAAAAGTTATTAAGAAATTGAATGTTGTTCAATAACATGAAAGACATACAGCAAAAATTGATAAGATTGTTCAAGGAAGGCTACTGTACCCCCCAAATCGGGAGAATAGCCAGAGAGATAGACGAGCCAGCTGCGACAATACATTACAACATAAAGAAGCTGGAGAACTCGGGAACAATAAGAACCTACAAAGCTGTTTTTGACTACAGAAAGATCGATGAGGGATTTTGCGTGTACATGCTCATAGCCCTATCCTCCTCTGAATATGCTGAGCCTGAGAGAATTGCAGGCCAATTGGCCAGGCATAAGGAAGTGGAGAGTGTTGACATTCTGGCAGGAGATTGGGAATTGCTTCTCAAGATTAGAACAAAGAATCAGGATGAGTATTTCCGGTTTCTGAAAGAAGTCATTTCTAAAGAGAAGGGCATAGAGAACACAAATTCCATAATCTCGCTGAAACAAGTCAAGACCGAGTTTGTATTGGCTATCTCAAGCTAGTAAGATGGAATGATTACTTAAATGCAAGAGAAGCGTCTGTTCTACCGCACGGCACTAGCAAAACTCAAGATTCCAAGACTAATTTTTCGACTTGCCTTAGAGCATTAGTGTATTGTTGAAGGGGATTCAAATCCTCCAGTATTCTTTGTCTTCTGTTCGACTTCAGGCTCAACAAGCAATTATCAATGATTTCCCATTGTATTAGTTGGGAGGGCAAGAGAGATGGACAAATCTGAGAAAAAGCATGTGCTTGGTCTGGATGAAGAGCTTCACGCGATTGTTTTAGTGGCTCTTTCACCCAGTGCCTATCGTGATCCACAAAAGACAGCTGACAGGCTAGCCAAGTACAAGGAAGTCGAGAGCGTAGACATTTTGACTGGGAATTGGGATTTGGCTCTCGAAGTCAAAACGGCAACTGCGGAAGCGCTTTACGATTTCTTGAAGACAACAATCTCCAAAGAGGGCGAAATAGCAAAGACGAATTCACTGATCTCGTTGAAGCGAATTAAGTATACCTCATCCTGAATTGCTCTTGCACAAGTTTGTGGATAAGGAACTCCCAGTCGGGCATTCTTCTTCCATTTCCTGTGGCACGTTCAATAGTTATTAGGTTACGTCTTTGGGTTTTGGGGTAAAGTTTTGTCCCAAGCCCAACCAAATCCTTAAATCTCAAATATTTTTCTTCTGCATTGTTGTTGAGAGCATGTTGATGGAAGAATTATGGCTAATAATTGCCATTGCTGCTGGAATTATTTCAATTGCCATCGTTATTGCTTTCCTAATAAGGAAGAAGAAACAAGCGATTCAGGATACTGCTCTTTTGCCTCTTGGAATCACGTTTGTGGTTCTTGGCATTATTTTCGGTGACGACCGTTTAGTGGGGTACTCCTTTATTGGAGTTGGAGTATTGTTGTCGATTATTAGCGCAGTTAGAGGGTTTAGGAAGAAATGAATTCAGCTAATTCGGGTTTGGGGGCGCAATCTGATCCGTCAACATTTAGAAGCTATCTGTTCTTCTGGTCTGGTCAGCTAGTTTCATTGCTGGGTTCATCAATCGCACAGTTTGTGATAATCTGGTGGATAACTGTAGAAACTGGGAGCGCCATGTACCTGTCACTCGCATCTCTCCTAGGCCTCGCACCTATGGTACTCCTATCTCCCTTCACAGGTGTGCTCGCTGACCGATGGAACCGCAAGGCCTTAATCTTCACCGCTGACTTGCTCCAAGCCTCAGCCACCGTAGCCCTCATCCTATTGTTTGCAGTAGGCAACATTCAAATCTGGCAGATCTTAGCGATACTAACCCTGAGAGGCATACTACAAGCCTTCCACAGCCCAACCGTCTCAGCCATTATTCCTTCAATGGTTACCAGAGACAAACTGAGCCGCGTGAACGGCTTAAACTATCTTCTCTCTGGCGCAATCGCCCTTATCGGACCAGTTATCGCAGCTGTGCTGCTGGAATTCTGGGAAATCGGACAAATCCTCTGGATAGACGCCCTCACCTTCCTCGTAGCACTAGTGCCCCTCCTAATAATCACAATACCATCAGTGAGAAAGAAACAAGAACAATCCTCCTTCAAAACCGAACTCGTCCAAGGCCTAACCTTCATAAAAAAAGCTAGAGGGCTCCTATCCTTGCTAATCTTGGCAACCGCACTAAACTTCTTGCTAACACCTCTATCCACTCTGCTACCCTACTACGTAAAATTCGATCACCTCGGAGAAGCTACAGACCTTGCCTTTGTCATGGTATTTCTCCAAGGAGGCATACTCGCGGGAGGTCTGCTGATGTCAATCATAAAAGGCTTCAAAAACAGAATGACCGCAATCGTGATCTCCATATATGTCATATTCGCAGGCTACGGCCTAATAGCCCTCACGCCCACAGGCCTATTTTGGTTCATGGCCACAAGCGCGCTAATCTTAGCCATCTGTCTCCCAATAGCCAACGTCTCGACCCAAACAATAATCCAAACAGCCGTCCCTCTGGAAATGCAGGGCAGAGTAGGCTCAGTTGCAACGGCACTGGCCTCAGCCGCACAACCATTCGGCATGATCCTCTCAGGAGTCATCGTAGAATTGACGAAAACCGCCAACCTCTTCCTAGCCTGCGCCATAACGGGCATATTGACACTGACAATCTCATGGTTCTTCACAGATATCAGACGCGTAGAACTACTGGGTTAAGAAGGACCAAGGTCTCAGGACGGTGAAAGCTGAGCCGTTTTCCTTTCTACATCAACTTCCTCTCTTCAGCAGTAGGTAGTCTAGACGACATGTTGGACGATAAATTTAGCGCGCGCTTCCATTTCTTTCAAACCCCAATGTAGCTGATCTATCTCTCTCAAGCCTCTTTCAAACACCTTATACGAATCACGCGCTATAGTTGTTCTCGGTTATGGATATGAAGCAGGAATTCATAATGTTTTTCTGCGAATAGATTGTTTTACTTGTGATTGGTGGTGATATCGTGACGCCGAAAGTGCAGCCATTTATGCGGAGGAAGCCTGGACAAAAAAGAAGGACAATCCACGTAAAAGGTCATTATAGACACAAGGCAGTTTAGCGAGTACTGATTCTTGCGTTTGCGCGCATGCCTCAACATCTCTTGATGTGCACTTCGTGCACACGACGAGCCTACTTCTTTCAGACCTCCTTTCCTCGAAGTGTGCGAAAACCTAATGTCCTACCTCTGACTATTCTGGTGTGGTGACTGTGTTGAGCATGGGAAGTAATAAGAAGAAACCAATGACTAAAAAAGAAAGAGAAGAGAAAAGGAAAAAACATAAGGAAAAGCGATTAGAGAAATAGTTCCAGTTATCTTAGATTCATTCTTAACGTGCTCTATCGAGCACACGACGACTAACCTCTTTCAAAACCTCCTGGTTCTCCTCAGCCTCTCTGTTACTGAACAACTAATCAACACTATCACTGTTCATGTCATCACATTTTCATATAACGTCTAGGTTTTCTAGATTCCAAACCAGGAAAGAAATAGATTTCTAATATTTTTTCTTGTTTAGAATTAGAAATTAGCGCGCACGTTACATCATCTTAGCTAGCTCTGCGCCTAATTGTTTGAATGTTTCTTCCGCGCCCTCTTCGAGCGGCCCCTCTCTACCCTTCACAACCGCCGAAGCATGAGGCTTAACAATCGCCAAGCCCAAACTCTTCAACTTTCCCTCAATCTTCCCTCCTGCACTTCCAGCCAACCTACTCCTACTCATCTTAGTGTCAAGCGCAAACGCCTTCTTTCCACCCAAGCCTTCGACACTCTTTAAACGCTCCAGAAACCCCTTTATCGGTCTTGACATACTCCAAGTATGAACAGGACTACCAACAACCAACAAGTCATACCCACTCAATTCATCAAACTCAACCGCATCAACCTGCACACAGCCAACATCAACTCCACCGTCTTCCAACCCCTTCGCCAAAGCCCTCGCAACCTTCTCAGTATTACCATACACACTGTCATAGACAACCAACGCCTTACCCAAACTCAGCCACCTCACACAAACACACTAAGCCCCACACTATTTAATCTCACCGCGCACTAACTAACCCTTTTTTTTCGCGGAAAAGTTATAGCTGAACACTTGCCAACCAGTATGCTTATCAATTTTCTTTAAGCATTCCATAGTAGTGCCTCTAATGTCGGAACAAGAGCAAGAGAAGAAAAAAAGGAAAAAGAAAAAGCATCCTAGTTCCTTAGAGACTGAAAGAGCTGAAAGTGAGTTATTTCCAGAGCTAATGAAAGGCTTGGAAGAGCTGGAAAAGGAAAGGAAGTATGTTGATATTCAAGTCTGTCCGAAATGCAAGAGCCCATTGGTCCGCAGAGTCGGCTCGATAACTGGAGACATGTCGGCTCACATGGGATGGACTCCACCAAAATACGAGTGCCGTGAATGCGGATGGAGAGAAAGGCTGGTTCTCAAGGCTACCAACAGACCAACGAGCATAAAAGACGTTGTAGTAATGGCAGAGGCAAAAGATGCCGAAAATGAGAGAAGGAGAAAGGAAACCAAGGAAAGATAGAAGGTTCTTTTATCAGTCTTTTTAAGCAACCGTTTAACTTGTCATTTGTTGGAGCAAAAGGATTTCTGACATAGGATAGCAGACTTCGGGAGACGGCGCGCGCGAATCACTTGGGATGTGCTTCTTTTACTAGAAATATGGTTATGACGAACGCAGGGATAGTTAGCGCCAAAGCCGTATAGAATGGCAGCTGCGGTGCAAAAGCTATGTACAAATAGTTGCCCAAAAGCATGCCAAACCCCATTGCTATGTAACTCATGAAGTTTATGAACCCGTTTACTTTGCCTCTGTATTCTCGTTCTACTAGGTCTGTTGCCAGAGCCATTGAGGAGGACATTACAAGTAATTGCCCTAGGCCGAAGAGAGTCATCGCTATTGATACGAGAAGAAGATCGCCTACAATGAATGTTGCAAGACCAGCGTCGAACACAACTAGTCCAAGGACCAATGGGATTTTTCTTCCGAACCTATCGATCGCCTTACCGACTGGGATGGAGGCAACGATCATCGTAATTGTCAGGGGTATGAAGACAAGCCACCACTGGGATTTGGGAATCAGGAGCACGTCTCTTGCATAGACGGCGTTGATTACGAAGAACATTGATAGCCCAAGCATTGTGAGAATCTGAGAGACGGCAAGCCAGAGCATTGAACGTGGAAGCGTTTTCCACACTCTGAAGCTCTCTTTTATGGCTTTGGGGTAAGATGAAAAGAAGTAGCGGAAGCGAATCGGCTCTGTGCTTTGCACAGTCTCCTTCAGTCTCAGACGCCAGACTGCCGCCGTAAGAAACAGGGCCGTCATAATCAAATAGATTATTCTCATGCTCCATTCTAGTCCAAACTGCAAAAGGAGGACGCCAGCGATTGCAGGGCCGGGAGTGTTGAAGGTGCTGTGAATGAGCTGAATGATGGAGGATCCCATGCCTCTACGTTCGGGAGGAAGGGAATCCTGGACCATCGAAAAAAGGGCTGGCTGATAAATGAGGCAGAGACTGTTTACCGCTGTTCCTAAGAGAACAAAGTGCCATGTCGGGGCGAATGCAAAGAGAAGAAATGAAGACGCCATCCCGAAGGTCATAGTAGTTATGAGCCAGCGTCTGCCATACTTATCAGCCAAGTAGCCACCAGGAAAAGCCACGGCAGCCATACAGAGGAACCCAACCAGCCCTATCAACCCAAGTGCCAGATCTCTACCGCCCAAAACCTCTTGAACGTAATACTGAAAATTCGGCGAGGGCATTTCGCTAGCAAGATCCATTATTATCCAGCTGATGACCAGAATTCTGTAGTTACCAGTTATGAACGAGAATTCCCGCTTAATAGAATCTACTATTCCCACGAACATTTCCTCCCGCAAACCTTTGCAGTCATCGATATAAGCATTGGCGCGTGTGTGTTTTGGGTTTGGGATAAAACTCTACCCCCAACCAACGCACTACATCTGTTCTATAAGTCACGAAAGTATGAATGCTTGTTCTGTGGGAAAACTTATGAGCATGCAAGGCAACCAGTCTGCCTAAAAGGTGAGTACTGAGTTGGAGAACTTGCCAAAGAGATTGGCAGCATCAGGTGCAGTGAAGATTCTGTCCAAGTTGGGTTCGATTTCTGGTGGAAAAGTTCTGGATGTTGCAACTGGCTCAGGTGATTTTGTTGACACTTTGATGAAAGCGTTGAAGGACTATGACTGCTTTGTTGGAATCGACATTTCAGCAAAAGATCTGGAGTCCGCAAAGAAACGGTTTAGAGGTCAGCCCGTTGAACTAATGGAGATGAATGCGGAATCGTTGCAGTTTGACGATAATCACTTTGACACCGTATGTATGGCTTATTCGTTGCATCATCTTGATAGAACAGACAAGGTACTAGCTGAGATGCGCCGTGTGCTGAAGCCAGGCGGGAACCTCATTATTCAGGAAGAGTTCTGCGATGGAAAGCAAACTGAAGCACAGAAAACAAACATATTACAACACGCTTGGGACGCACAAATCGATTCTTTGCTGGGAAAGACTCACAAAGCGACTCTCACTAAACACAGAACTAAAGAAGCCATCGGCAATCTACTGCTAGAACCGATTGAGATATTCGAATCTACACACCCAGCGGAATGTCTGTTCTGTGAAAAGAAGTTCAGATGTGATGATCCAAAAAGTGAAAAGGAAATTGACAGTCCTCTCAAGGAGATTGAGGACAATCTCAAGAGATTGAAGGAAGTCGCAGACCCAAAGGACCGCATCAGACTTGAGAAGCTAGGCGAGGAATTGAAAGAAAGGAACAGAAAGTTTGGTAATGCTCATCCTCCCGTATTGTTTGCGATTGGAAGAAAGCCTCTCAAGCTTTGAATATCTGCTCAGGATAAAACTTCCCAGAGTTCCACATGCTAAAAGAACAACAATCACCAGACTCATAACATAGAAAGTGCCCTCGCACTCAATTCTCTAATTTCTAATTCTAAAAAAGAAAAAATCTAGAAACTTCTATTTCTCTCCCCCGTTTAGAAATTTGGAATTTGGAAATCATATTCGTTACCTTGATTCTTGAAATGCAAAAGATGAATATGTGAACGAGTGTAGTGATTGAATAGTCATATCGTAACAGAGAGACTGTAGGGAACTGAGAGGCTTGAGAGAGGTAGGCTTGTATGCACGAAGTGCACGTTGAGAGAATCATTCTTTTATTAGTGAAGTGTTCCTTTTTCTCGCATTAGTGCAGGCAGAGGAGAATGGATGAAGTTCAGAGCAGTGCTTTTCGACTTAGGTGGAACACTCATCAGGACGGCTGAGGTTCCCGAAATCTTTAGAAGGATACTTGGGATCTATGGAGTCAAGGCTGATTTTGACCGGATTCTCGAAGCTCACAAGATAAATGAGAAGGAATTCGATATCGAAGCTGGTGTGGCCAAGTCGGGGATGGCTTTTTGGCATAGTTGGAATAGGGCTATCATTAGGAGATTGGACGTTAAACGAGACGTCCTGTTTCTTGCACGGAAGATTTCTGAATTGTGGTGGGACTATGCTGACCTGCAGTTTTACCCTGACGTAGTGGATACGTTGGCTCAACTAAGAGCGAAAAAGGTCAAAACGGGGATTGTGACAAATGGTCTTAGGGAAGACTACGATCGAGTGTTACAGAAGCTTGGAGCAGCAAGTTACTTTGACATTGCTGTTGGAGTTGACTCTTGTGGCAAAGCGAAACCTGATGGTGAGATATTCCTTTATGCTGTGGAGAAGCTTCAGGTGAAACCAGCAGAAGTCATTTTCGTAGGTGATTCTGTGGAGAGAGACTATGAGGGATCGAGAAAAGCAGGTTTGAAACCGCTGTTCATTGATCGCAAGGGAAGGGATTTGAATAATGTCGATTCCATAATGAGTCTTGCCGAAGTTCTGAACTACTTCTAATGCCCGTTCAAGGCTGTGAGAACTAGGGTGCTCAAGAGGGGGTTGGCTCGTCGTCGTGTGCACTAGGTGCACGCTATTAGAACCCTGTTTACTGTTTCTATGACTTTGCGGAAAAGTTATAGCTAAGTCAAAAGAACAAGCAACGCATAAGAAGCAAACTGGGGGTGGGAGATGAAATGACTGTTTTCTTGGTTGAAACTTATCTTGCCAAGAACGAGAAAAAAGCAGAGTTCCAATCATTACTGGGAGAATTCTTGAAATTCAAAAAGAAAAACCCGAAAGTCTTTGACGGGCTGAACTCATGGAAACTCCTGCAGCAAGAATACGGCGGCATAGCTAACCTATACATTGAAATGTGGGAATTCGATAGCCTGCAAGATATGGAGAAATGTAACGCAAGGATCTTTGAAAACAAGGAAATGAAGAAAATCCAAACAGAGTTCCAGACACTAATAGACCATTCAACATTCACTCGATTTATATGGAATTCTGTTGCGTAGAATGAGCGTGTGATGTGGAATAGAACAATTCACTCCTCTGTTCTCACAAGCTAGTCTTTGGGCTTTCGATTCTGCGGAAAAGCTATAGCTGAACCGAGAAGACTCATAACCACACAGAAGAAAGCGAATAGAATGCTTGAGCAAGCAGAAACTTGATTTCTGCTAGAAAGGAGAGGCATTATGATGAAACTCGGCACAATAGAAGAAACAGCTCACCAAGTCCTGCAGGACGCCCCTGACTCTATCGTTCGTTTTCGTCTCTTGCGGGATGTCATCAAGGCACTTCCTGACTCGAACATACTGAATATCGCTCGACAAGAAATGTTGAGCAGTCGCTGGGTTGCAGAGCTAAGAAACGAACAGAAGGAAGACGGAGGTTGGGGAAGATTTCATTCGGCAATGAAGACCAAAGGCAAAGTTGCGACAACGGAAGCGGCGGTTGAAAGAGGGCTAGCCCTAGGCTTGGAAGCTTCTGACCCTACTTTTCAAGCAGCAATCGAATATCTCTCACGCCTGCTTGAAGGAAGAATCGATTTCCCGGACCCTCCTGAACGGAACAATCGCTGGGAGACAGGCAAGAAGCTGTTTGCTGCTGCAACGTTGGCCAGAATCTGTCCGACTCTGCGGATACTTGATGAAACGTGGAATCTCTGGGCTACAATTGCGGAGCACACGTTCGCCTCAGGTAGACATAACAGTGAAGCAGAGATACGTGCGCATGAAATGCTTACTGGGGCCTCTGTGAAAGACAGCTATCTTGTGCTAAACAATAGATATCAACTGGCTCTCCTCGGTTCAAGAGCTGCAAGGCTACCGAAGACTGTTGAGAATGCTTTGGTCGATTGGGTGTGGCACAGGAGTGACGGAGTTGGATATCTGGGAATTCCGTTGGCAAATCCACCTTCACGATACACAGCTGGAATGATGGATAGACTTTTCACGTCGCTGGAACTGCTTTCCCACTTTCCTAGCACGCTCAGATTAGCAGACAGCATGATTGGTTGGCTCTGGAAACAAAGGAATAGCGAAGGCTTGTGGGATTTTGGGCCTAGAGCAAGCTTTTCGGTATACTTTCCGCTCTCGCAGAACTGGAGGAGTGTGAAACAGCGACAGCATGACTGGTCGACAAGGATTCTTGTACTACTTAAGAGATTCTATGAACTATGAAGTTGTTTGGTTTGGGTCTGGTTGGATAAGACTTTGCCCCATATCGCACATTCTGAAAGAGCAACTTGCACCAGACTTATAGCATTGAACT
>Ga0154709_182_pt1 | contig 10878 bp, 13 predicted proteins | sample Rifle2008BG13ft_FD_105569 | JGI IMG/M metagenome (GOLD analysis project Ga0154709, IMG submission 105569) | Candidatus Bathyarchaeota archaeon RBG_13_46_16b
CTGATTAGGTTGCGGTCATATGGGCGCGGCAGTGTGCCGACGAAGTACGTGTGTATCTGTTGTAGGGCGTTTGTGTTCAGGTAGGCGACGCGTTGTGTGGCTATGCATACGCCTAGGCCGTATTTTCTTCCTTGTCTGAGCAGGGTTTCCACGTGTGCGGAGCATTTGGCTTCTATGCCTATGCCGTTGCTTGGGATAAACTCTTGGGCTTCGTCGAAGACCAGTAGGATGTAGGGTTTGAGAAGGAATTTGCGTTTTCTGTGGATCAAGAGATCGTGTGTTAGGCTTATGGCTAGGTCTTTTATCGTGTAGGGGTCTGAGATGGAAACGCACAATAGACTGGTGGTCTTGTCTTCCAGTATCTCCCGGATTCTTTCTGCTGTAAGTCCGCCTGTTTCCTTTGACTCTTCTTCTTGGCCTTTCTTCAGCATGTCCAGTATGTTGTTCCGCGTGGTTGCCCATGCGTAGAGTCCGCTCTTTTCGTTCACTTTGAACTGCTCCACTGCGTCCGTGGCGACTTGGCCTATGTATTGGACAAACTCTTCGGTCACTTTCTGATTCTCGCTGAGACCATGTTCTTCGACATATTCAGTTATGGCGTCGTGGATCTTGTCCATTGCGTTCATGTAGGTTGGCTTGTCGAAGGAGGGGCCTCTTTGTGCGTCAAGCTCACTTAAGAATTGGCTGTAGGTTGGAACTTGCTGTCTGGGTTTCGTGTAGTAGGCCAGCTTTCCTTGTTCCATTATGAGTTTGAGCCCGTTTCTTGTTCGTTCGTCTGTTTCGTATTCTCTGGGTTTTACCACTGAGTTGAAAAACTGTTCGAGTGAGTCGATTCTGTGTTCAAGTATGATTTTGGCTGGGACGTTTGGGTCAGCCAGTAGATCGAGTAGCAGGAAAATGTATTCGCAGCTTATGTCGAAAATGATGATTTTCGTGTTGTTATTGTGCAGTATTATTCTTCTCAGGATATCGGACATCAAGTTGCTCTTTCCGCCACCTGTGAATGCGAACACGCCGAAGTGGTAACGGACAAGCTTCTCAAAATCAACGTAGATGGGGATGGCTGTCTTGCTTGCCTCGAACATCTTGATTAGACCGAGTCTTGGGTCGGTTCTGGCGTCTTCGACGGTTTTGGACGTGTCTATGCCGAGTTGTTCGGCGATTTTCTGGTTGTACATGCGATTTATCATTTCACCATTCAGGATGTAGCTTGAACTGCCTATGACAGGGTAAGAGAAGCCTTTCTCAAACTCGAATTTGCATTTCTCGCTCAGAATGAGGTCGTAGTTTATCGGGATGGCGTCTATTTGGATCATCATCGTGGATTTGTCGTCTGTCTGCCAGTCGTCCTCGGATTGTTCGATGATTTCGAATTGCATGGGATAGTATCCATGGTCTGACAGGCCTCTTAGGCCGAAGTGTTCAGGCCAGACTCGGCTGACCTCCATGAGCGTGTATCTTTCGGAGTTTGGTTTTATGGGTTTGAAGTTCTTCACAGCTAGCAGCATGCCTTCCTCTAGGAGTCCCATTAGGTCTTTTTGGTATTCTACTTTGACGCGGCATTGGTAGCGGGCACTGGTTCCTGCGGCCTTAGTTTCTTCGCTGACGCCGAAGTATCTGGGTATGACTGCGGCTAGTCTGGCGTTGAATTTGCCTTCGAAGTCTGTGAAGCAGGAATCGTTAAACTTGTTCTCTTCTTGCGGCTTCAAATGTAGCTCTCCTCTCTCTAAAGGTACTCATGTAAAATACAAAGTTTCTTAATTTATGATTATTGACTATCCAGCTTGCCGTCGTGTCCACGATGCACTTGAATTGGCTGTAATTCCATTTTGCGATTTTGTCGGCGATGAATAGCGGTTTGTTGTGGCCGAAGGCTTCTGGTATGCTTGCGGGAGCCATTGCGGTTAGAACTGTCATCACTAGGTCTTGGAGCTTGTTTTGGGCGTTCTTGTTCCTGAACAGGACTGCTTGGATGGGTTCCTCTGCACTGCCGAACTCGTTCCGCAGCTCCGAAGTGCTTTCGGGTTTAAGGTCGTACTCGGGATAGACTAGGCGGTCGATGAGTAAGACGTTGCTACGCAGCATTGGATCTGACTTGGCTTGGCTCAGTTGCACGTAGGTTTTGAGGAAGGTTTTTTCGAGGCTCATTTTGTTTTTTATGGCCCCTGAGACGTAGCCCTTTCTGCCTTGCGGGTCTGGTATCATTGTCCTGAATACTGAGTCGTATTCGATTAGGCTCCATGGCGTTTTGATTTTGTCTGGATCAAGTATGCTTGCCGACTGCAGTATCATGCGGTCGGTGTTCGGTAGCTTCTCAAATTCCTCTCGGGAGAAAGTCTTTCTCAGCAATCCTTCATTATGCATTATTGGGATCAGTTGGCGTTTGAAATCTCTCGCAGCCGTATCTTTTGTCATGCCGATGAATAGGATTCTCTTTTTCCAACATTCTTCCATGAGCATGTGCAACGTGAGCAGCGTCAGGAACGCGACGTCCACGGTTGTTAACCAGTGCTCTTTTCCGTCTTTCAGGATTTTCATTACACTGGCGGTTTCGGTTGTTGAGGTTTCATTGAAGAAAAAGCGGTTTCCTAGGCTTTCAACGAGTTTTCTGATGCGTTCTGCAGTTTTTGCGTATTTGCGGTTTATGGTGTAGGTTTCGTTCTTCTCGATCAGTATTTTTTCTTTGGTTGCCCTATTGAGGTACTTGTCTACTCTTTTGATTCTGTTCTCTTCGGTGATGCCTAGTTCTTTTAAGATCTGGTTCTTGGTCAGCGATCCCATCCGCTTGACGGATTCGACAATAGCATAGATCAGGTAGTCTGCTCTGGGAGGCGGCAGCCCCAGTGCTTGGTTACACACGCACTGTCTTGCGATTGTCAATTCGTTAGCGTCGATGGGTTCGTCATCGATCTCGTATCCGATCAGGCTACTTTTTGTCTTCCATATGTCGCGCTTTGCCGTGTCGTAGATGAGGCTCGCTCTTTCGATGGAAAGGCTTCGGTCTAAGAGGAGTATGCGCGTGTTCTGTTTGGGATCGGTGGCGAGCTTGTAGGCTAGATAGAACTCGGCAAAAGTCATTATCCAATTCGCGATTGTAGCGTTGTTTATGATGGATTCATCTGTCAAGGGCCTGTAAGGATTGATGTCTCCAGATTGGACCGGCTCAGAGAAGGTCTGATCTATCTCTGGAACATCGTTCACGTAGACTGGGACGACGCTTGAGATGCCTGCGCTTTGCCGAAGGGTCTTCTCATCGTAGCTTATTGTAGCCTTGCCGTCTTCGGAGAATGTGACTGTGCCTGTGGAAGCGTAGGCGCCGCCGAAGAAGATCACCAAGTCGAACAGTGGACGTGAGTACATGGTTCCGTCTACGCCGGCAAAGCGAACGCTGTGACCGCCGAAGAAATCCTTTGCGGTCTTGAAGGTCTCACTGCGGTTGAAGTCGGTTCTTATGAAGGTTTCAAGCATATCCTCATAAAAGCTCCTGATGGACGAGAAACGTTGCTCATAATCCATGACTTGCGCTGAAGCACCAAGTTTAAGCACGTTGCTGCTTCGTTTCAGCGCGTCAGACAGCGATGACAAGCTTGCTCTACCTCTTCTTCTGAGTTGGGTCTTTTGAAGTTAAAGTTTGTTTCAAGGAACGTGTTTGTTTTCTCGCTGGCATGCGGGGACTTAGACAAATAGAAAGAATAACAATAGTGCGTTCCAGAATCGGTAACGTGTATTAGTGTGATTGACTGAAAATGGATGCTGATGGAGAACATGCCTTCAAAGATTAGAAGACTGCTCAATTCAGACCGCGACGACATAATGGAAATATCGCGGCACATCTGGGATGGGCATGACTACCTGCTTTGCGTTGCCGATAAGTGGTTGCAGGATCAGAATTGCCACTTCTACGGCGTCGAAGTCGACGGTCACGTTGTGGCCGTCGGCAACCTGCGGCTCATCGAGGATGGCAAAACTGGCTGGATGGAAGGGCTAAGAGTGCACCCTAAACACAGAGGCAAGGGACTCGCCAACGAGATAACCAAGTACTTGGTCAGAAAAGCTAAGCGGTTGGGTGTGCAGCGGCTTCGGTATACGACAGCGAACAGAAATAAGGCTTCTCTGAAGCTTGCAAAAATGGCTGGGTTTTCAAAAATGGCGGAGATGGCTGTTTTCTGGCACCTGAATCCAGAGCAATTGCCTTCAATCAAAAGCTACCCTACGATAGAAAAGTCAAATCCCACACGGGTCTACAGCCTGCTACGGGCAAACTCAACCATTGTTCCAGATGGAGTGTTGTTCTATGATTGGAAGGCCTCGGATGTTTCTCTCCAGAATCTTGAAGAGATAGGCAAAACCCACGAGTTCAATATTGCCTTGAGGAGAAGAAAACTGGATTCGTTGTCATTTGGCTATCCGAGACCAGAACCAGAACAAGTGTGGTGGAGCTTCACAGTTTACGCTGGTGATCTGGACGGTTTTCTGTCTCAGCTATCCTACAATTTGAAAACGGCCTTGGAACGTGGCTTCAAGTCGATTGTTTGCACCTTTGAAACCAGATTTGAGAAGGCTCTGAAGGAAGTGCCGTGGATATCCGAAGAGCACTGGGGACTTCGTTTGGTTCTGCTTGAGAAACAGATATACACGCAAGGGAAGCGTTTGCATCGCTGTTTGTAGATATTCTTCTTCATAGGCACATGCCGCTGCATTTGCGAGCTCTTTTATGGGCGCACGCTAGTATATTTCCGTTTCATCATTCCCTAGTGGCTTCCCGCAATTGCCGCAGAAACTGTAACTTGGCTGGTTTTGCCATCCGCAGATGGGACATCGAATCGAATTGACTGGCATAGTCGCTCGTGGATTTGTGGGGGTGGAGGCAAAGGCGTCGACGAGAGCGCCTGTTCTACGCCGAAGTGGATTTTGACATGATCTTGGAAGAAGTACCGCAGGCATATGGCAGTGATCAACCCAGGGATTATTGCGACGACGATCAATGGCAGGGAAGAAAGTGCGACTCCAACCGCAATCGATCCATCAACAACTATGCTTATAACCCAGAGTACAACGGAAAGGTACCAAACCCACTTCCATCCACGAAACATACCGATTGACACTACAATGCTAAAAAGTGAAATGAGGACAAGTATCCCGGCAGCAAAAACGGAGACAACAAGGAACATAACCGAGCCGAGAAAGTAGAGTGCAGCAATAACAGTCACGCCTGTCGGTCTGTCCGGCGTCTAGGTCACATTGTGTCGCTTATGCATTGTTTCTTAGATCCTTCTTTATCAATTTTCCTGAACAGTTTGACGGTTTCCATGTCGCAAACGTACTCGTAGCCTGCTTCTATCAGTTCTGCTGCTTCCTTGACGTTGGGCGCTGCCTTGCACAAGTAGTCATCGTCTTCGAAGGTGATGAGCTGCGTGTAGACCAAGGTGTTCTTGGTGTTCCTATGGCCGAATAACTGCATATCGTGAAAAATGTTCTGCTATTCTGCATTGCCGGAATCTACTGGCAGTGGCTCACTTTTCGCGGTGCTTCTTGCTTCCGCTATTAAGTCTCTGGAGGCAATCATACCTTTTTGCCATCACAGATCCCAGAATCTTCATTGGATGAGCTTTCTTTGGGGCCATTTCTGAGCCACTCGGCTATTTCGTCAATATTATGCTGCATAATGCCTTTAATAAACCTATATATCTCCAGTGAATCTTTCGTCCAGATTCTCAGCCCATTCTTTCTGAGAAATGTCTCAACAGTCACGAGCGCAAGCCTGTGGTTTCCATCAGCGTAGATACATGGTCTTGTAGACAGTTTGCGAAGGAGAACCGCTGCTTTCTGATAGATTCCGTCTGTCGCTTTCACTTGCCCGAGGATCACGTTGTACAAGTGAATGCCTGTCTCGTACCCTGTGTGACCTCCATATTCTTCAAGCACCATCTCATGGGCTTCCTCGATGAAACGCTCACTCGGATACCAGACGGACCCTTCAACGAAACCATAAGACCCTTCAAGCTCTGCCTCCAACTTCCTAAGCCTTCGGCCGATCCGTTTGAACGGGTACTTCGCAGCGCCCACCATACATCACCCTGACCCGACAGTTGGAATTCTGGACTTGACATTTTAACACTTTGCAGAGGGGCGAGCGGTCACTCGATTCTGGCTATGGCGATAACGCCCTGCTGAAAGTCCTGAGAAAGGATCTTCGGAAAGGGTTAACCGGCCCATTCGGGTCGCTGGTTGCGAAGGCTTTTGTGGATGAGAATGAGGCTCAGAAGCTGGTGAAGAGCTTCCTGATGGGGGCTAGGGGCAACTTTCACGCGCACTTTTCAGCGGCACATGAGGCGGCACCTTGAACGACTGGATTAGGCGAGCCTTAACTCGCAGGATCACACGCAAGAGCCCGCGTGGCAAGCGCGTTGTGATTGTTTTGGAGCCGAACGAGAAGCTCGTGTACGCCGTCAAGTTTGCCATCTCAATAATCCTCTGCTTATCATGCTTGGAGGTTGCACACATGGCCTTCCTTGGTTCTTGGAGTAACTAGGTTTTCGCTGGGATAACCGGTCTAATTGGAACAGTAACGGGGACACTTGTTGGTCAGAAGGCTTAGGCTTTGAACGCACGCTTTCTTGCGAACAGCCTACTGAGAAGAGCGTAGATCGCGATCGCCAGAAGCGCAACGGCGTACCTTGCGGTATAGGAAATGCCAGCGTCTACAAAACTCAAGAGTGAAATCACTACGACTCCAAAAACGATTGAGAAGAGAACAAATCTGTCGTTTGGGGCCAATTCACTCTCCACTTGTTCAAAGATACGATAACCGCAGTGAAGTTGATTTTCAGAATGAAAAACCTTTCTCTTACGAGTCGAAAGGGGAATTGTTGAGAAAACAGCATGAATTCTTCTGCATATCAAAATATGCTAGAACCTTCGACAGAAAGACAAACAAGTTTGTCGTGAATATTGCGTACGAGACTGTGGCTCCTGAGCCGTCGGAACGGGTAGTTGCTGTGGCTAAAGGCTTCGGCCTCGGCCTTGACCAATGGGAAGAATTCGTAGTCTATGATAACGTTGAGTTGAAAGTCGGACCAACAGACATTGTGTACGTCACGGGTGATTCGGGCTCAGGCAGAAGCGTCTTGCTGAAGGCCTTAGAACGGGATGTCCGCAATGATTTAGCCCAAACATGCATTAACGTCGCTGAAGTTCAGCCAGAACCGGAGAAGCCTCTTATCGAAACGGTCGGCAAGACCGCTGAAGAAGCTATGGAGATTCTTTCGAAAGTCGGCCTTGTCGACGCATTCTTATCAGGTTGAAGCTTGGCAAGCTGGCTCAGTCGCAATACTGCGGACTCCAGAAATTCCTGAGTGAGGCACTTGTGCAAAAAAAGAATCCTTTTTTTCTAGCATCATGCGTGGGGTTTCAACTCTTTCTTTGGGCCTAGAAAAATGTGTGTTGGGGTGGAACTATAAAGGGTAAACAGGCGCTTATAGTTCTGGTTGGGAGGAGAATTCTTGAGCTTCGGCAGTTTGCCAAGAAACTCTCGACGTTCCTCCAACTGGCTCAAAGAAACCTGAATGCGATCAGGCGAAGCAACCAAATTGAAATGGATAGACATAGATGAAGAAAGACGCATAATAACGTTAAACGCACCGGAAAAAGGTAGCAACCCCAAATGTGGAAATTAAGCGCCAAATTGAACAACATGCTAAATGCATTGCCTAAGAAAATAGAACTGGTCTTTGGAAACCCCAACACACGAGTAATGCGCTGTGTTCTGCGGAATGCGAAAAGGCGTAGCTGAGAAACTACAAAATCCGCGCTTGGTGCGCATAAGCTTCCAAACTTTCAGGCACTGGAAAGCCACAAGTCTATACCATCAAACAAAGAGCATATTACTGGTCAAAGAATTCCTCGGACACGCAAGCCTCGGCAACACTCTACTCTACATACAGATGGAACATGCGCTCTTTGGAGCCGAAAGCGACGACGAGTTCATAGTAAGCGCCACAAGCGACAAAGAAGAAACAAAGAAGCTGCTATCAGTTGGCTTTGAATACGTCTGCAAGAAGGATGACATACTGTACTTTAGAAAACGCAAATAAGAAGGAAGACATAGAAAATTAGCGGAGTCTGACAAAGTCAGGGCGGGGTTGCCCTAGCCTGGTAGGGGGCAGGCCTGCTAAGTCTGTGGCTGGAAACGGCCGCGTGGGTTCAAATCCCACACCCCGCGCCAACAAACCGCAAGACAAAGCTTTGTTCTTTGAAGAGATTTCATGTTTCAAGAATGGAATGAAAATGTCTATTCTTCCCATCGATACCTTTTCTTCTTGTTCTTCAATCCATCTAAGCCACAATTGAAGCATATCCCATTATGGCAGCATATTGCTTGACCACATTTTGGGCACTGCCACTTTTTCTCCTGTGCCTCCAGGAACTTTCGCAATCCGTTCTTTTCAATAAGCCTAAGATTATCAATTAGGCTCATTCGAAAGAAGGTTTGATACCTCTTGTCAATATGCTTCAGCCTTTCGCAAGGAAAGCCTTTGCACTCACTACAGAACTTTATCTTGCCGTTCAGAAGGGTTTCACATTTCTTTTTGAGAAAAGCGCATTTCTTGTCTCTGGGCCTGCAACCTTCACAGTAAGGCATCCTGATTCCTTTACTTTTGACATCATGCTTTAGAGCGAGGTATCCGCTGCAAATAGCACAATTCATTCCGCAAGGCGCTACTAGTTCCTTTTCCATATTCTCATGTCTCTCGCGTTTCGTATTTCGAGTTTGTCGGCTACGGTATCGCTCTCGGCCCTCTGCAATGTCTCTAATGCTAGACTCCAAATTCCGCAGCCCCTGAAAAGTGAATAATTCGCCGGTGTTGCTTAAGGTTTACTTGCGTGCAGACGTAAGAAGGAACATAATGCACCCATCGCATTGAAAGATAATATCCTGAGAATAGCAACAGCTGAATTGCGCGCCTAGATTCTAGACGCGTCTTCCTTTGTTGCTTTGGTAGCGCTTTTGTATTTTTTCTGCAAGTCTGCTGTCTTCTACTATGAAGGCTCCTTCATAGCCACAATCAAGGCATTTCCAAATAGAGGGACGGTAAAAAACGAGAAAATTGATGTTCGTGGAACCGCATTTTGGACAAAACTTCCTTCTCTCCAAGATTCTCTCTTTTTTCTTAGCTCTATCTATCGATTTCTTGAAGTCCCACTTCTGTTTCCATAAGTCGCCGAGTTCACTAAACTTGAACTCTTTAGCCTGTTCTCCGCATAATGGGCAATTCTGTCCAGGCTGGAGCTGCTTATCATACGCGCATTTGGTGTTCGGGCAAGTCCATGAAGGCATACTCACGCACCATCAAAACTAAACCAACTACGAACGCGCGTATAATACTAACTATGCTTGGCCATTGACGATGAAGCCACTTCTTTCTCAGCGCGCCCTAGATAAAACAACAGTAAATCAAGTAAAATCCCGAGATTGTTGGTTTTCGATTAGTGAGACGCGAAACGGATGCAGTTCTGCAGTCATAATGCCCTGCTTCACTGCAGGATCATTTTCCATGAACTCCTTCGCTTCCTCATCTGATCGTGCTCTAAATATGACAATGCCGAACTCTCCGTCTAGGCAAGGACCCGCAAGAATCAACACGCCATCAGCAAGCGCTTTCTTCAAACGTTCAAAATGCTCGCTCAAAACGGCTTCTTCCTCAGAAGACATTTTTCCGAATTTTCCATGATCAATCAGACTCAGCACGTAAACATATGTTGATGTACTGCTAATCTCGAATCCCCCATGATGGTATACCTACTTGCTTTTGTCTGCAATCTGATATTAGTGTTATTCAGTGCACAAGAAAGGCAAAATGGACTCCGTGATAATGGAGAGGCCTTGGAGAGAAGCTGAGAGAGCGTCTGAAACCTTAAATGACTAACTCAGAGAGGCGAGGCTAATTGAGGTTTCTACATGGTGCGCGCGATATGGCGTTTAAGTATAAGAAAACAAATAGATAGCAAAAAAGGGATGTAGCTATGGGATTTTTCAATGTTTATGAGGATGCTAAGCGCGCAGAAGCTTATTCCAGACTCGAATTTCCTGGCACATATTATTTAGCGTATAGAGATCTGCCTGAAATCATATTTGAGCATGTCAAAGGAAGAATAGCGATAGATTTCGGGTGCGGTGCGGGGCGTTCCACAAGGTTTCTGCAAAAACTTGGGTTTAGCGTTGTCGGCGTCGACATATCAGAGGATATGATAAAGAAAGCTAGGGAACTGGACAGCAAAGGAGATTATCGGCTTACCAAAGATGATGACTTTAGTCAGTTCCAAGATTATGCTCACGATCTGGTGCTGTCTGTTTTTACGTTTGATAACATACCTACAATGGAAAACAAGGTCAGGATATTCAGAGAGCTTGGGCGCTTACTGAAAAATGAAGGGAGAATAATCAGCGTAGTTTCATCACCGGAAATATACGTACATGAGTGGACATCATTTTCCACTGAGGATTTTCCAGAGAACAAGCGTGCGAAGAGTGGAGACGTGGTAAGAATAGTCCAAACGGACATAGAGGATAAGAGACCGGTAGAAGATATCATTTGGACGGATGAGTATTATCAAGAAACCTACAAGAGGGCGGGACTGGAACTAGTAGAAACCTACAAACCATTGGCAAAAGAGAATGAACCGTTCAAATGGATCAACGAAACAAGGATTGCGCCTTGGGTTATCTATGTCTTAAGAAGGCAAAAGAAACCTCTTCCACATTCAAAACCACGGACTGCTTGAAGAAAGCTGAACTATCGCATTTTCGCGCTCACATAGATGCTTTTCAGCGACCATGAACGCGTGTCGGTCTGGTTTCTGGCCTTTTCTCTTCATCGG
>Ga0154709_167_pt5 | contig 10612 bp, 8 predicted proteins | sample Rifle2008BG13ft_FD_105569 | JGI IMG/M metagenome (GOLD analysis project Ga0154709, IMG submission 105569) | Candidatus Bathyarchaeota archaeon RBG_13_46_16b
AGTCAAGGCTTACTGTAGTGCATGGACTTACCACTTTGGTGACTATGGTGCCGACCACGTCTATTGGGTGGAATCTGAAGTAGCGTGTGTTTGCTCTGAGCATGTAATAGTTGTGCATGCTACTGGCAGCGTAGTCAAACATCCATGCGCCTGATCCTGAAGCACATTTCTGAGCGATCACGTCAAAGGCTCTCAAGTTCGTTGAACCTTCTAAGTACACTGGATACCATACGTGTTTCGGAAGTATAGGTAGACCAGCGACTTGATGCATGGCCCACATTGGCATGAATACGTCGAAGTAGACTTTGACTGTGAATGGGTCCACTTCTTCTATGTAGAGCATGTTTTCCACTGAGTCATGGTTCCAAGTGTCTGTTATTTCTTTGACAACTTGGACACTGAACACGACGTCGTCAGCCATCACGCGTTCGTTGGTTGCTCCCGCAACCAGTAGTGGAACGCCGCCTGGTGTCTGTCTGTCTGGTTTCGCCTCTATGTCATGCCAGTATATGTCCTCTCTGAGCTTGAACTCTACCCACGTGCAGTCATTGCTTTCATAGACCCATGTTCCCTGTGTCCAACTGCTTGCGATCCAAGGTTGGTCTGCACTCGGGTCATATGGATCAACGTTGATGAGAGCATCCCATACTAAGCCGATGATGTTCCAGTCCCAAACCCACGATGACATGAGTGGGTTTAGCGCTTCAATGTCGTTCATGAAACCCCAGTCGATGGTGTCGTCACCCGTCTTGTACATGTTCAAGAAGCTGTAAGTATTCCATGGACCAATTCCGGCCGCGTTTGATACTTTGTTCCAAGCTGACTTGTATGAGCCATAGCTGGCGTACGTAAAGACTGGAATGATGCCTACGTCTTCTGCGAGAAGTCGCTGCATCTCCCAAGCTTCATATATGGCAGTGCCTGGTGTAACGCTGTCACCGGCTACTGCTGCAGTCCAGAATATGTCTGCGTGATCATCCCATAATGGGTTGTTGTAGCCTGGATAGTTGGCAGTGTATGGGTATGCCTGGGCTGTGCCTTCACCGTAGTAGAGGAAGTAGAGTGTCGTTGGGTCTCTTCCGAAGCTCCAGCCGCCAGTGTAGATGTGATAGTCGAATTCCACCATCACTTTCTGGAAGCATGTGGTCTTCGGTACAACGAGTTCATTCACCTGAATGTCGATTAACTCTAGATTTGCAGCCAATATCAAACCCATGGCGGTCCTGTCAGGGTCATCTTGTCTAATGTAAAAGTCCAACAAGATCGCTTCCCCGCCAGGGCCTTCACGCCAGTGGTCGCCAACAGAGTCAACGTATCCATTGGCATCTAGAATTGCTGCTGCAGTTGCGAGGTTGAAAGCAAATGTTGGAGCAGTCGGGTTGTAGTAGGATCCGTGGTTAGTCAACGGTGTATCCATCTTTGCGGCAAGACCAGCCAACTGTGTTGCAACAAAGGCGTCCTTGTCGAAACAGTGGGCAATTGCCTCTCTAAAGTCAGCGTCATCTGTTGGGAACTTCATGTTGTTCAAGTCAAACTCTCGCATTCCACGGTCAACGAAGAATGCACGAGCATACGTGGCCATGGTGGGATCTAGTGTAGCCAACTCTTCCACTTGCGTAGCAAGAAGTGGCCAGTCCATTATGTCAGTGGTACAGGCCTTATAAGCCGTGTACGCTTGTTCAGTTCCTCCCCATGGAGTAATCAACAGGCTTGGAGTCATAGGGCCGAATCCGTTGCTTTTTCCATCGTCGGATGGTGCAGGTCCTGGATAGAAGAATGCTTGCACGGGCATTGCGAGACTAGTAGCGAATATAGCGACGAATACAATTGCAAATATTGTTTTTTTCATATTTCTCCCCTTTCTTATTTATTAGCACTAAACTAATTGCTTTGGTGATTTAAAAGCCTTATGGAACATTTTTCCAGTGCAGAAAACCATATTTACTACGGCGACTAGTCCTTCTTCGACCTCAATCTACGTCTGAAAACCCACACAATCGCAAGGCAACACACAATTATTATCACGGCCACAGATCCCCAAAGCACATACAAATACCACCAAGGTGACGGAACACTAGATGACACAAATCTGGTTTCGCTCAGATCAACGGCAATCTGAGACGAGAAATCGCCATAGTAAACACTGACTTCGCAGTCTCGGTTCCCAAAATCACCAGAGGCGTTAACCGTGCGTGCAAGCACCTCGAATACAGCCTCTCCATCATCATCCGTTAATGCAGTATTCACGAACGAGTCCGGCAAAGTTACCGTGATATTCGCGTTTTTCACAGGACTGCCGAAATAGTCTTTCACGTTCACAGTGAGGAAAACCCACTCATTGACTTCCGCCATGCCTTTAGCGTTCAAATTCAGAGAGGTAGTATTCCATAATGTAGCCTTGGATGAACCAGCAACATCCAAGTTAAGCAATTCTGAATTGTGAAATGTCAGGTTGGAAGAATCAAGGAGGTTCAGATTCCAGCCGCTTTCGATGCGTGTATCTAGAAGCACAACAGAGAAATCTTCAGATTGAATACTAAGTTCATCAAAGAACCCCTTCGAAAGACTCGACAAATCGAGATGTGCGGACTGCAATTCAAGAAGCATTTCATTAATAGTTGTGTTTGAGATAACAATGCCTGATCGCGAGTATCCTCTGAGTAAGTCTACAGTGCATCTGTCGAGGTGAAGACTTGAAAAGTCATCTGTGGACAAAAGACCGAAGCTGGAATTTGAGCACAAAGCTTCTGATTCATCATTGACGCTGAAAAGCCAGCTTTGGCCCGAATGCAAAAACTCAACCAGCGAAGAATTGTAAGACTCGAGAATTGACAATGTCAGGTTCGAGTTTTCAACCTTCAGAGCCGAGCGGTCGCGCATTTTGAAAGAAGCGCCGTCGAATGAGCAATCATTCAGCATAAGAGTTGAATTGTCTTTGCACGTAAATTCAGCAACCTTTCCAGGCGTTGATGAAGCGTTAGATATGGACACACTGCTTCTATCGAACAGAGTGCAGTTCACTTTGCTAAGACGGATTTTGTTAACCAGACTAATACGCGAGTCTTTGCTTGCAGTGACAACACTGTTTTTCACAGTGGAGTATTCTAGCGAAACTTGTGCAGAATCATCCACACTGAGAGAAGATTCGACATCGGAAAGGGAAATATCTAATGAGCAATTGTCGCTTGCACTCACTCTCGTTAAGGTGGAAGTGGACACAGTTGACGTTGAGTTTTCGGAGCCACTAAGAAAATAAACGCGGGAACTTGTTACTGTCGCATTGGCGAAATCGTGAAGTTCCACAAAATAAAATGCACAGTCACCAATTGTCAGCAAGGATGAGTAATCATGCAATTCAAGGAGCGAAGATGAGGATCCGTTGAACTTAAGCCCATTTAGTTCCGCTGAACTATTATCCCACAAAGACACCTTGATCGATCTTGGACATTGAAATACAGAGTTCTTCACGATCAACCTCGGGTTACCGTTCGCTGGATTTCGAAGCGTGATTCCATATTGATTTGATTTCGTCTGAACAAACCTTATCGTCGCATTTTCCACCAAGAGCGTCCCATTTCCTTCAATCACTATATCTTCACTGAACTGGAACAACCCGTTTACATAACTGCGAACTTCATCGCCGGAGAGCAGAATAGCGTTGGCTTCGATCCTAAAGATCCCTAACGTGCTCCACATGACAAGAAATACACACAGGAGAACTTTGAGAGCAGAGGTCTTCCCCATATGTACACCTTATTCTGAATATTCAACTGAATGCATATATATAAGACTTAACTTCCGCATTTTTTGCCTGTCCAAATGAGGTAACAAAACCTTAAATATAAAACGGTGCTTGTAGCATACGGGAATTCCATGGGACTGAAATCATACATAGCAAAAAGAATAGTATACGTAATATTCCTAATATGGTTCGTCCTATCACTCAACTTCATTATATTTGAAGTCATGCCCGGAAATCCAATAGAATTCTTTGCTGGAAGACCCGGAGCCATGACTCCCGAAAGAGTGGCAGAGTTGATGGAGATGTGGGGATTCAATCAACCACTTCACGAAAGATATGGCAAGTACATAGTTAACATGCTAACCCTTCAGTTAGGCAGGTCCGCGAGAACAGAAAAGCCTGTAGTGGAAATCATAATGGAGTCACTTCCGAACACTGTCCTCCTGATGGGATTTTCAACGGTGCTCGCAATAATAATTGGTATGCTATTGGGCGCCATAGCTGCATACAAGAGAGGGGGAAACCTCGACACAGGTCTTGTTGTAACATCCCTGACTACGTATGCTTTGCCCACGTTTTGGATGGGAATGATTTTTCTGATCGTATTTGGATATGCTCTTGGATGGTTCCCCTTGGGAAAGACTGTTTCGTTTTTCACTGAATACCCTACAGGTTTACCCCCGCCTCTTTTTGAAACGCATATTCTTTCTTGGACAATCACAATTCCGAGCTTTGCTGAGTTCGCAGATAGGTTGAAACATCTCTTTCTGCCTGCTTTGACACTTACTCTGTTCCAATATGGAGGCTATCTGCTTCTCACCAGAGCAACAATGATAGAGGCACTTTCAGAAGATTACATTGTAACGGCAAGAGCCAAAGGAGCAAAAGAGAGAACCGTCGTGCTGAAACACGCCTTGAGAAACGCTTCATTGCCAATAATAACAAGCGTGGCGCTGGCATTTGGTTTCATGCTTTCTGGAGCAATAATAACAGAAACAGTGTTCAGTTGGCCGGGCTTGGGAGGGTTAACATGGAGATGCATACAACTGTACGACTACCCGGTTCTTCATGTTCTCTTCTTTGTGATCGCGCTTTGCGTCATCATCGCAAACTTTGCTGCGGATTTACTGTATGGAGTAGTTGATCCACGGATAAAATACGGGTGAGAACATGGCAACACGCGCACAAAAAATGGGAAACACAGTTCGCACGTACAAGAAACTCCTTGGACTATTCATGCGGAGCAAAAGAGCCATCGTAGGGGTAGTCATTATCGGTTTTATCGGAGTCCTAGCAATCCTTGCCCCCATTATTGCCCCCTACAATCCAACTAGCGACACATGGCTTGCCGGGAGTGGAACCAGCAGAGCGAAACCGATATGGTTCAGAACCATCCTAGGAATGAACACACTTAGCGAAAACATGGCTCCAGTGAAAGATTCCGAGTTCACAAACCCAGTGATCCAACAAGAATGGAATGTCTCAACGAACTCAGATTACATAACAATTGAAAGAATCACATCCATCGGAACTAGTGGCAGTGCACTTGTCACATATAACAGAAGAAACACGGAAACACCAAGCACAACCCAAATGCAGCTAAGCACAACCTTTAGTTTTCCCTACGGCGGACCTCCTGCCAGATTTGACATACCTGTCAAGATTCTCATCGAGAATGTCAACAACATCCCCATCGATATCAGAGTGTTTTTAGAAGACCTGAATGCGCAGAAAAGGTATGAAATAGGACTTGGATATGCCTGGGATTTCACTAATAATACGGCAACAACAAATGATTGGGTAGTACCAAATCCTCCAATAGCATCAGGTGTGGAGATGAGCGTCAGAGAAGAGCATTTCGGCACCCAAGATGACCTCGCTAAGGTAATGTTCTCTTCGGCTGGCAATTACACGCTTGGATTGACGATCACGTTCTGGGATACACCTGCCTATTCTGGAAAGAGCGTGAGAAGCATGGTGTATGTTGATAACCTAGACTTGAAGTTGTATGGTTCAGCGTTTGGCTTATTGGGCTGCGACTGGGAAGGAAGAGACATTTTTTCCCAACTCGTATACGGAGCAAGAATCTCGATGATTGTCGGCTTGTTAGCTGCAGGAATTTCAGTATTTCTAGGATTACTCGTAGGACTTGTCTCAGGATATATCGGTGGACTAGTTGATGAAGGAGTAATGCGATTTACGGACGCGCTGCTGGTCCTGCCCGGGCTTCCGTTGCTAATCGTCCTGATCGCAGTTCTCGGCACGTCTATCTCTAACATAATACTTATACTGGGCTTTCTGGGATGGATGGGCTTTGCCAGAGTTGTGAGATCTCAAGTTCTGAGCCTCAAAGAAAGACCATTTGTGGAGGCAGCCAAAGCAATCGGCGCTGGAAAAGGTCACATAATTCTCAAGCACATAGTTCCAAACGTAATGTCACTCGTCTACGTTACATTGGCCACGAGCGTACCTGGAGCCATAGTGGGAGAAGCTGCGCTTAGCTGGCTTGGATATTTCGACCCTTACATCATGTCTTGGGGCAGAATGCTGAACGACGTTCAAGGCCACTCAGGATATACTGATTGGTGGTGGGTCTTGCCTCCGGGATTGCTTATCGCTGCATTATCAGTCGCGTTTATTCTCTTAGGATATGCATTGGATGAGGTATTAAACCCAAGACTCAGAGTCAGGCGTTAGTTAGTCAAGTAACGTTCTCCAAAATACCCGCCAACTATTGCCATTGCTATGTTCAACACAAAAGCAATCGGAATAAGTGTCGTGAAAATCTTTCTGATGGCCTCGTAATAGACTACTTCACTCAAAACCGCGTGTGACATCGCACCCACGAGAGCCGGCAAAGACAATTCCATGAACATGATCAATACACAAAACCCAAACGCCACAAAACTTCCAATGACTACTCGCTCAAGATCCAAGATAACCAAACCGGCAACAAAACTCGCACAAGCGAAGAGAACATAGTAGAACACAATCGCCATAGATCCAGAAAGCACCCAATGGGTCATTATTGAAGATAACAGTAACCCCCACAAAGGAATAACAAAGTACTTAATCTTCAAAATTCATCATCAAGACTTAAATCAGACAAACAATATAAAAAGATGCCGATACAACTTGAATCCAAAAAGACTGAACCAAGAAAACCTACTAATCATTTTCTCAGTATGTTCTCTATTGTCACTAGCGCTTATTGCTCCTGACCTATTCAATTACTCGGAATTCTACAGAGCCATAGACAGCGTAGATTTTGCCCTAGTGGAAATAACAATGAATTCAACATTGGTGGACGCTGGAGTGGTATTCATTACAGTAGAGTTCAGCGCCACAAACCCAACAGGATTCGACGGAATGCAAATCCCTACAGTAACATGCCATCTGAAATACTTCATGGAAAACCAACTGCGTTCCCTAATAGGTGTAACACAGTCAATATCGCCTCCCGCACAGCTCGAACCATTTCAAAGCACAGCAATAAGAATCAACTTCACCATAGAATACTCCGGTCAACAACAGGAGTTTGTACGAATCTTCATAGGCCATCTTCAACTCCATCCACAACAAATTGAATGGCTAACGATAGGCCAATATGTCTTGCAAGCCTACAATTATGCTTTGGCAGTGCAGTTTGAACCGGCCATGTACACTACGACCATTAACTCGCGCTGAAAGAATAGTAAGCTAAATGTGACTTGAACCGGCTAATCTCTTAACAGCGACTTCCACAAAAAGCCCGAATTCTTTTTCCAACTTCTGTAAAGACTCCCGCCACCTCAGCTTATGCAAAAGAAAGGCACCACCGCCAAACAGAGAAGGAATAAAGCTAGCAGGAGGCTTTTCATCAACAAAAAAACCTTCCACAACCAAATCATCAGAAACACGTTCTATCGTGATTCTGACAGTTTCAGAGGATCGCTGAACTCTCACGATCATGCTGATGCGGTCACCATCTCGACCATACTCAACAACGTACCGCTTCCGCTCAAAGAAGCCCTTCACTTCTGACGACAACAAAGTCAAATCAACGTTCATGTCTTTCCAACGAGCATACAAGCCAAAGACACTCCGCCGCTATAAGCGATTCTATCATATAACAAAAGCTTATATAAATAGTAGACATCAAAAACCCCAAAGACAACGAGGCTGAATCATGGCACTACTAGAGGTCAAAGATCTCACCACATACTATTCCACACTCCGTGGTTACGTGAGAGCCGTTGAAGGCGTCACCTTCAGCGTTGAGAAAGGTGAAGCACTTGGACTAGCAGGAGAATCAGGTTGTGGCAAAACGACAATAGCATTGTCGCTTCTCAGGATACTTCCATCAGGCGGGAAAGTTGTTGGTGGAGACATAATACTTGACAACGTAAACATAAACAAACTGTCGGAAGACGATGTTCGCAACAAGATAAGGTGGAAGAAAATATCGTTGATCTTTCAAGGCGCCATGAACGCCATGAATCCTGTGTACCCAGTGGGAGAGCAAATCGTAGAAGCAATAAGAATTCACGAACGCGGCGTCAGCAAGAAGAAAGCCCGCGAACAAGTTGGGAAGCTTTTCGAGCTTGTGGGAATAGAACCATCCCGAATGAGCAATTATCCTTTCGAATTCAGCGGGGGAATGAGACAACGCGCCATGATTGCCATGGCAGTAGCGTGTAACCCGTTACTCGTGATAGCTGATGAACCTGGAACAGCGCTTGACGTCATTGTTCAAGCCCAAGTTCTCAAGCTCTTGAAAGAATTGAAACAAAGACTAGACATGTCTTTGATCATAATATCACATGATCTTTCATTGATTGCAGACATATGCGAAAAAACAGCAATCATGTATGCTGGCCAGCTGGCCGAAGTTGGAGACTCAGTTGCCATCTTCAAGAACCCTCTTCACCCATACACTCAAGGACTCATCTCTGCCTTCCCAAGCATCAGAAGCAAAAGGACACGCATGATCTCGATACCAGGATCACCACCCGACCTTCTGAACCCGCCGAGCGGATGCAGATTCCACCCAAGATGCAAATACGCAATGGATATATGCAAAAAAGAGCGACCGCAGCTACTGACAGTCGAAAAAGGCCACGTGGTGGCGTGTCATCTCATGGAAAAAAGTGAGGTAATGTAAAATGGAAGAAGTCATCAAAGCCACAAACCTGAAGAAATGGTTCCCACTAAGAGCAGGTTTTTTCTCATCACTTCTCAAAAAGGAATTGTACGTCAAAGCAGTTGACGACATCAGCTTTAACATAAAGAAGGGAGAGATTTTCGGTCTTGCCGGAGAAAGCGGAAGCGGGAAAACAACCACTGGAAGACTTCTCATAAGGCTGATTGAACCATCTGGTGGAAAAGTCTTTTTCAACGGAGACGACATCACGAAAATCTCCGAGAGCAAATTCAAGGCTTACCGCAAAAGACTGCAAATAATCTTCCAAGACCCGTACGAGTCACTCAACCCGCGAATGACGGTTAATGACATACTGACTGAACCTCTTCAAATTCATGGAATGGCAGACCAAAGGGAAATGAGCAAAAGAGTCAATAAAGTCCTCGAAGACGTGAAGTTGACGCCGCCTGACGAGTTCCTTTTCAGGTTTCCACATGAACTGAGCGGTGGACAGAGACAGAGAGTCGCAACTGCAAGGGCACTTATGCTAAGCCCAGAATTCATAGTTGCAGACGAACCGGTTTCAATGCTTGACGTTTCAATCAGAGCAGAAGTGCTCAACATAATTCTCGAACTAAGAGACAAGTACAAGGTAACCTTCCTGTTCATAACTCACGACCTTGCACTTGCAAGACACATATGCGACCGAATAGCAATAATGTACTTGGGCAGAATTGCCGAAATGTCCGACGTGGATGAACTAGTAAAAGAACCGTTGCATCCTTACACAAAAGCACTGATTGCCGCCGTTCCGGTACCAGACCCAACAGAAAAAAGAAGCGAAACAGTCATAAAAGGCGAAATACCCAGCCCAGTCAATCCTCCATCAGGATGCCGCTTCCACACCAGATGCCCAGCATACATAGGAGACATATGCCGCAAGAAAGAACCCGAACTAATTGCGGTTGGAAAGAATCACTTTGTAGCTTGCCATCTGTTCGGCAGTGAAAAGTGATATTCCCAAGCAAGTCACGCGCGCTCAGTCTCATGATCTTAGCCTACCTTCATTTGTCAACCTGAAAGCACGCTTTGACACAGAATAACAGTGTTTTCTGAGGGCAATCAACGAACATGAAAACGTTGCCGCTACAAAAAGAAACAAAGCAATCGGCAATGAATATTCAGGAACTATCACAATTTCACGCGTTGACTTGTCATACGAGAAGTATATCCATCTATGTGTGCTATTGTCAAAAACGTTAGGATTAAGCAATGATGCGAGAACTGTTTCATTACCAAGCGAAACCTCAACCACGGTCACGTTCATGAGAGAAAGCGGAATACAGATTCTACAGAAACCTGTTTCGCCGACAACTTCAGAGACGTACATTCTAATAATACCGTCGGAAGAGACGTATTGGCAACTGTCAATCTGCGAGTTCGATATAACGTTTAAAACGAGATCTGCAGAAACGCCAAAACTAGAAAACATGCCCATCAAAGGACGCGTATCGATATTGCCTGCATCAAAGGCCCGGGCAGAATCGCCTATTCCATCATTATCCATGTCCAATCCAACATAATCACTCCAGTAGTTACCCTCCAGATCATTGTTCCACAAATTAGCGGTTCCAGATGAAACACAAAAAATCTGCGACGTGTTGTTCATAAAATTGTTGTGGAAAAAGGAATTATTCTCTGAAACATTCAGGTAAATCGCGCTTCTCCCATTCAGTTTCAGCTCATTG
>Ga0154709_171_pt5 | contig 10556 bp, 10 predicted proteins | sample Rifle2008BG13ft_FD_105569 | JGI IMG/M metagenome (GOLD analysis project Ga0154709, IMG submission 105569) | Candidatus Bathyarchaeota archaeon RBG_13_46_16b
GAACCTAGAAATGCCCTAGAGTTCCACATTGAGATACTGAGGCTTCAGCTAGAGATCGACAACACTCCTACCAAAGGGGCAAGGAGGAACTGTGGAAATCCGCCAGATATAGTCAGTCTGCAACAGAGCTCTCTCAGGACTAAGAAGCCAATTGTTCATTTCATTGATCCATCAATATTTGACCAAGACATCCTCCTTCCACTGTCAGAGAGGGTTGCAAGAATCTTTGTTGAAAGGAACATCGAAGGCGAAGGATTCAAGAAGTTCTTGGATCTGACGAAGAATGGAAAGATAGATTTGTCCAAGTCTATCGAGGCGATACTCAGGGAAGATGAATATGCGGTAAAACGATATGCTGAAGGGTTCGGAATAAAACCTGCTATGTTCCTGTACGCGGTCAGTGTACTGGTTCAGCCTTACCTCGAAGAGATCGCCCGCAAAATCGACTCTTCCTTTTCTGATAATTGGTGGCAAACCAGCTGCCCGGTGTGTGGTAGAACACCTATTGTGGCAAGAGTCAGAGACCGCAGGCGCCACCTGCTCTGCGCATTTTGCGGGACTGAATATCTCTCTGATCGGTTTGTCTGTGTTCATTGCGGAAACAAGGATCCATATACTCTGAAATTCATGGCGTCAGAGGACCAACCCGAGTTTCAAATTGACTTCTGCACGAAATGCAACCACTACGTAAAAATCATCGACGAAGAAAAACTCAAGAAAACCATTCCCAAGGGATTTGAGGACATATTGACCCTAAACCTTGATCTTGCAGCCAAAGATGCAAGTTTGATCAGAGATTAGACGTGTTGTGATTCTAACCGAACAAGACTTTTGCGATTTTCAAAATCAAGCGCGGCTCGCTTCGTTTCAGTATTGCTTCGAATGTGTTGTCCACGAGAATTCTGTCATCAGCTTTTCTGATTATCGCGCCACCACTAGTCTTGACTTGCTCGCTTGAGAGTCGAACTTCTGAACCTGTTGCGGCCTTCTCCGTGACAATCTCCGCTATGCTGCCAAGATCCAATGACAATCTTGAGTCGCTTTCATTCAGCGCGACTTCAAGTTGACCTCCACCCAAGGCAACTCCCCCATCTACAATGAGCCCTTCAAGGGTCCGGATATACTTCTTCGAGTGGGTTAGTGAGCCCAAGTTCTCTTTTACTTCATTCAAGACGCGGTTGACAGCGAGTTCCTTCTCGGACAGAACCATCCAGTTTGCTTTTCTTCTTGCTTCAGCAAAAACGGTTTCTCTGATGGCTCTGATTCTGTCATCGTTCGTCTCGCTTTCGGACCGGATTTCATTCAAGGCCTTCTGCCTGGCCCTTTCGCTCTCGTTTGCTAGTACAGTCTCAGCGGATTTTTGTGCCTGCTCCACAAGAGCTGTCGCCTCTCTCTGTGCGTCGTTTAATATGCGATCAACAATTCTCTGAACATCAGTTTCCGCGGATTCACTCTTCACTGCAAACTCTCCCGCAATGCCTGTTCAACTGCTTCGGGCAGGTTCTGTTTTGCTTTGGCCTGAATTTCCTTTAACTGTTCCTCGGCCTTGCGCAGAATGTTCTGTGCATCAAGGTTTGCCGCCTCAAGCGTCCTTCTTTCTTCTTCTTTGAATCTTTCTTTTCCCTCGGAAATAGTTCTCCAGTACGTCTCTTCATAGACTTTCTCAGACTGCTCTTTTGACTTTAGGAGCATCTCTTCAGCCTGAGCCCTAGCTTTTTCCACTATTTTCTTCGCTTCGCTCTCCGCCTTCGCAATGGACTTCAAAATTTGAAACATACCGATGTCAATCTGCTATATCTACATGAAGAGTATTAAGAATCTTCCCCTAATCACACGCGCCAACGCAGCAATGGTAACAAGCTTTATTTTTCCAATAGGGAATAGATTAACCCTCAGTTCATACGCGCTGGTAACTATGCGAAAGATCAACGTCATAGTCTTTGAGGATCGCATTCACGCTGTGCTCACGTCTCTGGGCGAAGCTGCCATAGCTCAAATCATCGACCTTCGGGAGAGAACGGAAAGATGGCCTGAGGTCCTAGCCCCGTACGTCTTTTCAATGACTCGGGAAAAGGAGGAAAAGAGTGAAGAACCTGAAGTTGTGGCATCCCATGAGTTGAGTGAAGGGGAGAAACAGATCATGCAAGCTGAAGAGAAGCTAGCTAGAACAGCCAGAACCGTGTATTTTGAAGCGTGGGTGCCTGACGAACATGTGAAACAAGCTGTAGATCTCATAAACAAGTCAGCGCTTGGCCAATGCGTAGTCACAGACCAGCTGCCGGCTGAAGGTGAGAAAGCGCCAATACTCCTCAAGCCAGTGCCCAGTTTTCTCGCTGCTTTTGAGAGGCTAGTCTATGCTTTTGGATATCCGTCCAGCGGAGACATTAACCCTGTTATAATCCTAGCTTTCACCTTTCCGATACTCTTTGGAATAATGTTTGCTGATGTAGGACAAGGTTTACTTTTCGTGGCAATAGGGATTCTGTTGACTCTCGCAAAGAGGAAGGTAAGAATGGACAAGGTCGGAGACATCATAAAGTATCTTTTCATAGGTAGTGAAATGTTCATATTGCTAGGAATCTCTGCAACGTTTTTCGGATTTGTTTTCGGCGAGTTCTTCGGGCCCTCTGGATTGATTCATCCGATTTCACTAGGCCAGATTGGGCCTTTCCGCATTGGGGGATTTGAACCTACGCAAGAACCTATGGAAATGCTCAGATTCGCCATACTTGTAGGTGCACTTCATTTGGCTTTAGGGCTGATTCTAAGGTTTGTTAATGAAATAAGACATAGACATTACAGGCTTGCTCCTGTGCCGATTTTCTGGTTGTGGCTACTTTTCGGCGGCCTTGAAATGTGGGCATCCTACGGAGGCATATCAAACATCTCCAAATGGTTTTCAGTAGGTATATTCATGATGATGGCGCTCATTATGTTACCGTTAACGTTGATTTTGGTGTTCACGGGACTCGCGGAAGGTTTTACAGAAGGCGTAGGTTTCAGCGTGGAAGTCTTCGCCGAAACCCTCAGCCACACAATGTCTTATGGTCGACTAATGGCGCTAGGCCTCATTCACAGCGCAATGAACTATCTCTTCCTGGTTCTAGGAGGCGTAGAGCACGGCAATTTCCCTCTGGGAAGCATCCCCATAATAGCGGTAGGTACAATGCTTGTGCTGATAATCGAAGGGTTGGTGGTTTTTGTACACACGCTTCGTCTGCACTGGGTTGAATGGTTTTCGAAGTTTCATTCAGGGGAAGGAATAGCTTTTAAACCATTCCAGCTGACTAAGTAGCTAAAGGGACGAATCCGTATGGATCCAGGTCTCACAAGTCTGATTGGTGTTGCGTTAGCTATTGGTGTACCGGTTATTTCAGCCGCGATCGCGATCATAATTTGTGGCACTGCAATGGCAGGGATAGGGACGGAGAAGCCTGAGTTGTTGAGCAGATTAATAATAACTGTCGTGTTAGGCGAGGCGTTAGCAATCTACGGGCTGCTCATAGCCTTTATGCTTTTGTCAAAGCTGTCTAACATCACAACCGCGGAGGCTGCAGACAAGGCGCTCATCTCAGGAGCAATCATAGCTGTTACAACGGCCTCGGCAGGGGCAGGAATCAGTTATTGCGGAACATCACTGATTGGCGCCACAGCAGAGAAACCTGAGACTTTTTCATCCAACGTCATAGGCGTCGTCCTTTCAGAAGCGCTGGCAATTTACGGTTTGCTGATAGCTTTCATGCTTATCGGGCAAATATGAGTATCGCGAATGGACCGAAACATGAAGACGAAGATAGACTGCTATCCACATTACAAGAAACTTCTGAGGGTCAGATTGGAAGAACCAATTACCGAAACCCAAGACTACCAGCATCTTGCAAGGCACTATCCATACATCGCTGAGTCAATAAGACTGAAGCTTGAAATGCAGATGCTAGAGGAAAAGGTGAAGTTGACAAAGGATAGGGTCTCTAAGAGTAAGACAAGGAGAGAAATCAATGAGATCAGATCGAAGCAGAGAAGGAACGGCATTCTAAAGCGGCTGCATGGTGAGAACAGGGAAGATTGGGCCTATCGCCTGAGTTTTGGCTTTGAGACCTTAAGGGAGCGGGTCTTCTCGCAGATTCTGAAGAGATACAGAACCTTAGAGAGACTTCGCAGGAGACTCGGGAAACGATGGCACAGAACTGTGCAAAGAACGATTCCTCCATCAATCCTTGATTTGAGGTCACTGGACTGTGTTGAGAAAGATCTGATGCTGAAAGAATGGGTTCAAAATCGCCATGAGCAAGTGATTGCGAAAGCAAGATCTGCTAGATTATCGTTCAGAAGAAAGCGTCGCATGTTTCTAGTACGGAAGTATTAGGAGTTTTCTTATTTCAGCCGAAGAAAGATTGGCCTCGACTCCTCTTATGATGGCTCTTAGGTTCCTAATCTCAAACCATTTCAGATTCCAAAAAGCCAAGGCAGATCCCACATTAAAGAAGTATGTATACCTTCTAACCATTCGTAGACTAGTTTTGAGCAATCCTAGATCCAGAACAGTTTCCAAACGCGAAAGCGACTTGGAGCGTTCATACTCTTTCAAGACATCATTCAACACGTATTGATGATCTCTTGCCAGTGAAGACCTAGCAGCAGAAAGCAAGGACTCAATGGCAGACTTCACATCCCTCGATCTCATTGCGTTTTCCCAGTCTTTCGCTTCGAAAACATCTGATGAAGATACAAGAAGCCGTTTGATCTGGTCCTCATGAAAATTCAAGGCTTTGCCCCGCAAGACAACTTTGACGTTTACGGAGTCAATCTCTATCCCTAGAACGGTTCTTGAAATTCTTCTATCCACGCCCATGAGCTTTCCAACTGCTTCCCAAATCCTGCTGTAGACGTACTTATCCACCACAGCTTCAAGCGTCTGCAGCGCACCCGTGGTTTCGTATTCGGTCAGAGAATTCTTGAGCACTTCGCCATACCCCAGATCCGAGAAGGTTTCAATCAGGTCCACAATGTTCTTGGAATTCCCCAATTTGCCTCTACAGCTAGCTTCATCTAATCTTCCAGCCGGTATGACGTAACTCATGGCTTCATCGATACTTATGTTGGCTGCTCTAGCTCGCAACATTGTCTTTACAACGTTTGCCTCAAACTTTGATTGCACTGCGGAAAGCAGACGCTTGACACCTCTTGGTGCACAATCAGTGATCTCCATGCAAGTTCTCTCGAAGTTCCTGAAGAATGCTCTTTCAAGAGACAGAGAATCAAGTCGAGCTGTAGGTATGCCTGCAATGTCCTGTTTGTAGGGTGTTTTCGAAAGCTCTAATGAAACTGCTTCAAGGTTTCTGCCACAAAGATCAGTAAGGTCTTTCTTGCTAATGAGTCTCAGCTTTGAAGCAATGACTTTGGGAGTTAGCCGCTTATACTTCCATGCACTCATGTTTGAAGGCTCCGCATATTGCTGGATTGATCCTAACCATCAGACCGTGGCTTCGCAGTTTCTCTCCTTCACATTCGCTTATAGGGACACCAGCACGGTTCTTAGGGCACGCTCTTTTCGTTTTCTCTGAAGTATTCTTACTCTGATGGCGTCCTGTCGTTCTGTTTCTTCGAGAATCAGTTCGACGTATCGTATTGAGGCTTCGAGTTGAGGTATGACTTTGTACTCTATTCTGTTTATTTGCCGCCTTTTGACTGACATGACCTCAAGAATTTCTTTCATGGTTGCTTGCGCTTCTGCAAGCTTGATGATACAACCCAAGGCAGTCACTATTCCCTTGTTGGACTCGTCCAGTTTAGCTGGAGTATCCAATAGACTGAAGCGAGGATTGGCGTCAGTGGTGGCATTTTCAGCGAATTCTAACATTGGAAGTACGAGTCCAAGAACACCCTTCCTACTGCCTAGTCTAACATCAAAATCAACAGGGTCACAGGTTAAAGAGACTTCTTCAGTTTTTGTCGGACCTACTATCATCTGAGCTGCAATGAAGGAATTGTAAGCTTCATTAAGAGCTTCACGAACTTGGTTTCGCAAGATTGGTATCCTGCGTACGAGCTCAAAAAGGGCCAAGACCAGTGCCTCGTAGTCTTTTTTCAAAATGTCAACAATTCCTTGGGCTAAGGTTCTCCGCCGTCTCAGTCTCAGAAGTTCTAGTCGCGTTGGGTGTATGACTGCTAGGTCAACCGACAAGGGTGTTGCCAGCACTCCTCTGCCTGTATTGGGGGTGGTACTTCTTTATTATGTCAGGATCTATTCTAGTGAATTCGGATTCTGGAAGAACTGACAAAAGTTCCCAGCCCAAATCTAATGTTTTCTCTATGTCTCGATCTTGATTTGGGTTTTGACTTATGAACTCCCCTTCGTAGCGGTCTATGAATTGAAGGTAAAGCTTGTCAACACTAGTCAGAGCGGCTTCGCCGGAAACCAATGAGGTTTCTCGAAGAAGCTTTCCTTCCGAATATGCATAATACAGCTGGTCTGATAGTTGCTTATGGTCTTCTCTCGTCTTGCCCGAGCCGATTCCTTTATCCATAAGTCTGGAAAGAGACGGCAGCGGATCTATGGGCGGGTACAAACCTCTCTTATACATGCTCCTGTCAAGAATAATCTGGCCTTCGGTAATGTAGCCTGTTAAGTCTGGAATAGGATGTGTGATGTCATCATCCGGCATGGTGAGAATCGGCATTTGTGTGACTGTCCCCTTCTTTCCGTGAATCCGGCCTGCTCTCTCATAAATGCTGGCCAGATCTGTGTACATGTATCCCGGATAACCTCGTCTTCCTGGAATTTCCATACGGGCGGCAGAGATCTCGCGGAGAGCTTCACAGTAATTTGTCATGTCGACTAGAATGGCAAGCACATGCATATCCTGTTCGAACGCCAAGTACTCCGCCGCTGTCAGCGCCATCCTAGGCGTTATTATTCTTTCGATAGCAGGATCTTCGGCAAGATTGACAAACATTACTACGCGGTTTAGTACGCCCATTCTTGTGAAGTCTTCTTTGAAAAATCGAGCCTCATCGGCGGTTATGCCCATTGCGGCAAAAACTATGGTGAAGGGCTCTCCTTCTCCTCTCACCTTTGCCTGTCTGACAATCTGAGATGCTAAGAGCTTGTGTGGCAACCCTGTTCCAGAGAAAAGCGGGAGTTTTTGGCCTCGTACAAGGGGATTCATGCCATCAATGATCGAGATTCCTGTTTGAATGAATTCAGTCGGGTGTGCTCTCGAGAATGGGTTGATGGGAGTGCCATGAATGTCCCAGTAGTCATCGGGAATTATGTTTGGGCCGCCATCCGCAAGTCTGCCTACTCCTGTGAACACGCGTCCTAGTATGTCCGTCGAAACCGGAAGTCTGATTGTGTCGCCTGTGAAGCGGACCGATGTGTTCTTGCAATCGAGGTCCGAAGTTCCCTCGAATACTTGGATTATCGTGATAGTTTCGCTAACGTCAACGACTTGACCGGTTCTTTCCTCGCCGCTAGGAGTGAACACTTCGACAAGTTCTCCGAAGCCAACACCACTCACGGTCTCCACAAAAAGCAAAGGACCAGAGATCTCCTTAACCGTGAAGAATCTGCGACCAGTCTGACTTAGTAGAGTCATATGGTCATTCCTCCTGTTGCTCCCTTGAAGAGTTGATCAAACTGCTCACTCAATTTCCTTTCAATTCGCGCACTTGCTTCGTCGAACTCCTCCGGCCTAATTATTTTCATTCTGGCTAGGTCTTCTTTTACATCAAGAGACAGCACTTGAACTAAGGATACGCCTCCCTCTACAGCCTGCTTCGCTTTCTCATAGAATTTCAATATCAAGCGAAGCATGCGGTACGTTTTGCTTATCGGGCAATTCATGTCGATTGGATGAAGAGCACTTTGCAGTAGGAAATACTCTTTACACATCTTGGCTGCCTCAAATACACATCGTTGCTTGTCACCAAGGATTTCAGCTCCAACAAGTGAGGCTATCTCCCTTAACTCTTCTTCTTCTTTCAGCAAGGACAAGGCTTCCTTTCGGAGCTTTGCCCAGTCTTGTCCCACTTCCTCGTACCACGATTCAAGCGTGTCGACATATTCTGAGTAACTCATGAACCAGTTGATAGCTGGGTAGTGTCTGCGGTGGGCTAAAGTGAAGTCTAGCGCCCAGAATACTTTGGTTATCCTCAAGGTCCCACCGGTCACTGGTTCTGAGAAATCTCCACCTGGAGGAGAAACTGCTCCAATGGCTGTGACAGATCCAAACCTTTCGCCACTGCCCAACACCTGAGCGTGTCCAGCCCTTGCGTAGAATTCAGCCAGTCTCGACGGGAGGTAGGCAGGATAGCCCTCCTCGCCAGGCATTTCTTCCAGTCGTCCTGAGATCTCGCGTAGTGCTTCAGCCCATCTTGAGGTTGAGTCAGCCATCAGCGCAACGTCGTATCCCATATCCCTGCAATACTCGGCAATCGATGCAGCGGTGTAGATGCTTGCTTCTCTTGCTGCTATTGGCATATCTGAAGTGTTGGCTACGACGATTGTCCGACTCATTAATGGTTGACCGGAACGATAGTCCATTAATTTTGGGAACCTTTCGAGAACATCAGCCATCTCGTTTCCACGCTCTCCGCAGCCAACAAGAATGACTATATCAGCGTTCGCCCACTGTGCAAGAGTCTGTAGCATGACTGTTTTTCCAGTTCCGAAACCACCTGGAATGGTCGCTGTTCCGCCTTTGGCCAAGGGGAAGAAGGCGTCAATTATTCTTTGGCCCGTCATCAACGGGACATCCGGAGGTAGCATAAACTTGTAGGGTCTGGGCTCTCTAACATGCCAAGTGTGCATGAGATTAAGGTCTTCAACTCCTTCTTCTGTCTTTACTTTCGCTACGACATCGGTGACAGTATACTTGTCCTCAGACACTATCCGTTCAATTATCCCTTTCTTGATCCAAGGAGGCACCAGGATTCTATGCTCAACAAGCGAGGTCTCTTGAACAGTCCCGATGATGTCGCCGCCCGTGACTTCAGTCTTTGTCTTCACAGCAGGTCGAAAGAGCCACTTCTTATTGCGGTCAAGCGCAGGTGGAATTACCCCTCTCCGAATGTTTGATCCAACAAGGTCCCGCAGAGTAGGAAGAGGCCTTTGAATTCCGTCGTATATCTGTCCGATGAGTCCCGGTCCAAGTTCCACTGACAGAGGTCTGCCCGTCCCTAGAACCTTCTCACCTGGTTTGAGCCCGGCAGTCTCCTCATAAGCTTGTATGGCCGCCCTCTCTCCTTCAAGGCGAATTATTTCTCCGATCACGCCTGCTTCGCCCAAAGTGACAAGTTCGTACATTCGAGAGCCTATCATGTCCTTTGCTATGACGAAAGGACCAGCTACGCGAAAAATAGTACCTTTCTTGGACAAGCCACATCACCATGCGTTGAAGCGGACAAATATCACAGTTTGATTTCTATCCCTGCCTTGCTCCTGACAAGTTCAACTATGAAATCAGTTTTCAGTGCCACAGGTCCGGCCAAGTCTGGGATCGGAACAACCAATGGATACCTGCGCTCACCAATCTTTGCGTCAATGCTTCGGATCTTATCAACGAAACCTTCAGCAACTAAAACTATGGCCAAGTCTGATATTACTAGAAGGTCGTTGAACTGCTTTTCAGCCTCTTCTGCGTTTGTCGCGGAGTAAACGTCCTTAAGGCCAGCGAGTTTAAAACATGTTGAGGTGTCCTTTCCTGCTATGAGGGCAATTCTCATTACTCTCCTCCTGGGAATGCTTGGTTAAGGCTTTAACCCTATGTTGAAGTTAAATATTGTGGCAAAGGCGATTTGCGTCGGGCTCGTAAATGTTTGTCACCGATTTGAGACCATTCTGTTTACATAAAAAAAGAGGTTCTGTATCTTAGGCGATAGCGCAATCGATCAATTATGCGTTTCTCTATGATCTCTTTTGTATACTAGTGCGCAGACGAACCCAAGAAACCCAACGACTTTTCTCAAGGTGGTGAGAATTGTGCCTCTACACATTCAAGCGGTAGAAGTGCATGTTCAATGGGAACGTGAGACAATCTCTAGTATCACTAGAATAAGCGTCAAGATTACCAGCACGATTGTGAGAAAGTTTATGGATGTTTCAACTCTGTGAATTGACCCTAGGTTCAGGAGGCTGAGAATGCCATCTAAACTTCTATCATAGGAATCTATGAACTCTAGGTCTTGACCTATGTCGTCTATTGCGTCTTCTATAACCAGTTTTGCTTCTCCATCGAGCCTGGCGTTGGGCACAATTCCCTCTTTTACGTCTGATAGCAGTCTTTTCTCAAGATATAGAACCCTATGAAGGAAAGAGATTTGTTTCTTCATTTCGAAAACGGCGTGCAGCGCTTTTTTCCCAGATTTTTCATGGGTCTCTTCTGCAACCTTGTCGATCCTTTCTCTAACGGACATCAGAGCCTTCGAGTTAAGTACTGCAACTTCGCAGAGAAGCCTGCTGAAAATGAAGTATTTGTCTGTTTTCATTCCCTCGCTTGCGTGGTATTTTAGCATTCTAACCACTGTCTTGATTAGGTTTAGACAGTGTTCACATC
>Ga0154709_133_pt1 | contig 10452 bp, 13 predicted proteins | sample Rifle2008BG13ft_FD_105569 | JGI IMG/M metagenome (GOLD analysis project Ga0154709, IMG submission 105569) | Candidatus Bathyarchaeota archaeon RBG_13_46_16b
ATGCCATGCAGAAACCATTCCGGCTTCCATCTTGCGTAGTGGTTAAGCCGATTATGCGCCCCGGCATCTGTCTGACCAAGCTCATGTCGCCGCGGCAAGCCATTATCCCCAAAAGTGGGCCACCAAAGTTCATAGCGTTTCCCAAAGGTTGCGCTTCGCCGATCACAATGTCAGCGCCGTATTCGCCTGGAGGCTTGAGGATTCCCAGCGAGGTTGGGTCGATTCCTACTGTGAAGAGAGCATTGTGTTTCTGTGCTTCTTTCCGGATTTCTTCTGTTTGTGTCTCTATGAAGCCCAAGTATGACGGGTTTTCAACGTAAATCGCCGCAGTTTTGTCTGAGATTTTCTTCTTCAGGTCTTCTATGTCCATTTGACCGTTTCCTGAGTTGTAGGAAACTTGCTTGATTGAGATTCCTGCTGGCTCAGTGTAGGTCCTTAGAGTTGCCAGTCTCTCGGGATGAATGATTTTGGGGACTAGGACCTCGTTTCGGTTTTTTACCCGTGCTGCCATGCGGGCTGCTTCGCCTAGGGCTGATGCCCAGTCGTACATTGAACTGTTCGCCACGTCCATGCTGGTTAACTCGCAGATCATGCTTTGATACTCGAAGAGTGTTTGGAGCATGCCTTGTGAGATTTCTGGCTGGTAAGGAGTGTAAGAAGTCAGCAGTTCGTTTCTTTGAACTATTTCCTTGACAGCTGCCGGGACATAATGCGGCCAACATCCGGCGCCCAAAAAGACAGGCATATCATTACATGTTCTGTTTTTTGAAAGTAGTCTCTCCACGTGTTTTCTTACCTCAAATTCGGACAGGGCCTCTGGAAGATTCAAAGGGTTTTTCAGTCGATATTTCTCTGGTACATCAGCATATAGTTCTTCTATGCTTGTTACGCCTATTTCCCGCATCATTTCTTGCTTGATTTCAGGAACAGAATTTGGGATGTACGGGTGATTGCGTCCGCCCACAGTTTTCACCGTTATGATTTAGACACTAGAACATGGATGCTTCTTTAAGCTTTTTCAAGAGTTCTCGGGAAAGAGCCGTGAGTGGGCTAATGCTGTGTTGGCGCTATTTTCGGCAAATGATCATGAAGTGCTCACTGATCCCGACACTGGTTGAATCGGTACAAGTCTTTAAGTGAGTTTGCCACCAGATTTCCCACGCGTCTGGATACTTCTTGAAGAGTCTGTTTGTCTCTTTCCGGTGTACGCTTGCCAATCCTTCAAGACCCACCATTTCCAGTACCGTTACACCACACTCTGCAAACTGCTTCTCGAGTTCGTAAGGTGTGTAGAAATGGCAGGGAGCAAATCCGTAACCGCCGTGATAGTCTCCCGTGTCCCTGATCCTCGGAAAAAGCTCAAGCTCCATCTCATGAGGAAAGTGAACGAGTTCCGTAACTAGCAATGCCATGCGTCCGATCACGGAAACGAATATTGGCGCCCCTTTCTTCGAGACCCTGATCAATTCATCAATGGCAGTTCCTCTCTTGGCGGGGTTCAGAACGTGGGACAATGGACCGCCTAGACAGATTACTGCATCAAAAGTGTCGTTGCAGAATTGCGAAAGATCATAGATTGTGCCCTGCGTAATCTGCTTGACTCTCTTCTGGACCCTTGCCTTCTTGACCTGTCTTTTTGCCATTTCCAGCAGTTCAGGCGTGAAGTCAAGCAATGCGACATCGTATCCGAGTCTGGCAAGTTCTACTGTATACTTGCCTGGACCACCGCCAGCATCTAAGACAAACCCCTTCTTCGGAAGATACTTCTTGAGGTAGTGGATAGTTGTGTTGAGTTCCAGCAGATGATATGCGTCCCTCGTTAGCCTCCTCCACTCTCTCAAACCCATTCCAGAATAGTATCGCCTAACGAGCTTCTCGTATGCATGGTTCACCGAATGAGGACCACTGGATTTCTTCTCGTTTTTCGTCAAGGTCTTCTCCTACGAAATCAGTATTGTATTCCTCTTGTAGTGATAATCCTCTTTGGAAACTTGATGTCTCTAACCTCGTTGACAAAGTCTGCTCTGTCTAACAGTTCTCTTGGAGCAAACCTTCCGGTCAAGACGACATCAGTTCCTTTAGGGATTTTTTCCAGAAAACTCAAGACCTCTTTTGTGTCTAGAAGCTGGCAGTACAGGGCCAAGTTGATTTCATCCAATACAAGTAAGGCGGGTCTCTTCTCTCGGGCAACTTTTTCCGCGAATCTTAGGGCCTTTTGGGCCAGTTTTCGGTCTTCGTCACCCAAGTTGCTTAGGCCAATCCACCCTTTGCGACCGAAAAGATGGATCTCGTAGTAGGGTTTCAACAAAGTGCGGATTTTGTATTCGCCCGTGTTTTTCCACCATTTCAGGAACTGAATGATGACCACTTTTCTCTTGTGTCCTACTGAACGGAGTGCTAACCCCAAGGCGTTAGCGGTTTTTCCAGCCCCGTTTCCGGTGTAAAGATAGATATTACCCATGCTGTCTTCACCGAGTCTCTTCAGGCTCTTTTCACGCCAGTCGGTTTATAAGTCTTAAATAGTATGTTGCGTCTTCTTTCTGTTGGAGATTCTCAACTTGGCCTACGACTATGAAACCCTGCTTAAGAGGGCGCGTTCGCAGATTCCAGAGGTGGGCGCGAAACAGGAACGCCTAGAGATTCCAAGGCTGCATCACGGAGTGATCGGCATGCGAACGATAATATTCAATTTCAAGGAAGTGGCCAACGCTTTGGAACGTGAACCTATGCACGTGCTCAAGTACTTGTCGGGCGAAATGGCCACAGCCGCAACTATTCAGGAATCGAGAGCGATTTTTCAAGGCAAGTTCCAAAGGGACACTTTTGACAGATTGCTGCAAAGGTACTTGGAAAGCTACGTAGTGTGTCCTATATGTAAGCGTCCAGACACTAGGATCATGAAGGAGAAAAGGCTGTCTTTCCTTGTTTGTGAAGCGTGCGGAGCCAAGTCCTCGGTTAAGCAGTTGTAAGAGTGTCTAGAATTGAACGTGTACATGAACCTGAAGAAAAAGGGTCAGAATGTGCTGCTGGCGATGTGCGACGCTGAGATATTGGGGAAAACGCTGCGCGAAGGGAAGATAGTGTTTCAGGTGAAAGAGGACTTTTACAAGGGCAGAAAAGTGAATGTTGAAGAGGCCGTTTGCATGATAGAGAACTGCACGATAGTCAACATGATCGGGCGGAACGTGGTTAAGGAAGCCATAGAAAAGGGGTACGTGCATCCTGAAGCCGTTCTGAACATTGAAGGAATACCCCATGCACAAATAGTGAAACTTTGAATGGGCTGAAGCTAGCTCTCGTGTATGTGAAGTGCCAATTTCTCACCGTCGTGATTGTAGACTCCAATATTCTTCTCATCTGTAAAAGGAAAGGCCGCGATCATGAGTATTGCTCCAAAGAGATGATTCAGATCCGTGTTTGAAGGGGTCATGTTTCCAGAAGCGTGGGAATGCACTGTTCCCACGATGGAGAAATCAGTCGGCATCATGTGGAGCCTGATTTCAGCGAAGCCTCGACCGTAACGGGCAAGTGGGGGCACGAGGAGTTCGGTGATTTCGATTACGTCTTTTCGTCTTTTTCCTCTCAGAAGCAAGATCACTTCTCTCGGGTACAGCCTTCTTGCACCTTCAAGAATTGTCTGTAGTAGCTCTCGATTCATAGAGATTTTTAAGCAGGTCTTCATGCTTTCAGATCGTGGGAGGTTTGACTGGCTTTATGCTGAGAATGGAACTGCTTCATTTACCTTGCGGCACCAACACAGACTGTGCTAGCCCCTGGAAGACTGCGAAGATTTATCAGCCCAAGACCACCTTATCCTCTAACAGGACCCTTCTCTAATCCAAAACACTGAGGACGCATCAATATGAGCATGAAAACCACTACGATAAGACAGAAAACCTTGATTCCAGCCACTCCCGATGAGGTTTATGACGCATTTATGAAGGCGAAGAAGCACTCTGCTTTCACTGGCAGCAAGGCGACAAGTGATCCAAAGGTCGGAGGCGAGTTCACAGCTTGGGATGGATACATCTCAGGCAGTAACCTCGAACTAGTGAAAGGAAAGAAAATTGTGCAGGAATGGTCAACCACAGACTGGCCAGACAAGTTTCCCCCTTCAAAGCTAGAATTGACGTTCAAAGGAGCAAAAGGCGGCACCGAAATATCAATGATCCACTCAAATGTGCCTGCCGAGCAGGCTGACGATCTTGCAGAAGGATGGAACAAGTTCTACTGGAAACCCCTGAAAGAGTACTTCACAAAGCGCGCACGCACACAGTAGCTGGACTTACGCTGTAATGCCCTTTACGTCTTCTTCGCTCGGGAGGCGATGGATCATTCTTTTCCCACAGCATATCGCAGGAGTTGTAACACCTTTGATTTTCAGTTTGAGCTTCCTCAGAAAATCAACAGTTCCCAGATCAATGATCTCTAGGTTCAATCCGTGCTCCTTGCAGAAATCGTCTGTCCGCAACAGAAATCCTCGCTCCTCGTCACTAAGATAGCGGTTCCCGAATAGGTTTGAGAAGCGCTCCAGCCCTGTGAAAGCGGTTTTTTGAGCTTGTGCACAAGCATGCCTTGCTCCTTCCATGTCGACAAAACCAGTCGTAGGGAGTTCAAGGCTGTGAACGTAGACCTTCATCTTCAACACAGAAAACAGTAAGATCAATGAGACTGTAACGTTACTTAAGGTTTTACCAAGGTTTCAACCGATTGACCCTAAACAGTTTCAGCGCGCAGATATGGTATGTTACAGGCAAAGAAACGATGGCTGCTAGTTAACAAGTTATTTATAAGAGCACTAACGTAACTCTTAGACTAGGCACCCTTAATAGGGAGTGTTCGCAAGCTGGCAAAGAAAAACTTTGATAAACTTCTGCTTGAAGCATTGGACGACGCCTTTTGCACTCTAGGGGAGTCTGCAAAGAAAGCAATCTTCTATCATCTAGAGATCAAATTTGGCATAGCCAGAAACGATATTCCTTATAATCTTGAGACCTTCGAGGATGGATTACACAAAATTTTTGGCCCAGGAGCGAACTTTCTAGAGATTCTGATCATGCGGAAATTGCACGAGAAAATCGGGCAACCACTGAAATGGAATGAGAACGAAAAGTTTGCGTTCGTCGAGTACGTGTCAGCTGCTAAGCAAGGTTTCTTGGGCGATAGCAGTGCAGATTGAGAGATAATTCATATTAGAAGTTCATAAAGATTTTATTGCTGCACAACTAGGTCTAGTTCTTGTGTACTAATCAGGTGAGAGTTCATGACTGGAATTGCTAAAATCCTTATAGTTGACGATGACGAGAGCATAAGAAAAGTCCTGCAAGCCATACTTGAAGAGAAAGGTTACGCCGTTGAATCGGTCGGAACCGCCAAAAAGGCCATAGAAATAGCAAAGAAGAAATTGTATAACGTAGCCTTGCTGGACATTAGACTCCCTGACATGGATGGCACTGAACTTCTTTCACGAATAAAGGACACAATACCAAGGATGAGAAAAATAATCATCACAGGATTTCCGACACTTCAAAACGCCATCGACGCTGTAAACAAAAGAGCAGATGCTTACATAATGAAACCGTTCGACGTTGAAAAAGTACTTGCAACAATCGAAGACCAACTCAAGAAACAAGAAGAAGAGAGCGAGTACAGCCAAGAAAAAGTCGCAGATTTCATCGAAACAAGGGTAAAAGAGTTGACGCTTCAAGAAGCAAAGAGCAAGAAGCCATGAACACGTTCTCATTACATTTTCTCTGAGCTTATGTCGAAGCCTGAGAGTCATCGAAGTAACTAGTCCCTAGCTTTTTGTGGCAAAATCTTACGCATGAACTTCCAATGATGACCAACTTCAAACCCAAGTCTTTTCAGTAACGCCACCGAAGCAACATTCTGTTCACCAGTGTACAAGGCCGCAGACTGCATATCATTTCCAAAAAGAAAATTCATAGCTCGACGCGTCAAAGCAGACGCAAGACTCTTGCCACGATAATCCTGAAGCGTCGCAGCAGGACCTAAATAGCCTCTTTTGCCTTTAAGTGACTCGCCGTTGTAGGTGTCTGGCTTCGCAACAACGGCGGACACTATTTTACCCTCTGTTTCTGCAATCTGAACCCAATCTTCGTTAAACGGAGGATTTTCAGCTTTCCACTTCCCGATACAGCCCGTCTTAAGCCTCTCCGAGCTGAAACCCGCATTTACGGCCTGAACAAACTCTTTTTCCTCGTCAACTCTCAAGCTCCTAAGCACGACGTTTTCGGGAACTGCCGGAACAGGCTTGATGGCGTCTAGCCTTGCAACCATATGATACAGCCCGTTTTCCTCTTTGTACCCTCGTTCGATCCACTCGCCGATTTTTGGGCTTCCAGCATCAACAGCCGCGAAGACTGCGCCTCTCACCACGAGTCTCTCGGCCTGCTCCACCAAGACCTTTTCAATCAGCTTCCGATTCAAAGTGCCGCTTGCACTTAGCCACACGATTTCTTCGCCCCAATGCCCATCATTGTATGCAGCTGAACCCAGAAATTTGCCATCCACCTCAGCTATCAAAACCTCAAGCCTTTCTTCTCGTATCCAAGAGAGAAGCTTTTGTTCAATGAATGGAGCGAACTCGTATGAGTCATTGTAGGTTTCGTTGAGCAGCTTCACGAGCTGCGCCAGGTCTGCTTCGACGAAATTTCGAGTTTGAATGGCCATATCTTGTCTTCACCGCAGTTGTCTAAAGCGATTATAAGTATTTGCCAAATCCTACTAGTAATCAGTGTGGATGTAGGAGGGCAGCTTCGGAAACAGGACGTCGATCAAGTGTCTGTGGCTAGGCCTGACCAGAAAGTCCTGATAGACATTTTCAAGCTCAGCCCTGTCTCGATATCCAAACAACAACTGCGTAAACACGGCTGGATTGAATCTCATTGTTCTGTCTTCGTTCGTCTCCAAACGCCTAACGTCAGTGACCGTTCCGTCTTCCAAGGACACCTGAACCGTGTAACGATAGAAGTTGAAGTTCAGTTTTCCAGTCAAGTGACGGAACGTGCTCATCGCCAACCTCTTTTCGAAAAGCACTTTCATCTTTAGAAACATACTTGCGTAGTCTGTGACTCGCAACTGCCATGCGTATAGTCTGCCCTGCCTTGCTTCGCCAGTCGCCATCAAATGCTCAGTGAAAGAATCAGTGTAACCAGTTGTGGCAACAAGAGTCACAAGACCCCGCTCTTTCCCAGCTTGTTTGAGAAAGCTGATAATGGACTGGGCCATACTCTGATCAACATCAGTGATTTCTCTCAAGACCAATTCATTGCTCTCAGGGTTCTCACTTGTTCTGAAATACCCCTTCATCTCCTCGTCTTCTTCAACCGCGAATCCTTCAAACTCGTAATCAGCAACCATTCCAGTCTCCTCTTGCATCTCCCAAATCTCCTCGTCACGGACAGAATGAACATAGAACTTCCCTTGAACTTGTGCGAGAAGCTGCCCAGCTCGAGAAATGTCTTTCCCTGTGAATGGGCGGATCGCATACACGTTTTTGTAGTCAGGCATCTTGTTGATGTCTATTCTTGTCTGTTCTTGAAGCGGCAAAGCATACTCGTATCCGAACTGTCTATAATAGTATGGAATGCCTTCAATCACTGACAGGTCGTACCCCTCCTCTGACACCCTCTTGTGGTACTCGCACGTCAATTCTCTTTGAAGCCCATGATGTCGGTATTCTGGGAGGGTTGCCACACATGCCAGCTCCGCAACTTTCAGAGGAATCCCTCCTATGCTCCATCTGAAAGGAATCAGATTTAGACACGCAACGATCTTGTCGCGATGTTTGACCACAAAGAAGTCTTTCAAAGTCATCGTTGGGTGGTGTTCGATCCACTTTCTCACTTGCAAGTCAACTCGACTGTTCTGTCCAAAGACGCTCCTCATCAGTTCAAGGTGCTGTTCTACGTCATTTTCGGTTTCAAGATGCTGAATCGTAATATCTTTTGTCAACATTGCAGGCCTCTCCAGTTCACAGTGGTCTTCAAAAGTGGAGTCAGAAGTATAAATACGATTGCGGGCACATGTTCATGCGCCTGAGAGTGCTTGAAAGAATGTCTGAAACAGCAGTAGAACCATCCCTGAAGCTCCTGCAGTTATTGGTGCACTCTACACAGCTTGGATCTTGCGTGAAACCAGAATCGCTTGGGGAAATGAGAATTGATCTAGCACTTTCCTTTGCTCTTATTAGCCTCGAAAAACAGAATTGAGAATTCAAGCAGGTGAACCGATGAACTTGGGGACAAAGAACACTGGAACCGCAGTCTTCTGGAGCCTTTGCCTAATGGGAGGATTCATGATCCTGAGTTCTACACTGTCCAAAAGCGGTTCCGTCTTCACCCCCCTCTTGATAAATCTTGAAACTCCCGATGCATGGAGCGGCATTGTCCTTTCAGCCTCAACCATCCCAGGCATTCTAATTAGTCTACCCGCTGCTTCTCTTTCCGATATTTTCGGCAGAAGAAAATTCCTGCTTCTGGCTGGAGTAATTTTCGCTTCAGCCCCTTTTCTTTATCTCTTCATAAACGACTGGTGGCAACTGATCCCTGTCAGATTCTACCATGGCTTCGCAACTGCGATCTTTGTTCCAGTTGCTGAAGCCTCAATAGCAGAGCTTTTTCCCACAAGACGTGGGGAGCGAATATCGCTTTTTACTTCGGCAACATATATTGGAAGAATAATTGCACCTACTTTAGGCGGATACGTGCTGGCCGCAACCAACAATGATTTTCACCAAGTCTATCTCGCGGTCGGAGTGGTCGCTGTGACAGGTCTTATCACAGCAATGCCTTTCTTGGCAAAGGAGAGACGACCTGCGAAGTCTTCGGAAAGATCAGCCAGTGAAAGCATCAAAAGCATGTTTCAAGGTTGGAGAACGATTGCAAGCAATGGGGGTGTAGTCATCGTTAGCTTGATCCAAGCAAGCCAGTATTACGTCTTTGGTGCGTTTGATGCGTATCTCGCTTACTACCTATTACGTGGTCTCAAATACGGCACTATATCGACGGGTCTAATCGCTTCGAGCGTCCTCGCCGTGGCGATCTTTGCGAGACCTTTCATGGGCAGAGTCTCAGACAAAATTGGAAGGGGAATTCCGATAGTGTTCGGATGTGTTCTATCAGCTCTGGCTTTGGTCACTGTTCCTTTCATGACTGACTTTGCAGTTCTCCTCATTTTGCTCGTAGTCTATGGTTTTGGCTTCGCAACTGTCACTTCTTCCACATCGCCACTGATCTGCGAGCTTGTGCATTCTGAGCTTGTTGGCACTTCAATGGGCTTCTTGGACACAATGATGGATATTGGGCAGACACTCGGCGCATTTGTCACTGGTTTAGTTTTTGCGATGAGCTTCCAATACACGGGAGTTTTTCTGTCTTTTGCTATCGTACTGCTTTTTTCTTGTGCTGTGTTTGCTGTCTGGAAATTGGTTGGAAAAAGAAGCACAGGCAAATCGCGGTGATGTTATTTCAAAGAACATTCAGCGACATCTCCGAGTCGAACCGGTGAAGAAGTCGGCACATCTGCTTTTCAATCTCTTAGAGTTCACGTTCTTCAATAATAGTGAAAACGGAAGTGCAAGGCCTTTCGGAAACTCGAGATTGCTGGCTTTTTTGATAATCGCGCCATATGTCGTGTTTTGCGAAGTGATGTTTTTCAGAAGGAAACGACTTTTCGTCAAGTTGAAGAATCATGTGGCTGGAACGCTGGTTGTTCATGAAGAAAGCAATGCGCTATACGTAAAGAGCCTAGCCGTCGCACCCGGGTTCAGAAGACTCGGAGTAGCTACCTTCATTCTGACCTACGTCGAAAGATCGGCCAAGATAATAGGCAAGAAGAGCATAGAGCTCTCAGTTTTGAAAAGCAATTTCCCAGCACAAAGGCTCTACAGGAGATTCGGTTTTGCACAGAAGGAACAAAAGAGGAGATCCTTTGTCTTAACCAAAAGAGTCTAGAATAGCCTTGACATGAACCTCGCTCTATTCGAATCTTCGTTCGAAAATCTTAAACTGATTTCGTATTGCCCAGAATTGAAGCTGCTTTCTCCAAAGACACTTGCTCCGCCATTTTGTTTTTCGTTAATTATGTCTATTTACGCATGCTTTCCAAGCATGTTCGACTAGCGATTTCGATTATACTGTGAAAAGGGCTTAAATAATGAAACGCTACATTTAGCGTCTACTTTAGTTGTGAAAACACTAAGAGCTGTGAAGCGCACGGTAGTGATCATATGAAATGTCCGTATTGCGGGTCTGAAAACCTCAAAACTCTCGAAACAAGAGATTCACCAGACAACACTGTCAGAAGGCGCAAGGAATGCGAAGACTGTGGAAAGCGCTTCACTTCTTACGAGTACGTGGAAACTGTTGAGCTCATGGTGAAGAAGAAAGACGGTAGGCTAGAACGGTTCGACCTGAACAAGATTGTCAG
>Ga0154709_187_pt2 | contig 10211 bp, 6 predicted proteins | sample Rifle2008BG13ft_FD_105569 | JGI IMG/M metagenome (GOLD analysis project Ga0154709, IMG submission 105569) | Candidatus Bathyarchaeota archaeon RBG_13_46_16b
AGAGAACTGCTCCTAATTCAAACGAAGAATCCAATACAGCTCCTAGAATGAGAGCATCGCCACTCACAGTTCTTTGATTAGACACTAGTTGTACCCAAGGATGTGTTCCAGTCATTGATGGCGAGGTTACTGCTGTCATGTAGTTTGGTGCTCTGAATCTTCTCCATGTTATACTTCCACTTGTTGTTCCGTAGACAAGTAATCCTTGATTTCTATAGTTCGCACTTTCTGAGGCATTTCTAAACTCCCAAGCAAAATCAGCACATCTAGCAGAATTTGTATCTACTCCAGTATCCCAAGGAGTATGTATAACCCACGAGTTCATATCTGTCTGTCCAACAAGTAGTGTACATATCAAATCATTAGTGCTTATATCAGTCCATGAACTCCCAGAATTAGTAGAAGTAGAATATACAGATTCATTTCCACGATAAGTATAATCTCCACTTTGTGTAGTGGAACGATAATAAACTCTATAGCGATTAGTTGACGATCCAGCACTTTGTTGGATTATCAATCGATATTGTATTCCATTGTAGAGAGTTATAGGAGAAGAGAAAAGCTTTTCGTACCATAAAAATGCTGTAGTTATTTCACTAGCTGATATAGTTAGGTTTAAAAGATCAGCACTTCCTGTTACATTTCTCAAAACTATATTCAAACTAGTTGGTGATGCGTTCTCGATAACAGGTATGTTGACTCCATATATTGTTTCTGAACCAGTTTGATTCCATTTCTGTGAAACCCAATTAGTTGTATAAACTGTAAAATAGCTTGATGACTCAAAAGGCATTGTTTCATATGTAGTATCATTAAATGATAAAATGAATATTGGGTCACGAGCTTGAACTGTTCCTGTCAAAATAGTGTTTAACCAAGGATCAATTGTATTCTCTGAAACTCTCCAAGAACTAGGAACTGCTCCTATTCTTCGTAAAGCAACAAAGTTACTTGCGTTCACAGTTCCACTACTATATCTTACAGTAATACAGTAAACTGTAGAAGCAGTCAAAGGAGCTACAGAAGGAAGAGCTATGTTTAACCATCCTGTTGCTGTTGGAGTTACATTAACATAATTATCTGTTCCACCCACGTATGTCCCATTGTATATGTAATTGGAACCAACGTATTCGATTCCAAATTTGTATGTTGGTGTTGATGCATTAGCTGTGTTTATATACACTGAAAAACCTGAAACAGACTTAGAAGCTTGTGCTGTAAATCTTAATCCAGTAATAGAGGTTGTAGCTGTCATAGAACCTATTGACTCTGAGGCTGTACCAGACTGTCTATTTCCAATTGTATCATCATCTAAAAGTGCTGTGCATAAGTCATTTGATCCATCTACAGACGTTAAAACAATTCGATTACTCTCAGAAGAAGCTAATTTCAACCAATTCATTACTCCCGTTGCACCTGAATTTATGTCAAACATATCAACAGAACTCCATGAACCAGAAGAGTACTTTGCCCATTTTACAAACTGTCCTTCACCAGCCACGGCTACAATATTCCCTGTTAGAGACTCTGAAGCTATCCCGATACACTCTTCAGTAGTAATTGCGACAGTTCCTGCAAGTTCTATTTGATTCCCCCAACTTGAACCATTCCATATCATTGCGTTTGCATCGCTGTTTGTGCTGTCTATGTACATTGCGCCCATCTGGCTGTTGAGACCAGATGCCACGTCAACGTAGGTCACCGTAATCTTTGATGCATGATCTGCGTCATCATAGTATTGTTCTGGACCCCAACAACTTCCGAAAGTCCAAGCTCTATAAGCTAAATCGTTAGTTCCACCACTTACCGTCGTTCCGTAGACTAGCAAGACTTCCCCGTTAGACAAGTATGCAACGTCATAAGGTCTTCTTGCATCAGAAGGAGCAGTTGACCAGCATCGACCAATATCACTTGTAACGTTCCATGCTGTTCCATCCCAGACGTACGCATCAAGATAACCGTCATCGGACAACGTCACCACCATATTTTCGCAGCTTCTTTGCTCAATCGGGCAACACGCTGTCCTTGCATATCGAACGGGGCTACCAGATGTCGACATTTCACTTTGTGAACCCCAGGCTGCGCCGTCCCATACCCTGCCTTTTGGGGTGTTGAGACTTGTTGTTGAATCACGGTAAGCAACAAACGCGCTCGTGTTTGAGGTCATTGAAGATGAAGATACGTAGGAACGATAAGTCATGTACACGTCGTTGTCCGAGACTAGGTCTGAAGTTGCGCCAGAAACAAGGGCTGTGCTACCCAACGCGCTGTAACCTGAAGGATTGTATGCCGTAGTGGAGGTTGCAGGTAAGCTTCTCACGATGAAGTAATCGGAGTCCACTGTTTGAACGCTCGATGGTGTCGTTCCAGACACGTACGCGCCATTAGACACGTTGTAATCGCTCGGGTAATACAACGGCAAGCTTATTGTTCGAATTTTGATAGAAGCTTCATCTGCTTGTCCTCCGCAATAAGCTGGGTCTTTGTGTTCGCCCATTCCAAGCTGTATTCCCACCGTTCTTGTACCCACAGGAATAGTGTAGTTGTCGCATCCAAACTGACTCAGCTGTCCCTGAATGAAGTGGGCGTAGCCTGATCCCAGCATCCAAGCTTTGGGGTTGTATGCTGTACCACTACCATATTCTCCCGTGGTGTTCCATGCACTTATGAAACCGCCGCTTGAGTTGTAAAATCTGATGATTAGTGCGCAATCATCCCAAGTCCATTCAGATGGGTACAGCCAAGCGCTCGCATTTATCACTGCGTTGCCAGTGTCGATTGCATTCGCATATGCAGTGAGGCTTACGTTCTGCCACACTCCGCTATTGTCATTTGTGCCTGGAGTATCTTTGGTGCATACGCCATAGTTGCCGACTCTGAGACTCCTTTGCGTGTAGATGTCACCCCCAGACGTGGTATTGAAGACTTCCACGCTGGCTGCGGCTGGTCCCATTGCAGTCCATCCAGTCAGATTGCCCATTTCAAAACTGGGGTTTGAGAGCAGTTCATCTGACCAAGGTCCCCATTCAAGAGGTGCGGCAACCCTTACTTTCGCGCTTGTGTTGTTAGTATAGATTGTTTGGCTTCCGACTGTGCCATTGTCAAGGATAACGGATGGAGTTGCAACGATTACGTTAGGTTGGAAAAGTGGATATCCATGAACACTGGCAGCCGTGTTCTCAAACAAGAGATTGACTAGACAAAACGAAGTAGCCAGTAGCAAGACTGTACGAAGTATTTCACAAGCGTCAAGGCTACGTCTCCTCATATTGCTCCCCATTCTGAGTTCAAGAAAAATTGGTGGAAAGATGTTATTACTCTACGTCGACCGATATCTGTATGTTTGCCGTTATGCCGCTGTTTGCTCCAGCCGTTGCCACCGTTGAAACGTAGATAATCCATTGTGTGCTCGCTGGCAGGGTCAAGTATGAAGTTGTGGATGGCGTGTTCCACGTGGTGCTGGTGACCGTGTAGTTGAATGAGGCTTGGGCTGTTCCTGCCGCATTTTCGACGACGAAGTTTATCGAGGTGAAGTTGCTGACCTGAGAATTTCCAGAGGTTGGCGTGATGGAGATGTGGCGTAGTCTGAAGGTGTGACTAGATGAGTCAGTGTTGCTTACGTTGAGTGGTTGATCGTATGCCAGAGTCGCGTTTGGATAGGCTTTGAGGGCTAGGCTAACCCATGTTCCGTTTGATCCCAGTGTTGAGCCGCTTGGCCAGTCGTTTCCTTGAGCGAAGACTATTGGAGCCGCGGTGATTGTGACGGCAGGCTGCGCTATCATTGAGTAGTAGACTGCGGCGCTGGCTGTGGATATGAGGATTGATGCAAGAATGAGAGTGAGTAGCGTGATTGATTTCTTGGAGTGTATTTTCTTTAGGTTCATTGCTTCACCTCCTTGCCATTTCGAAGTATCTTCACTGTCGCCGGACTGAATGTAACAGTTAGGCCTATTCCCACCGCAAATGCAAGAACTACAAGGCCGATTTGTGGGGTCAGAGAGAAAATGCTTCCTTGCATGGAACTGTACTGGAAGACAAGGAAGACTGCAACTAGGATTGATGGAAAACTGAACGCTCCAAACCAAGCTTTGGCGATGATCCACAGTCTCTTTGCAGCCGCTACGTAGAAGTTTGCTGTAACGACGCTGGTTAGGGCTGTTGTTAGATAGGCAAATGAGTACCAGAATCTTGTGCTCTCTTCAACCTGCATCATGTATCCCCTGCCAGCGACGAGATATCCGAGTCCGAAGAGGGCAGCAACTTGATAGATGTAAGGTAAGGCTTTGGGAAAGCGGTTGCCCAGCAGATGAGTCAACATGCTTAACACTAGAAATAGGTTTATCCCTATTAATGTGAAAACCTCGGGCGGCAATTGAGTCATTACTATCCACCTCTGTTATCAAGGCTAACTGATTGCTTGAACTTAAGCCCTATGAACTATGAAATCTGATTCAGAATCTGAATCAGACTTCGTCCATGCTGAGGAAGGGCTTCGAAGTTGGGAGGTCCGTGCACAAGTTTTATTATCCGAAGAGCATTCCAGAGATTCGCAAGAATTACTCCGGACACGAGAGGCCTATGTGTGGCAACTGTTAGAGCGGTGGTCTTTGACTTCATCGGGACACTAACAAACGTTAAGGACTATAGCATGGAGGATTCAAAGAAGAAGCTGTGCAAGGCGATCAAGGCAGAAGGCTTTGACGTTGAGGAAACGTCTTTCTCGGAAGCATACAGCCGCGCTCATGAGAAGTACAGGGTTGTCCGCTATCAAGAACTGATTGAAGTGACAAACGCCGTTTGGATCTCCGAAGCTTTGAACAACCTTGGACTTAAAACAAGTCCAGGCGATGCACGCATAAAATCAGCTCTCAATATATTCTTCCAAGATTACGTGAAGTCTTTTGAACTCAGACCATGTGCCAAGGAATTGTTGAAAAAAGTCTCAGTAAATTTCAAGTTGGGTTTGATCTCAAACTTCACGTATGCTCCTGTGATTTATGTGGGGCTCAGGAGGTTGGCGATAAACCGGTTTCTTAGTGCTGTCTTGGTTTCAGCGGATGTCGGCTGGCGTAAGCCCAGCAAGAGAATATTCAAAGAGGCTCTGAAAAGGCTTGGAGTTAAGCCGGAGGAAACGGTTTATGTTGGAGACAGCCCACTGGAGGACATTCAAGGTGCCAAAGTCCTAGGCATGAAGACGGTTTTTGTGCCTTCACAGTTCTATTCGCTTGAATTTCTGCACGAAAACCAGATAGTGCCAGATTTGATTGCCAAGGATATTTGCGAGCTCTATCACAAGGTCAAACAATTTTCCAGCAACGTAGGCAATACTGCTAATAAGACTCATCAGAATTCAAGTCAGTCCGCTCAGAGGAATGGTGGTGCGGCCGCCGAGATTTGAACCCGGGTCGTCAGCGTGGCAGGCTGATGTCCTAGACCAAACTAGACTACGGCCGCACAGTACTGTACTGCGATACAAACATGATGGTAGGATTATAAACTTGCTTTTAAATCTTAAGAGTCATGGAAAATAGCGCATGATATGATGCAGTGTCAGTTTATGTCATGTTCCACCGTTTTCTCGGGGAAAGGCATAAAGAGCCTGGGTTAACCTCCGTTTTGCAGGGGTAGGGTTCCCAGAAAAGGAAGACTAGCATTGGTGCTGTTTGATCCTTCAGTCTCAGTCGTCGTTTCTCTGTGCTTTCTCATAGCGTTGCTGTACAAGCGAGTGAATCTTGGAATAGCTTTGAACGCAACCGCAATGCTGTTGGCTTTGGTTGGTGTTGAATGGTCGAAAATACCAGCCGTTCTGTACGCCACTAGCGTGGATCAACTCACCATTTCGATCGTGCTTGCCACGTTCGGAATAATGCTGCTGAGTCAACTTTACAAAGAAACCAGGATCATCAACCGAATGAGTGAAAGCCTAAGCAGAATCATCAACAACCCGAAAATCGTGGTAAGCGTTCTTCCGGCCGTTTTGGGCCTTCTCCCAGTCGCGGGTGGGGCACTGATGTCAGCGCCGCTTGTCGATTCAGAAGCTGAAAAGCTTGAACTGAAACCTGAACGGAAGGCTTATCTTAACTTGTGGTTTAGGCACACGATTTTTCCGGTATATCCGATCAGCCAGTTTCTGATAATAACCGCCGCTCTCACTGGCATGACCGTCACATCCTTAGTGCTTCGACAAATACCTGTCGTCGTGGTCATGGTGCTCGTCGGATATGTTATCGGCTTCTGGAAGCTGCCAAAAAGCAGATGCAAAGATGAAACGGTTCAAAGGAGTGATTCAAGATCGAACTTCAAGGGGTTTCTCGTGGCGTTTTCCCCAATCTTGGCAACCATAGTTGTGGCTGTCTGTTTGGGGTTGAGCGGTTTTGGCCTCTCCAAGGCCGGTTTTGATGTTTTGATAGCGATTGTGGTGGGACTGCTGGTGCTGATCATGATTTCCAAGGTGACGTTTCCCATTTTTCTGAAGCCATTCAAGAGTTGGGGGATATACGGAATAACCGCCGCAGCCTATGGCGCATTCCTGTTGAGAAACACTATGGATGCTGCAGGAATATCCAGTATTTTCAAGACATTTGTGACAGGCGGAAACGTCGACATCGTCATACTGCTTGTTTTCATTCCGATGATCTTGGCTTTCATGACAGGCTCACCTTCAGGCGGAGTAGCCGCCGCCATCTCCATCCTTGCCGGAGTCATAGCTTTTTCATCTAAGAATGCATCATTGATCTACATGAGCGCCTATCTAGGGTACACAATGGCTCCAACACACCTTTGCCTCGTCTTCACCGTGGACTACTTCAAAACAACATTGGGCAAGGTCTACAAGTACGTGATACCCTCGATTCTCGCAACGTATGCAGCAACGTTGGCAATCTATTTGTTGTTCTGAGGCAGCACATGCCACGAGGGCTTTTCTAGTGTTGTCTTCAACTAGCCATGATTAATGGCGTTCTGAGTCAGGTATTAGGCAGAGCGGGATCTCAGAGGGAGATAAGGTTAAATCGCGCGGTGATGCACCAAAAACACTTGTGAAAATCATAACCGTGTTGGGTGCCGTTGCAGTTGCCGTCCTATTCATATTTGGCATCATATTCGCTTTCGCTTCCGTGTACGATCCAACACGACTGATCGTGGCCGCTCTACTGTTCATTATCGGCTTCGGCATCGCCTACTACATCAGCAGACAGCCGAAAACCATAATTCAAAAGGTGGAGTTTTCGGGGCAAATGCAAGCCGTGGCTATTAAATGCCCGAATTGCTCAGCATCCATAGATGCTAAATCGATAAAGCTTGTTTCTGGCGTACCGTATGCGACATGCCCATACTGTGCGAACACGTTTGAAGTGGCTGAGGAACCGAAATGGTGAAAAACCGTGAGTTAGTTGCCATTTTGTTCACAGTTTTCGCTTTGGTGCCATTTGCTTGCACATGTTCGGCTCAGTCAAGGCAGTATTATCTCGGGCAGGAATGGGTGAAAATATGGATTAACCCAGATGGAAGTATTGATCTGTTTTATAATGTAAGTATTACACTGGAATCTGGGCCAAACATTCACTATGTTTTGATTGGTCAGCCAAAAAGTGATTTTACGATAGATCAAGCAGTGGATCAATATGCCCGTTCACTGCCAACGACAGATGCCAGTTCTGGAAGCGACTATGCAGCGCAAGTCAATTTTACTGAACCTTTAGGTGCGGGCCAAACTGTTTGGTTTACTCTCATGACTAATGTTACGCATATGATATATGAAGACAACAAAACCAATGTCGGCATGCAATTCACTCCTACTTGGTGGTCGCAGGCAAGAGTGCTTGATCTGCGCGTTTCGATTGTGCTACCTCTTGGGGTTAATGTAAGTATGGTGGGCACGTCAATCGAATATTGGGACAATGTGTCGAATGAGACTGACGGTCGTTTGTCGGTCTTCTGGGAGAGGCAAAACCTTGAACCAAACCAGAAGTACAGTTTCGGTGTGTCTTTTCCAAAGGAGTTTGTGCAAGAATATGACACGCAGCCGCCTAACGGTTTTTCCATTGATTTCTCTTCTTTCGCGCCGTACATTGTGGGGTTTCTTTTCCTCATAGGGTTCATCTTCATCGTGGTCGTCGGCATCATTGCAGCAAGCAAGAAACAGTACTTGTCGCCCCAGATCAGCATGGAAACTCTCGGAGTCAAGCACGGATTAACGGCTGTTGAAGCATCTTACCTGCTTGACTTAAAACCGGCAAAGATAGTGACGGAAATACTCTACAGCCTTCTGAAGAAAAGGGCTGTCTGGGTTGAAGCCACAAAACCCTCAATCAAGCTGAGAATCATGCCCGATTTCCAAAGCAAAACAGGGACTTCAGAGACGCCATTGAGGCACTATGAGATCGCCTTCTTGAAAGCAATAGAAGAAGACGGAGCATTGAACGAGGAAAAACTCGCAGAAACAATCATGTCGCTCAGGGACAACACGGAAGAAAAAATGCGCGGGTACTGCAGACGAGACACTATCGACTACTACAGGAACATTGTCACGAAAGCGTGGACACAAGTCGAACAGGCAGGCACGCCCGAACTGGCCTCGAACGCATATGACGAGCAGTTACTCTGGCTGCTACTGGATCCGAACGTGAAAGACCACACCCAAACCGCCTTCCAAAACCGAGCCTTTGAGCCAAACCCACTCTGGCTATGGTACTGGTATGGCTACACCCACTATAACCCGAATCCCATTATCAAACCAAGCACCACAATACCAACCCTACCGACGAAACCTCCTTCTATTCCAGGCGCCGAATTCGCCAATAACGTCGCTACCTCACTCGAAAGCACGGCAAACAACATCGTAGTCAACGTCGAGAAATTCGCCAACTCTATACTTCCATCGCCGCTGTCCAAAGCATCGAATGAACCTACACAACACAACGCCACCTGCGTCTGTGCGTGCCATGCATGTGCTTGCGCTTGTGCATGTGTATCGTGTGCTTGTGCCTGCGCAGGTGGGGGAGTTGGATAAGGTGGGTTACTTAAGCAGGGTCTTTCACCCGCCCAAGATTCCGCATGGACGCTACACTTACAGAGGCAGAGGCAAGTTCACTGGTCTAGCCTTGCAGCTTCGCATCGAACCCGACAGTAAGGGAGTCATGGTGATCAACGCTAACACCGTTCTTTACCTCAATGAGACGGCCACGGCGTACGCCTACTTTTTCATGCAGGGAACTCCCGAAACAGTCTTGCTGAAGAATGTTCGCCGAATGTACAGAGTTAGCGCCAAGACTGCCCAGAAAGATTACCAGAATCTTGTTTACACGGTCAGCACACTCGCTCAGACTGAGAAAGTTTGTCCTGTCTCGTTTCTTGACATCAAGAGCGTTGAGCCCTTCACTCAACAGTATTCAGCACCTCTGCGCATGGATCTAGCGCTTACTTTCAGGTGCCAAAACAACTGCATTCACTGCTACGCTGGAGGTCCACACGAAACGACTGAGCTGACTACTGAACAGTGGAAGAGAGTCATCGATCGTCTTCAGCAGATCGGCGTTTTCATACTCACATTCACCGGTGGCGAGCCCACACTTCGAGAGGACTTGCCTGAACTGCTCCTTTACGCACAAAACAAGGGCATGGTAACGGGACTCGTGACGAACGGGAGAAAGCTGAGAGACAAAGCGTACGTTGAGAGTCTTGAAAAGGCTGGTTTGGACTTCGTGCAGATAACTCTCGAGTCCCATAAACCCGGAATCCATGACCTGATGACCGAGGCAAAGGGAAGCTGGAAAGAAACAGTTGAGGGAATAAGGAACGCTGTTCCATCCAAAATCTACGTGACGACAAACACTACTCTGAGCCAACACAACGCCGAAGACTTCTTGGAAACAGTAGACTTCCTGAAAGAGTTGGGCGTCGCAGCGTTCGGATGCAACAGCCTCATCTACTCGGGAAAAGCAAATATCATAAACAAAGAGTTTGCCCTGTCAATCGAAGCACTGAGTGAGCTTTTGCCAGGAATCCGCGACAAAGCCAACCAGCTTGGACTCAAGTTCCTGTGGTACACGCCAACCCAATACTGCCGCTTCGACCCTGTCAAACTGGGCTTAGGAGTCAAATCCTGCACAGCCGCGATGGTGAGCATGTGCGTGGGACCAGACACCAATGTCTACCCATGTCAGAGCTACTTCGAGAGCCTCGGCAACATCCTTAAAGACGATTGGGAAAAG
>Ga0154709_104_pt15 | contig 9991 bp, 12 predicted proteins | sample Rifle2008BG13ft_FD_105569 | JGI IMG/M metagenome (GOLD analysis project Ga0154709, IMG submission 105569) | Candidatus Bathyarchaeota archaeon RBG_13_46_16b
CTCTTGATGCTCAAGGCACTACGTCTGGTCAGGACTCTTCACATCGACAAGCTGATTCGCATCGGGGGATCGGCCTATCCCCTCACTGATTATTTCAAAGGTTTTGAGAAGGTTGATGCTGTTAGGCGGATCTTTGGGGAGAAAACGGAAGAAGTACTTCGCAACCTTAAGGTCGAATTCACTTGGGTGGGAGGCTATATGTGGGTCAACAACACGAACGGTCACCTCATGGTCAGCTCTCGCTATCTAAACGATGGCGACAGAGTTGACATTTACCTCGACCTGATCCACGAACTCGTTCACGTGAAACAGTTTATGGAAGGAAAGGAGCTCTTTGACAGCCAATACAAGTATACCGAGAGACCGACTGAGGTTGAAGCTTATCGTCATGCAGTCGAGGAGGCACGGAATCTTGGGTTGCCTGATGAAAGGATTTGCCAATACCTCAAGACTGAATGGATGAGTGATGAAGACCTGCGAAGACTTGCAGAGACGCTGAATGTGAGATGCCATCGATAGATGTGTGGGAACTCCGATGAGACAGTTCCATGTTTCCTCAACAAAGTTCCCGAGTTCTTACAGTATTGTGTCTCGTCTATATACTTGAACCGTCAACAAGAATATCGGTGAAGAGATTGTTCGTTCACACTAGCATCCGCACAAGCAACATGGACAAGTCAATAGACTTCTACACCAGACTGATGGGACTCAGCCTTCTGAGTCGACGCGAGATTCCCCAGAATAGCGCCGAGATCGCTTTCTTGCAAGACCGCGAAGGCAAAGGAGCCAAACTTGAATTGACCCTCTACCGAAAACAGAGAAAATTCACTCAGGCCGACTACGAGGACAGAGTCTTCGACCATCTAGCTTTCGAGGTCAAGAACATCGCAGAAACGATTGCCCTGGCACGAAAGGAAAAAATCGCAATCACTGACGAACCGTTCAGACTCGGACCTAACGGACCGCTCATAGCCTTCATTGAAGACCCAGACGGGACACTGATCGAGCTAATCGAACAGAAGTGACGTCGAACTGGAAAATTGGGGCGCTCCCCAGCCTGAACTGCAGATTAGTTATGATTATGCGACTACTATGGGCAGTGTTGTCCGTAGTGGACAAAGAGTATATTGAGGTCTATTGGGGCGATGTAGCCGCTGTAGTCGATGTCGCAGTCGGGGTTGTAGGGTCGCCGTCCGCTGCAGTTCCATTTTCCTCCAAACAAAACCAGAAGCGCGTTCAGGTCTTGGGTTTTAACCCTGAAGTCGCCGTCAACGTCGCTTGGGATCGTGACGCGGATTGTGTGTACCGACAAGTTCATTGGGTTTCTTCTCGAAATGGTCTTGCCCCAGATCCTATTTCTTAATCGGAGAAAGCCTATTAACGCACTCCATCGTTGTTGGCAGCTCTGCAATTTCAGTGATTAGATAGTCTGCTCCGGCTTCCATCAGTTTTGTTTTCGAAGAAGGGTCTGAGACTAAGCCCAGAGCGATGGCGCCAAGTTTCTTGGCACATTTCATGTCGCCCAAGCCATCTCCGACGACTATAGTCTCGCATGGTCTAACGTTCAAAGCATCAACCACGGCCTCAAGATGCTCAACATTGGGCTTCACGCTTGCAACGTTGTTCCTTGGAACAACTGCATCGAAAAGACTAGCTATTTTGAACCTTTCCAAGATGCAGTTAGTGGCTTTTTCGCAGTTTATCGTGCACAACCCTATTCTCAGGCCCATTGTCCTTAAGATGCTGAGAGTTTCCTTGACTCTTGGAAACAGATCAGTTTCCTTTGCAGCTTTCATCTCATGTTTTTCAGCGATGGCCAAGACGTGCTCGCGAATCCTCCTAAACTCCTCCGCGGGCTTATCGCTGTTCTTCAAAAAGATCTCAGCCTTCTTTAGCATTTCAAATATGCTCTCATTTTCTGAAAGGATCAACGGTGACAGACCCTCAGTCAGCAGGAAAGCTCGGGCTTCAGCCCTTACTCTCTTATAATCCAAATTGAAGGTTGCTATGGTTCCGTCGAGGTCGAAAACAACTGCTTTGATAGTCATTCTGCTCGTGATTCCTGCTGAATTTGAGAAAGAATGTTTCCTCAAAGTGATATGCTTTACGCTTGATTGCTCAAGACAGAAAGTGAAGGCGAACCCTATGAATCAAGACGCCTAATCATTGTTAGACGGCACAAGAACGAAGTCCGCGTTAGAGATCATGCTTGTGCGCAAGATCTGCGTTGACTGCATCTTTAGAACAAGAAGTGCAAAGGTAAACCCCATATTCCACTTCAGCCTAAGAGTTCATTGATGCAGCATGAGCACTGAAGAATACTCGAAGGAAAAGCTTTGGCCGATACTTGTTGAAACTGTTCATGCAATGATTATGTACCCCAACCACAAAGCATACACACGAAACACCGTTTTGCCAGAAAAACCTGAAACGTCCCCACCAGAACTAGCCGCAAGACTGGGAATGCCGTTGGGTGAAGCTCTGGTAATCCTTCATGAACTGATGCAGGAAAGAAAGACAAAGTCTGATGGTTCATAGGTTCTGGCCTTGTCCACACATTGCTGAGTCGCAGATCTAACTGGTGTGTATGTGGTCAATGGGCAGGATTTGTTTGCCAAAAAGCGATGCGCTTGGAAAGAGGGCACAGGCCATGAGCAATTCGGAAAGATGGAGAGAAGCTTGAAAGCCTTTGCCAACAACTCGAGGCTTCAAGTACTGAACTGCATGCAGAAAGAGATTTCTAGCCCAAGCGAAAAATCCAAGAAGCTAGCAAGCGTACATCAACCATTGATAAGCATCTGCGCGTTCTTTCGTCGGCGAAAATCGTCGGAAAAGTCCCTGCTTGACCGAGGGCGGACAACCCGTCATTCGCTACCGAATGGTGAACAATGCAAGAAAACTGTCGACTATGATTCAGGAATCCTGTCGAAGGCTCTGGGATCAAGTCCGCTCAACTCATTCGGTTTTTCGTTCTAGATGATTTGGACGCTTGAAGCTTTGAAGGTCAGAATGACTTCGCTTCCCAAATTGAGTTCCATCTCTTCGAAGGAGCGCTTGGTTATCTGAACGATGAAAGGTCTTCCCACATCCACTTTCAACTTCACAAGCGATCCCAAATCCTGGACCTCCACTATCTTCCCATTGTAACTATTCCTGGCGCTCGATTCAAGATGTTTCTTTGAAAGGACTATGTCCTCAGGGCTTACGAAAGCTGTGATTTCTCCACTTTTGTTCTCGGTTGCTTCTAAACGGATGCCGTTTCCAATGTCTATCAGTGCTGTTCCGTCAGTGGTTATCGTTGAAATTCCAGTGAACGCGTTCTCAGTAGCACCAAAGCTTGCCAAGTTCCTGGAAAGCCTCCTGAAAATCTCTGCCGAAGCACCAATTTCAACTATTCTCCCATCCTTCATCAAAGCCAAACGCTGAGGAAGACTCTTCGCTTGGAACATGTTGTGCGTAGCCATCACCACGGTAGTACCAAACTCCTTGTTCACTGTGGCAATTACTTCCTCGACGATTGAAGCGTTTTTCGGGTCCAAATTCGCAGTAGGCTCATCCAACAGAAGAAGCTTAGTCTTCAAAACCAAAGCTCGGGCTATCGCCACTCTTTGTTGCTCTCCGCCAGAAAGATTCTTTGCAGGATGATTCTCGAAACCCTCCAGCTTTACCAGTCGCAAGGCGTTCTTTACTTCTTCGTCACGCTCGATCTTCGTCATCTTTCTTATTTTCAATCCATAAGCAACATTGTTGTAAACTGAAGTGTCAAAGAGAGTTGTTTTTTGGAAGACTAAAGTGCTTTGCATTCGCGTTTTTTCGGTTTTCCCAAAGTCAACGGTTTCGCCTTGAAACTTGACTTCGCCGTTTGTTGGATTATCTAGGAACGCTAGTATTCTCAAGATTGTGGTTTTTCCTGAACCGTTCGGTCCAAGCAGAGCTATTATTTCGCCTTCGCTGATTTGAAGGTTTACGTCGTCTAGCACTGTTTTGTTTCCATAAACTTTGGTTACATTCTTCAATTCAGCAATTATCGTCATTTTTAAGCCTCCAAGTCAATGTTTCAGTGCCATTGTGGAAATCTCCATACCGTTAATAGCCACTTCGCTTTTCGAGCCATGATTACTATCGTGTTTATCAAGAAGACTATGACCACTAATATTATTCCTAATGCTATGGCTAAATCAAGTTCGCCTCTTGCTGTGTATCGTGAGATTGCTGTTGTCAATACATCTGTTAATCCTGCTATGTTGCCGCCGACTAACAGCGCCACTCCCAACTCGGCTATTGCTCGGTTAAAGCTGGCAATGTTGCTTAGGAGAACTCCGTTTACTGCTTCCTTCAAAACTGCTATGGATGCTTGTGCCTCTGAGGCTCCCAGCGTTTTGGCTAAACTCATTATTTCTGGGTCAACCGCTTCAATAGCTGTTGTCATTATACTAGTTAATATCGGTGTCACAAGCACGGCTTCGCCGAGAATTATGACCCCTGGAGTATAAAGCAAGCCTAAAAACCCTAATGGCCCGCCATTTGAAAAAATGAGGTAAAGAATCAAACCTAAAACTACAGTCGGTATGCCTATTAACGAATTGAATAATGTCTTGACTAAGGTTTTGCCTCGGAAGTTCTTGAGACCCAGTAACATTGCGACTGGCGTTCCCCAGAGGGTGGCTAAGATGATGGCAATGCCTGAAAAAAGGAGGGAGCGGTAGACAATGCCGTAAAGGACTGGGTCGCCTGAAACTATTAGCTGCAACGCTTTCATTATGCCGCCGAGTATATCGACCAAACTGGTTTGCCTCTAAGAGTAAAGTTCTGGAAAACCATTTCTGTATTGCGATGGGCATTCTGAACCGTCAAAGAAGGCGAAGTCTTGTATCCAGCTTACTATGGGCTGAGGCGAATTATCTTCTAGCGGTTGCACGGCTCCGAAGAAGAGGCTTTGTCCATAGTCAGTTTTGCCGAAGTCTGTTATGAACTGCTGGGTCTCAGCTGAAGTCAGGTATTTTATGAAGTCCATTGCGTCGTTGTAGTTAATCTGCTCATGGAGAGTTTGATTGGCTGGCACGGTCTGGTTCACCGCCATGACACTGTAGACGTTGAGTAGGGATTTTTCTTCCATTAAGAGGGCAACTGAAGATATTGCGCTGTCTTTCTCAAACTTCAGGAAGGTACCTATGTCTGATAGCGTGTATGCTGACTTCTGGCTAGCCACGTTAAGCGTGTCACCCATGCCTGAGCCTACGCTTGCATACCAAGGTTCTGCTGAAATCTCCGTGTAGTTATAGCCTGCTGCTTTCCAAAGGCTCTGTTCTTTAGAATGTGTGCCGGAGTTGTCTCCTCTGGAAACCCAGATTTTGGTTTGTCCTGACTGGTCGGTTAGGTTTCCTCCGTAGTTTGCTATGTTTCTAAAGGCTCCACTTGCAGTTTTTCCTGCGATTCCTGCGGGGTCAGCTTCTGATCCTACAATGGTGAAGAAATTGTAAGCTATTATTTTTCTATTCAATCCCCAGCCTTGCTCAAGAAACGATTTTTCTACTGAGGGGGCGTGAACGAGGACCAGGTCAGCGTCGCCGTTCTGTGCGTGTTGGATGGCTATGCCTGTTCCCGCGGAGATTATGTTGATGTCTACGTTGTGGGTTGCTTCGTAGTTTTTCTCTATTTCGTCCAATAAGCCTGTGTCGTAGAGGCTTGTGGTTGTGGAGATTATGAGCCTTCTTTTGGCGAAGTAGTTGAAGTAAACTATTGTGCCGGCGACTACTATGATGGTTGCTAGCGTTGCAGCTATGAGTAGTTTTTGCCACATTTGCATGTTCATCACCGTTATGTTCAGCGGTTCATATCGATGTCTAATCCTTATAAGAGTTGCGCCGCAATAGATAGCAGCGTAATGTCTGCAAACAAAACGCATGACTATTCATTCAGAATCTGGATAGAACGCAAAGGCGAACCGATTCTAGGCAAGGGTGGCGCTGATATTCTCGAGCAGATAGAAAAAGAAGAATCAATAACCAAAGCTGCAACAAGACTTGGGATGTCTTACCGCTACGTCTGGAGTTATCTACAAAGAATCAACAGAACACTCGGCAAACCGGTCGCAGATACTTTCAAGGGCGGCAAATCTGGTGGAGGCGGTGCTAGGCTGACCCTCACAGGCAAAGAACTATTGACTGAATACAGGCGAATCGAAGAAATCTTGAACAAGACCCTTGCAGAGCTAGAGTATAGAGGCTCTTTAGGTAGCAACCAACTCCAGAAACCGCCTAGCTGGAAAGACCACAATCGTAGATGAGATCAACTATGAAAAACCAGAATTGAAATAACCAAGCAACCGATTCAGCGATCCTGATTTCACAAAAACATTGCCCAAACGAAATTCAGAGACTAAATCATAGCCGCCATAAAATCATCGATTACGATAGCAGGGTGAACTATTCTACGACGTACCTGTAGGCAATGTGCTCGCCTGCTGTGGGGCTCTTGCGGATTACGCGAAGCAAATCACCTGGCTTTGCGCCTATGGCTTTCACTGCTGGATCAAAAGAGCTGATCTGTGGTAGCTGGTAAGGGTGGACTCTGAGTTGTGTCAGTAACTGCTCTTTTTCCTTTTCTTCCAGAATTTCATGTCTGGGTACGAGCACGTGCTCGAAAAGGTCAAAGGCGGGAAAAGTCCTTGGCAATAGTTCAATATTCCTTTTTATGGCGCTTTGCTTGACGGCATGCGTGTACCTACCGTCTGTCACCATTATCCCTCTTTCTATTTCAGCGTCTTTCATGACTTTCTGTAGCCGATTTATTGACGCTATGCCCACAGTGCTTTCGCCTGGAACACACCACACAAGCGTGTTCTGTTTCTCTTTCGGTACTTCAACAACGTAGCCTACGGCATCATCGTGTTTCTGTTTCTTGATAAGCTTGTATTTTCTGAGTTTAATCAGAACCTCGGCCTTACGTTCTTCCAGACTAATGGTTTTCTTACTCAAACTGTAAACCCCAATCTAAGAACATTCGAAACCTAAACAAGACATTAACCCTTTAAACTTTGCGCTCTCCAAGTTTGTTGCGATGCTTCATCGTGAATCGCACATTCACATACGGAGTACGATGTTGCCCGCATACTGGCTCATTTCTTCTGCATATTTGCGGATGGTCTCTGGCGAGTAGGGTTTGAGTGTTTCTAAGGATTTGTCCAGCGTGTCCTCTGGAATGAATTGCTGGAATGCAAGGGTTCTGGCCCCCTTGACAAGTTCTCCTATTCTGATTATGTCTTCGGCGTCCACGAAGCCTGGAACAGCTGTTGTTCTGAACTCGTATTCAACTTCTCCAGTTTTCAGCATTTCAATCGTACGCAGAAGCTCAGTCGTACCCACTGCCCCCAGACGCGGATATTTCTCTGGAGCGGTTTTCACGTCTAATGCAACATAGTCTACGTAGGGCAAGCACTCCTCTAATGCTTTCGAATCTAACCCATTTGTGTCCAGCTTCACTGCGAAGCCCCTTTCCTTGAGTTTCTTCAAGAACCTTGGCAGTTCATTATGAATGGTCGGTTCACCCCCAGTCACGACAACTGCATCCACGTATTTCTTTCGGCTCTCAAGAATCTTCAACGCTGATTCTTCATTCAGAAATGGGGGTTTTGGGTCTACTACGATCCGCCAGTTGTGGCAGAATGGACAGCGCAGGTTACAGCCTGGTGTAAAAAGCACTGATGCCACTCTATTCGGAAAGTCGACGAGGCTTGTTTTCTGCAGTCCGCTGAATTTCATTGGTTTGATCACTCAAGCGGGAATAGGGATGGCAGGCGTGATTGTTGATTTTTCAAAAGTGTGGCGTATAGCGAACTCGGCTTGTTTGCCATCGTTCCACTGGTCTACTGGTCTCAGGTACCCCACGACTCTTGAGTAGACCTCGCATCTGTCTCCACACGTCGGGCATTGCTTGTGTTCGCCAACTATGTAGCCGTGAGTTGGGCATATGCTGAAAGTGGGCGTCAACGTGAAGTAGGGCAGATGTGAGCCCCACGACACTTTGCGTATGAGCTCGGCTGCAGCCTTCCACGAATGGAGTCTTTCCCCGAGGAAAATGTGGAAAACTGTTCCTCCCGTATAAAGGGTCTGAAGTTTGTCTTGATGTTCCAGAGCCTCAAACAGGTCGACCTCGTAATCCACGGGCAACTGTGAACTGTTTGTGTAGAATGGTGCTGCGCCTGCTGCCACGTTTTTCTCGTTGGCCACGATGATGTCTGGATGCTTCTTCCTGTCTATTCGAGCAAGTCTGTAGCTTGTGCCTTCGGCAGGTGTTGCTTCAAGGTTGAACATGCTTTCAGTTTCTTTCTGGAAATCAATCAGTTTGTTGCGCATGAAGCTGAGTACTCGAATTGCGAAGTCCGTTCCTTCGAGCGAGCCAATGTTGACACCAAACAGGTTCAATATCGCCTCGTTCAAGCCAACGATGCCGATCGTTGAGAAGTGGTTCCGCCAGTATTTTCCATGTTGTGCTTTTACTCCGCGGAGATAATGCTTGGAGTATGGGTATAGACCGCTCTCGGTGAACGTGTCTAGAACCTTTCGTTTGACTTCAAGACTGTCTCTTGCGATCTCCATCATGCTCTCTAAGCGTTCAAAGAACTCGTTCTCATCTTTGGACAAATAGCCTATGCGTGGAAGATTCAGTGTCACGACGCCTATTGAGCCTGTAAGCGGGTTCGCCCCGAAGAAACCTCCTCCACGTTTTGCAAGTTCTCTGTTGTCAATCCTTAGGCGGCAACACATGCTTCGTACGTCTTCGGGTTTCATGTCACTGTTTATGAAGTTAGAGAAGTATGGAACGCCGTACTTTGCCGTCACTTCAAAGATCTTTTCAGCCAATGGCGAGTCCCAATCAAAATCTTTGGTTACGCAGTACGTTGGAATCGGAAACGTGAATACTCTACCTTTGGAGTCGCCTTGACTCATGACATCTGCGAAGGCCCTGTTGAACATCTCCATTTCTGCTTGCATATCGCCATATGTTTTATCCATGACTTTGCCGCCTACAACAACTGGCTCGTCTTTCATGAAGTCGGGCACCGTCATGTCTAAAGTGATGTTTGTGAACGGTGTTTGGAATCCAACGCGGGTTGGCACATTCATGTTGAAAAAGAACTCTTGCAAGGCTTGCTCAACGTCCCTCTGGGTCAACCCATCATAGTGTATGAAGGGCGCCAAGTAGGTGTCAAAAGTGCTGAAGGCTTGGGCTCCAGCAGCCTCACCTTGGAGTGTATAGAAGAAGTTCACTATCTGGCCGAGTGCCGTGCGAAAGTGTCTGGCAGGTTTGCTTTCAACTTTTCCTGAGACGCCGCCGAATCCTGAAATGAGTAGATCCTTCAGGTCCCAGCCTACGCAGTAGGCACCCAGAACGCCTAAGTCGTGAATGTGCATGTCTCCTGAAAAATGAGCATCGGCAATGCTCGGTGGGTATATCCGGGAGATCCAGTATTTTGCCACGACCGTTGACGAAAGATAGTTGTTCAAGCCCTGCAGCGAATAGCTCATGTTTGAGTTTTCTTTGACACGCCAGTCTTCGATCTCCAGGTACTGGTCAACCAAGTCGGCGTCGCTTAGAAGGGCAGCTAGCTCTCTCTGATCCTGATGCTGTTTTCTATAGAGAATGTACGCCTTAGCTGTTCGGGCATTCCCGTTTTCAATGATCATTTTTTCAACGATGTCTTGGATTTCCTCAACTGTTGGAACGCCGTCTTCGCCAAAGCGTCTGTAGAGCTCAGCTAGAACACTGTTGCTGATTTTCATAGCTTGCTCTCGATCTCTTCCGCCAACGGCCTTTGCAGCCTTCCAAATGGCGTTTGTTATGCGTTCCTGGTCAAAAGACTCTAACCTTCCATCACGCTTTCTGACAGATTTCACGTTTTAACCTCTTTAAGCACTTTTTCGAAGTCTCGGGGTTCCTCAAAACTCCTGTAAACCGAAGCAAACCTGACGTAAGCTACACGGTCAAGTTT
>Ga0154709_112_pt4 | contig 9511 bp, 9 predicted proteins | sample Rifle2008BG13ft_FD_105569 | JGI IMG/M metagenome (GOLD analysis project Ga0154709, IMG submission 105569) | Candidatus Bathyarchaeota archaeon RBG_13_46_16b
GCGGATCAATGTCCACTGGCTTGGTTCCTCTAATTGCCAATTCATTTAGTGACACATTATAGGAAAAGTAGAGCCATCTACTTGCTCCGTCGTCGTGCAACGCAAGTTCAGCGCGAGATATGTCCCCATCAGCAAGAATCGTGTATGGTTCAACCATAAGCGTGTAGGGAATACGGATTCTGCAGAACTCGAATGTTTGATTTGCTGTTTCATGGGAAAAGCGCAGGGAAAACGTGGTGTTTGATTTGACAAACGTAAAACGAGTTATCGTCGAGTTCGAAACTACGTCAATTCGACGTTCTCTGTAAGCGTCAAAACTCGAAAAAAGCCCCATCAACGGATAACGGTCGAATTGTTTTGGTCCAGTTACTCCGCTTGGATACGTTATCTCATATGGGGCATCCCCGATCCCATCATAGGTGGAATCATATCCACTGTATTTACTCCAGTAATTTCCTTCAAAGCCATTATCCCAATCGTTCAGGCCGACGGTCACCACGTCTTTCCCATTATTAATGAAATCGTTTTGACAAATCGTGTTGTTTTCAGAGCCGTAATCAAGCCACAACCCGAAAAACCTGTTATCAGCCATTGTATTCTCAGAGACATTCCAGAAGCAAGAACTCATTCCTAGACCTATTCCATCAAAAAAATTGTCGTGCGAAAAATTCCGTCTGATAAACCCATTAACAGAAGCGTTAGCATTGATACCGTACTGGCCACTGCCATACACGTCATTATCATAAACAGCGAAATCCTGCGAGTTTGTCACCAAGATGCCGCTGCCAGTTGTGTTAGCAACGTTGTTGCCTTCTATGGTACAGTTCTTAGAGTAGTATGCATAAACGGCAAACTGATCGTTTCCTACCATAACATTTTTTGTAATGCTTGTGTCATTAACGTGGTCAAGAAAAACGCCCATGTAACCGCTCAGGACAGTGAAGTTTTTGATTGCCACTTTGTTTGCAGTCACGTGGAAAACTATCGATCCTGATCCGTTTATTATGGTCGCCAATCTTTTCTCACCCACTAGAGATAGGGACTTGTGAACTGTGACATGTTCGAAATAGGTACCTTCTTTCACGTAGATCGTGTGTCCAGCTAGGGTTTGGGAATCGTCTATTGCGGATTGGATTGTCTGATAAACAATTCCAGTGTTAATGTTCCTCGCAGAGTAATTCACTGCCGCCCCTGTTCGGTAGCAAGACACTAAAGCGGAAACACATATCCAAGACGCCACGATCATCACAAACAGCAACTTTCGATTCATAAGGATCACAAACAGATTTGAGGAGCTTGTTCATATCTGTTTTGCAGGTTCACTTGTTAAGGTCAATCGTATGGCTTGAAAGTCACTCTCTTACTGAGCCTTGTAGGTGTAGTGTGTCCATGGCATTCACAGCGGTTCCCTCTCTAATGATTAGAACATGATTTGGACTTCAGGAACCAAAGGCAAAACGACAAACCTTCTATTCCTCAGCATAAGCTCGCTTCATTAGCGCGCGCTTTGGGGTCTTGAAGACGGTAAGATAGCTAAAATCTATCCTCTTCAACCGGGTTCCGCCCTCTTCAAACGCCTTTTCCCCGTCGGAGAGGCTCGGTTGCAACAACGATAAACCCAACACGCCTATTGACACTTCTGAGCTTGCAACTTCTGGCAAATTACCAGAAGTGATTCAAGCTAACAATCCCTTAAGAGGGAATTGAAAGTTGAGAACCTTCAGATATTGAGAGGCCCCTTGGAGTATGTGCGGACAAAGGATGTCCTGCATGTCAGAGGAATGGCTGAAGACGTTAACATCCAAAACACGTTGAAACACATACAGCGACCTTGTCTACAAGGTTGCAGGATGGTTGAAGAAGCTTCCATTGTGAATGTCCGGATTCTACTATGTAACCAATTTGAATGAAGTCAAGTGGTTGAGAGACGCAATTCTTCAGAGATCATTTATGGCCGTTTGCCAAGAGCTGAACACTCCAGGAGCGAAAGAGAAGGTTGGATTTCCTATTCTTTGTCCGAATGCGATTGCGTAACGGATGGCTTAGCAATCGTAGTGGTTACCCCAGTTTACTCCGAGTATTACGCTATCGCGAGCGTTCACGCGGTCGTCATAGTTCAAATCCGCGCGTTTATCGAAATTAGGATCTCCTGCTTCTGAACCGAAAGCAGCTCCAAGAATAATTGAGTCTTGGGCATTCACGTAGCTATCAGCGTTTATGTCCGCAGGTCCTCTGTAGTCTATGCTGTTTTGGAATATAGCCATCAAAGACTGTTGTTTTGGATAAGCGCTTATGTTCCATACTTGCCAGAATTGATCAAAGCGACGTACATCAGTCAAAACTGCAGTTATTGTTTTTGTATCGTTGATAAAAGGATGTAGAATATATCTAAGGTACCCATGATGTACCATTTGGCCATATAGGTAGGGTTCCGTCAAATGGCACTGCTTCAAAGTATTCTGGAGGAGTTATAGGATCATGTGACACTTGTATGTCATTGTCTCGTACAAGTATAAACAGCATGTCTCTCACGCCCCAACACTCCCCTTCGAAGGCATGCCACTCTGCGATGACCAGCAATCTAGCGTGACCAGCTTCAATCGCTTTTATCCTTACATTGAAAATCATCGAAACATTCGCTTTGAGGTTCCCACTCCATGTCGTAAGATTTCCGCTGACAAAGCTGATTCCCATAGGCCAACTATCACCACCCGGTGATATGTCAAATTGCACAACGACATTAGATGCATCGAGCGTTGATGTGACGATTACGGTCAGTATTCCTTCACTACCAATGCCGAGAGGCTCCGTAAGGTTGGAGACAAACGACCTTACGCTCAAGGCCCACCCCAGATATCCAGGCTCCACTTGGGGAGCATTTACAAAAGATGAGATGGCTCTCCAAGGCGCAATAACCACAGTCGCAATAATCAGACACGCAATAAGAATCCCTGTTATTCCAGAGATAGTTGCTTTCATATCCCCGCGCATAATCATCAATAATACATGAACAATACTGTAATAACATAAAATAATGCCTTTATACACTGCGTATAAGTTTTTATACACTATGGTTTCTGTCGCCATAGCCTTATCGTTTCATACCAGAAAATTGCTGACCCTAAGATACTCAAGGTCAAAGCAAAAACACTGTATATGTTTACTTCTCCGATTCTCACTACAAGGTAAATCAGAAACGTGGTGAACATTGGAGCATAGAATAAGTACCGCGGAAACAAAATTGGCTATCTCCTGAATTTTTACACGATCCCAGCGGCAAGAAGAAAAGGAATTGCCACCAGATTGTTGAATGAGTTGATTAGCGAAGCCAGATTGTTGGGACTCAAATACTTGCAACTTTACGCTTCCAAAGATGGGGAACCTATCTATAGAAAGGCAGGATTTGTGGAACCTCATATGCCAGAACTAGTATTGAGACTTGAATAAGGATCAACAAATTTGAAAAGAGACCCCCTTCAGCATTTCAAAGATATCTTCAGTGGATTCAAATACCAACTTCGCCCAGCGCCTGAATTTCTCATTTTGGCTTGATTGGCACATCTTTAAGCCCTTTGTGCAACAGACTAAAGAAGATGTGCATCCTACTCAGCTTGTTGCTCCCGATCAGTCTTGCGTTGTTTTTCGTCTTGAGTTTCGCCAGCTAAGGGTCGCTATCTTTCAAAGTCACTCGAAAGGTTTTAGATGCACTATCGCGTAGCAGCGCAGACCAACGTTTTTTGCAAACGGCCTGAGTTTCAGACATCAACGTGAATCTGGTGTGAAGCAGAGACTAAGTCTTCAACATGGTGAACACATCAATCTCATTTTCTTTGCTATCTCCGATCTCAAAAAAGGCGTTGTTTACCAAACTAGCACTCGCTAGTTTTCATCCTTTGCTCATGTAGGCTAGAAGGTGAGGATGCACGATTCTAGGGCAGCTGCAAAAAGCAGTGTTACCACAGTACACATGTAGCACACAAGGAATTCTTTGAATGCTCTTTTCATAGCCTGCAATCTTGGAAGCTGTTCATTTCGATATATCGCGTTTGGGTTTAGCCAAGAGGCACCGACAAGTGTTCCGCCAGTAGCGGCAAACACGTATGCTTCGCCTTCCAGACAGAAAAGTGGCAAGATCGTAGGGTAGAAGCAAGTTGGCTGAAAATGCAATAGTAAACCCCAGAGAAAGGCACGGTACATCAGCAAAGCAGTGGAGAGTGGAAAGAATAACAACCCAGGTACAGTGATCAAGGCAAAACCTGCCCAAACCAAGTTGAATGCGAAGATAGTTACAAGGGTTAAGAAGAAGCCCCCTTCACCTCTGCCTGCGAAAAGTGAACTAGCACCGGCCCAAGAAAAGCTAGGAAATGAGTCTGCGGCCAGCGCCGTGATAAAAGCGCAGCTGAAAAAAGCGAGATTAAGAACGAGCAAAAGAGTCCACCTGCGCGAAACCACTTCTAGAGCGAAGGATAGTTCTCTCATTGTTCAATCCTAGGAACTATTTCGATGATTGCAATTTAAGTTTTCCTTCTGGAAGCATGTATCTCGCATTCAACAAAACCAACTAGTTGTTTCCTTTGAATATGGTATGGCTTCAATTCTTGGGCTCAGTTGTCAGGATGCATTGCAGTTCCGCTGATGGATTCATACGCAGGTTAGGTTTCCGCACAAGATTGAATTTTCATGGCGTCATATTGTATCCACAAGTGACAACTACCATACACCGAAAAGTTTAATAGATGAATCAAGAGTAGAACTAACGCACGTTCACTGTACGCTATCGAAGGGAAAGTGTGGTTGTGGATGGTCCAAATCAAAGCTCTCTCGGTGCGAAGACTTGTTCTTCCTTTTATTCTTCTGATGTCGTCGGGAATGATTGGTTTCTGCCAATCAAGCCAGAATATTGGCGTCAGGGAAGGAGATTGGGCACGATACGAGGTCACCAGGATCACACATTACGATGTGGTGTATGCCCCCTTCGGCATGGAGTCTCTATTTGAATCGTGGCTAGTTGTTGAAATCAAAAACGTTTCAGACTCCATCGTTACCTATAACCTATCGGGCTTTAACCGCTTGGGTCTCAAAGTTGCAGAGTTTACACTGCAATTCGACTCTCAACATGGATTTGAAGATTTCAGCTATGTTATCCCTTCTAACATGAATCTTGGAGACATTTTGGGAACACGTCGACTCTGGGATAATGTGACGAATAGCGTCATATTGGGTATACTGACTGTCAATACAACTGAGCCAAGAGAATATGGAGGAGTGGAGAGACTTGCCAACTCACTCTGTTATTCAGAGTTTCAACCTGAGGGCATGAGCACACAACAGCCCTTGACTATTATCTATCAGGAGCAATATTGGGACAAGGCGTCTGGCATACTTCTTGAACGGAAGATTCAGTGTTACGCGTTTCCGCCCAATCCTGGTGAACAGCCTTGCTCCGAATGGTGGATGAAGATTGTAGATACAAATCTTTGGCAGATGAACAATGATCATCAGTCACCTCTAAGATTGCTGAGCCTCTCTCTTCCTGTGATTGGTGTTGCCGTCGTAGCCTTTGGAAGAGAATTGAGGAGGATCATAGGTCATTCACGAGGTGACAAACGATGAAGTTTTGGATTGTTGCAATGCTGGCAATGACCCTCATGACTCTAAACCCCGTTAGAATCCAGAATGCAAGAGCCTATTGGAGTGGGGCCAACTGGTGGGGAACGTGGGAACAGTATCAGTATCACACGGATGACCCAGAAAACGCGTCTACTCTCCTGACAGTGCAATCTACAGATGGTAAATATCACTTCAAATTGGCTCTTATGTCTTCCATCTATCAGTACGAGCCCTACGATGTGTTAGATTTAGTGAACTTTAGACTTTGTGTGTTTTTTGACTCGTTCAAAGACGATTTGGGAGAGCAGTATGCGCCACCGAGCGCCGGGGAGATCACGATTTTCATAGAAAAAGACCCTGCAGCAAGTGATCCTCAGCTCCATGCCGCAGAGCTAGACATAAGTGAGCTCCACCCGTTTTCACAGGGTAGTGGGCTGCATCAGCATGTAACAACACCGTCAACATATGAAGAGCGTTATTTTTGGGCAGGCGATGCGATTGGAGAAGCCATATCCCTACTTCTTGAAGAAGTTCCTCTTTTGGGTAACGTGATTTCACTCGCAGGCAGTTACTTCTCTTCACCTGGATTGGACTACGAGAACCTTGAATATACCGGAAACACTGGCTACCTGTGGTGGGATGCTTGGGATTTAGATTTCAACTCTGCAAACCCAGTTAGGCAGGTCGGATTTAACAAGATGTGTTGGTTCCAGGAGCGCACTAATCCTACTTCCTTTTATGGCCTGAAGATCTGGGCTAGAGTCTTCTTGGATGGACCCGCCAAGGAAAGATATGGCCAAATCTCTTATGACACTCTGCCTATTCGGCTGCAGATACATAGAGCTGGCGGAGGCGGTGGAGCTGGAGGATGTCCTATCCTGTACGTATGGAATGGGTATCAGTACGCAGGCGACGCATTGCTTGATATTCACAATCCAAACGGTACTGATATCATTCTAGACCACACATTAATGGTTAATCCAATGCGTGAAAATGGAAAGTATTCATTTAGACTGGTTGAGCATCCCCAAACCCATAGTTACATAGATCAAGTCAGACTGCATGCAGTTTGTGAGAGCGGAAATATGATTCCTCTTCCTTTGATCTATGCTTCACATTCCTGTGATGGAAACGCCCTATTGCGGCTTCTTTTCAGCGACGATTGGAAAACTGAAATATTTGGGGCAGATTGGAATAATGGAACAAGTGAAAGCATTGATCTCGAATTCTTAGCTCCAGAGTTCTTGGATCGGCTCCCGATTGTGAACTTTGTCCTGAGAATTGAAGGCAACAATCCAATAAGGAAATTATAGGCAAACGCATACCTCCAAGGACAGCTGCTCATTCTCCAGCAGTGTGAACACATTGTATACTTGAAGAAGAGATCGCGTCTGATGGCAAAAATATGAACTTTTTGTCTTTTTAGTCGTAGGTTGGTGTTTTCAATGTATTTAGGCTAAGGTGGGAATAGACTATATGGCATCGTCAAGTTCACTTTCAAAAGTTAGATCTCACAGAGAGTCGCTGCCAGTGCTCGTGTCTGTACTGTTCCAAAGGTTTGGTTTCATCTGCGAGGGCATCTACGGTCTCCTTCATTTTAGTGCTTCTTTGAAGGCTCACTGATTCTTATTGGTTCGAACTAGGTCACATTTATGACTGGATCAAAACTCAATTCAAGTGTCACATCTAGCAAATCCTCAGGAGTTGCATGAAAGTCGGATTGGGAAGAGAGGTTTCTGAAACTAGTTCGCTCGCCAACATATGTCTGTGCAAGTTCTTTGGTAGCAGTGTGTCTTGTTCTGTCTCGTCACAAAAAATAAATATTCGCTATATACTCTATTGGTTGATGTTACAATGAAGGTTGCCTTCTGGGTTCTTGGCTTAGCATTGCTGTTTGTTCTGATAGAGACGAGCGGTTTCTTTTTCTGGAATACCTTTGCTGGCGCAGCAGCGTTGTTAACGCGATTGTTTATGATCTCGTTTTTCGGCTTGCTTGCTTTTCTCTATGTTGCCGTTACTTTCAATGGCTTGGACTCCAAACTCGGTTGCAGCGAAGTATGCTTCTCCAGTTATGCCTATTATCTTCACGTTGTCAAGCATGAACAGCCCTTGGCTGATAATGGTTAGCTGGTCCAGTGGCATGCCGTGTTTGAGAATGTTCACTATCTCGGATAAATGAACAACGGTAGTTGTTACCTGTTCTCTTCCCTGGGACACAATGCTGATTATCCTCTTAGCTTGCTCCTTCATCTGCCTCTCCTTTTGAGTTAGCTGTTCTTTCGGTTTGCAGTAAGCATAGACAAATACATTGGCGTCTAAGAACCTCATGCGCCTGCCTCATAGAACTTCTCGAACTGTCTCCAGCTTTCGATTGCCTCCACACCCAAATCAGCCTTGTCAAAGTTTTCAGTCAAGTCAACGCAGCGCTTAGGAACTATCTTCAAGTATCCTTTCCTCTTGATTATGTACAGCTCCCGACTCTCTCCAATTTCAGCTTCACGGCAATCTGCAGGCAAGATAAGACGACCCTGAGCATCCACTTTCTTGATTTCGACGCCAGTTTCCAAACATTTCACCACAAAACACACGAGTCTGCCATAACACTAAGTTTCCTCCAGAAATGGTGAATATCGAAACCACGTCACAAAACCTTGTTATATCGTAGGCAACTAGGGCAACCAATGCTTCGGTGTTTCAGGCTTGTTGGGTCTTTTCTCCCTGCTCTTCTCAAGTACAAGCTTCTTGGCTATCCCGTAAGCTGTTCTGTAATCGAATATTCCTTTTGATTCCTCAGCGGCCCTGAGTATTAATTCGGCTTCGACTTTATTCTTTAGCTTCCCCACGACCAACGCACCCACACCAAAAATGCTGGAAGCGATTTGTTCCCCGTCTGCATCTGCGCCTAACCCTTCGACACCCAAGGGTGGAATAGCGTTGATGTCAACCACTACTCTGCATTTCTTCCCAAATTCTTTCAGCACGGTCAGGGGAAGCAACTGCGTGCCTGCAGCCCCGGCGGAAAGAATGACCTCTGACCCTTCTATGGCCTTGCCAACTTCCTCCGGCGTCTTGGCCTCAACACCCTTCACCCTGTTTGCTTTCACCTCTTCATTCACCATTGCAGCCTGTGCAGAGGCCTTTTGGAACGAACGAGACGTAACGGTCACATTAGCTTTCTCGGACGCATAGAGTAACGCAGCAGTCTGCCCAACTGGTCCAGTTCCAGCCAAAACACTGACTGTTTTACCGTCGAGGCTTCCCAAGTTTCTCCTTGACAGAAGCTCAAAGGTTTTCGCCACAGCAGCCGAAGCCGTCGTATAGGCTCCTCTAGGATCGATTATCACGGCGAGCTCAAAGGGCGGAAACATCGATTTCTGCACTCTAACCAAGATTTCCTTGGCTTGCACAAAGTCTTGCCCGTTGATGAATATCTTCGTGTGTTTAGCCCCTTCAGGCCCTCTTGGGAACATGGCGTCGCGGACGATCTTCTCTGCATCTTCCGCGGTGACGTTTTCGTACTTCAGGACCGAGATCTTTGGAAGAAGGTCTATGGTTGTGAGTATGTCGAAGGCACTCGCATGCTTGTCAGTGTCCAAGAAAATGAAGACTTTCTCAAACTGATTCTTTGGCAAAGCTGCTCCTCTTCAAGTACTAAGGCTTAAGAACGTTTAAGAATTGTCATAACTCTCATAACCCTCAGATTCCAAAGAACATATATGCACAAAAGAGCGCTCTTGCCTTATTACTTGTTGAGAACCTTCAGTTTCAGTATACCGATGAGCAAAGGTACACCCACAACTAATGATACGACCACGACGATGGCGTCTTCGATATAAGAATCGAAAGCTGCCCCAACAAACACTGCGGAGAGAACCTCAAAACTGCTGAAGAAAGTGGTATA
>Ga0154709_152_pt5 | contig 8557 bp, 7 predicted proteins | sample Rifle2008BG13ft_FD_105569 | JGI IMG/M metagenome (GOLD analysis project Ga0154709, IMG submission 105569) | Candidatus Bathyarchaeota archaeon RBG_13_46_16b
GAAGCTTGCTGCACACGTCTTCAGTATTAATGGGAATACTGTGAAGATAGCCTATCCGATGGAGCTTTTTGAGTTTGGGAACATGCCCAACATACTTAGCAGCATCGCGGGAAACGTTTTCGGGTTGAGGACGCTACGGAATTTGAGGCTCAATGATGTTGAGTTTCCCAAGGAAGTTGTGAATAGTTTCAGAGGCCCGAAATATGGAATTGAGGGAATACGAAAACTCTTGAAGGTTTACGATCGCCCGCTGGTAGGGACTATAATCAAGCCGAAGCTCGGGTTGAAAACAACCGATCATGCACGCGTGGCATACGAGGCTTGGGTTGGCGGATGTGACATCGTGAAGGATGACGAAAACCTGAGTAGCCAAAGGTTCAACCCGTTTGAAGAGCGTCTAACTAAAACCTTGGAGAGGCGAGACCAAGCTGAGAATGAAACAGGTGAGAAGAAAGTTTACATGATTAACGTCACGGCGGAAACGAGCGAGATGATTCGACGGGCAGAATTGGTGCTTAAGCAAGGTGGAGAATATGTCATGGTGGATATTTTGACGTGCGGCTTTGCCGCTTTGCAGTCGCTTCGCGATCGGAATCTTGACCTCGTCATTCATGCTCACAGGGCTGGGCATGCCGCTTTCACGAGAAACCTCAAGCATGGGATTTCAATGCGTGTAATAACCAAGATAGCCAGAATGATAGGCGTTGATCAGCTTCACGTTGGCGCTGTCGTGGGGAAGATGGCAGAAACCAAGAGGGAAGTTTCTGAGAACGTGGAGGCGCTGAAGATGAAGATGGGTGGGTTGAAGGTGGTTTTGCCCGTTGCTTCTGGAGGTCTGTATCCGAGGCTGGTTCCGTCTCTGATGGATTTCTTTGGGAAAGACTTTGTCATTCAAGCTGGGGGTGGGATTCACGGCCACAGTGATGGTACGGTTGCTGGGGCTAGAGCTATGCGTCAGGCCGTGGATGCAACTCTGAAAGGTGTTTCACTCAATGATTATGCTAAGACTCATAAGGAGTTGGAGGCGGCGCTTCAAACTTGGAAATAGACCGCTAACGGATTCGCCTATTGGAAGATCCAGGGGTATTTCCTGTTTACAATCTCCATTACTGTGTGTGGCGAGACTATTCCTTCTTCGCATATTATGCCATGGATGTAGTCACGCCTTGTCACGTCGAAAGCTGGGTTTCTTATGATTAAGTCATTCGGGGCATCTTTCCAAATCTCATCCGAGTTTCTCTCTTCTATCCCTTCGTAGTCGCCGCATGTGGTTGCTGGGTCAAATTTCAGGAGTTCAGATACGACGTAGAAGGGTGTTCTGGCCTCGTGGGCAGCCAAAGCGACTGCGCTTGTGCCGATTTTGTTTATGGCGTTCCCTTCTGAAGTTATGGCATCCGCGCCCACAATCACGATATCAACGTCGTTCATGAAATATCGGACTGCTGAATCCACGATCATCGTCGTCTTTATCCCAAGTTTCAGCATCTCTTTGGCTGTTATTCTGCCTTGGAGGACTGGTCTAGTTTCGGTGCAGACTACTTCGAAGCGCTTTCCTTGTTGCTTTGCCTTTCTCAGTACGTGAGTGACTGTTGAAGAGTGGCAGTGCGTTAGGATCACTGAGTTGCCTCTTATTCGTCGAGCACCTATTTCAGCGATTTTTTCGTTTGAGTCTTCAAGATTTTCAAGAAACTTGGCCGAGGCCCCTGAGACTATTCTCGCCAGCTTCGCGGTTTTTTTCTCAGTGTTGCTTTCAACTTGGCTTACTATCCACCGGATGGCGTTTCTCATGAGAGGCTCTGTTTCTCTTGAGGCGAATAAACTGTTCTTGGCTTCTGAGAGTTCATTTAGAAACTGGGTTTTGCTTTGGGTTTTGGTTCGAATAGCAGATGCTTCGATTGCCTTTATCGCAGCTATGGCAACGTTTCTAGCGCCTTGGATTTCAAGTCTCTTGATCTTTTCTGCAGTATCTTTGACGGATTGTGACAGAATTCTCACCTATCGTTGAATATCAATCGGTCTATGATATAGACTATAAGGTTTTTATTTCCGGCTTTGTTTTAAGACGCTTTCGGTGCAGCAGCATGACTGAAAGCAAGTTCAAGGCAGTACTTTTCGATCTCGGAGGGACGCTGGTGAAAACTGAAGATCCGCCTGAGGTCCATAGAAGGATCTTGGGATTTTATGGCATCAAAGTCTCTTGTGGAGACGCTACCAAGGCTCACTCGGAAAATGAGAGAGAATTCGACGTTAGAGAAATGGCTGAGATGGGTTCAGCTTTTTGGGTTAAGTGGAACATGAAGCTTTTGGAAAGACTCGGTATCGACGAAAATAAGGAATTTCTGGCAAAGAAGATCGATGAGATGTGGTGGAATTACGCTCATCTAGAGGTTTATCCTGATGTTGTGGACACGCTCGTCCATTTGAGGGCTAAGGGAATAAGACTGGGAATAGTGACAAACGGACTCCAGAAAGACTACCAACAAATTCTGGGAAAGCTCGCGTTAGCTGATTATTTTGACGTTGTCGTCGGGGTTGATGCGTGCGCTAAGGCAAAACCAGACAAGGAAGTATTCCTTTATGCTGTCAATAAGCTCGGGGTGAATTTGAAGGAAACCTTGTTTGTTGGTGACTCGGTTAAGTATGATTTTGAAGGCGCCAAGAAAGCCGGTCTGAAACCTTTGCTTATTAACCGAACCAAAGAAACCCCAGCAAACGTCGACACGATTGACAGCTTGACCGCAGTTCTCCAATATGTCTGACAAAACCTGATCAAGGGGTCGTTGCTACTCTGGTTATCAGAGTCGATGGCATAGATTTCATGTCATGGTACATCATTCAACCCAAAGCCGCCGAAGCAGACCCAGTGCTTTCGCAGCAGCCTCTTCAGTTCATCAATCGTATGCTCCACTGCTTTGCGGCATTGCGGTGGTTCCTTCGGCGGAGAATACGAATCTTTGACATTGATTTCCTTCAAGCCGATTACTCCGGCCGCCAGGGCATACCAGCATTGTGGCAAGACATGCGGGTTGTATCCGCTTCCAGGTATCAGGACAAGTCGGCCATCGCAGATTCTGTTTGCTGTTTCTCGAATGAGCTTGGATAGATTGAAGAAACCGTTGACGGTTAGACTCAGGTCTCCGAGCATATCTGCGAAGTGTGGGTCGCTTCCGCCGTTTGCTATGATTATCTCTGGCTTGAACTCCTCAGCCAGGGGTACGAAAACCTCGTTCAAAGCGTAGAAGTATGTGCTGTCGCTGGTTCCTGGAGGTAGCGGCACGTTGACGTTGTAGCCCTTCCCTTTTCCTTCGCCGATCTGCCAAGTGAATCCGGTTCCGGGGTAGATTGTGCGTGGGTCTTGATGGAGTGAAATGTAGAGGACGGTGGGATCTTGGTAGTAGATGTCGCTTGTTCCGTTTCCAAAGTGCACGTCATAATCTAAGATTAGGAACCGTTTAAGGTGATGTTTGGCTCTCAAGTACTCAGTCAGGATGGCGACGTCGTTGAATATGCAGAATCCTCCGCCGTAGTCTCTGCCAGCGTGATGGTAACCACCGCCCACAGAAATGGCGTTGACTGCGCTTCCATCGAGGACTTGTGTGCCGCATTCGACTGCGCCGCCGACGATGAGCATTGCTGCTTCTAAAATCGCTGGGGAAACAGGTGTTTCAATGTCCCAAGGCTTGTTTTCCTTTGCGCACCTAAAGATGGCTTGGATGTAGCTTTCATCGTGAACTCTTAACAAGTCTTCATTCGAGGCAGGTTGCGGTGTGACAAGAACGACGTTGGGGTGGTTGAATAGTGTCTGATCGTTGAAGAACTTCATTGCTGCTTCGAAACGGTCTCCTCTGAAAGGGTGTCCCTCACCAAGGTCGTATTGTTTGTATTTTTCGTGAAATGTTACGATAGTCTTCTCAAGCACCCTGAGTTCTCCAAGGTCAATCTAGGGCTGCTTCTAATAAAAGGGTCTCGTGACGAAGTTGAAGGCTATATAGATAGAAAAAAGATTGTGAATGTGTTTGTTGTTATGCTTGTTGTTCTTCTTTGCTTTCAAGCGTCATCTCTTTTGGTTTTGGGGCGTCGATGTCTTCTGATTCATTCTGAGTGTTTTCGGTTGAGCCTGGCTCCTTGCTTTCGCTGCTGTCCAAGGTTTGAGGTTCAGTCTCCAATTCCCCAATGACATTTCCGCTTGAAACTGCCTTCACTGCTTGTTTGATCAGATCTAGTTCTTTTCGGGATGTTTCGAGTCCCATTGATATGACGTTGATTTCACGTTGATAGGTTTCCTCGTTGACTTCGCCAGTGACATGTTGAATCTCGAAGTTGGCAAGAAGAATTTCCAATGTTCGGATTTGTTCTTTGAGCTCTATCATTTTGCCGTTCATTTTTTCGAACAGTGTTTTTTGCTGTCTTTCAATGTCCGTGACGGCTTCGGCTATTTCAACGTTAAACAGGTCATATGTGGATTGTGAGATTTTCCCGACACTCATCAGATTATCGAGAGCCTGTTTTTTCTTCTTGGCAGTCTCGTATTCTTCCTCTAGTTTCTTAAAAGAATGTTTCCAAGAGATCAATCCTTGCACCGATTAGGCATATCCGGTGAAGGCTGGAGATAACTCTTGTCAACATGCTGGTATATCGCTGACTAATATGACCTCATTTGTCTTTGCGGTTTTGAGTATCAAAGTTTAAAAACTGATCATCAAGAAATATCGTTAGCCATTCAGAATTGATCAAAACCAATCGAAACAACACTGTCTGAGCAGCACGATCAGCGGGAAGCAATGGTTCAAAGCCATGTTTATCGACCAAGCGTCTCAGAAGAGGGTTAATGCATCGAAATACTAAAAAGGCACATCCATGATTCTTAAACAAAACTCCGATAAGGGCCCGTAGCTCAGTCAGGACAGAGCACCGGACTTTTAAGCTGAAGATCACAGCAGAGAGATCCGGTGGTCGCGGGTTCAATTCCCGTCGGGCCCGCTTGAACTCTCTTTATGAAAAATGCAGGATCAGAGAACCGATGTATCAGGAAGTCATTCAGAAGCCATAGTGTGGATTCGATTTTGCCAGCTGAAGACAAGATCTCTCCAACTGTAGTGTGGATGTGACTCGTTACCTCATTGAACCACAGTTGCTCGGAATACGCTTCACTCATGATTACCTATTTCCTTGTGCGATTCTAGGGATAACTCTGGTCGGGAACCTTCGTTATTTGCTTTGAACGCAGAACAAGAAATCTTAATACACTACGTGCAAGATAAGTCAGTTCATGCGAAGGACGTTACGGAGCGAACCTAAGGGGAAAGGATCACATTTGAAGGATGTTGAGCTTAGGCTGATTTCGGAGCTGATAAAGGACAGCAGAAGGAGTGACAGAGAGCTTGCCAAGGCAATCGGTGTTTCCCAGCCCACTGTCTCAAGAGTGAGGGCGAGACTTGAGAAGGAGGGAATGATAGAGTATAGTGCAATGCCTAATCTTGCCAAGCTGGGATTCGAAATACTTGCCGTAGTCCTAGGGAGACGGAACTACCAGAAACATCCGGAGATAAATACTCAAAAAGCAAAGAACTGTGTTAGAGATCATCCAAACATCCTGTTCGGTGCTTCCGGTAACGGGTTAGGCTATGATAGAATATCAGTTTCAATTCACAGGGACTTCTCAGACTATTCTAGATTTATGCAGGAAATACAAGCGGAATGGGCAGGTACTATGGATGTCGACTCGTTTCTCATAAACTTGAAGGGTGACGATGTTGTGCAACACTTGTCTTTCAAACAGCTTGCAGAATGGCTGAAAAACGAAAAGAAGCTGGCGTGAATAACCAGTTGACATGATGCCGCTTCTTTTCCAAAGAAGTCTCTGGGTTCCATTCCCAGCAGATCCGCCATCACGTGCTTGGACTAGGTGTCTTGATCCCCTGGTTATCGTTGTTGCATTGTATTTCGTTATAGATTTGAAATCCATTAGGCTTATCTGAGACGATGTGGCTTGGCTTTTTTGGGATCTAGATGAACAAGTCTTCGCGAGACAAGTATGAAGAATACGCAAGCGTTGTTGAGGGTTTTAGGACGCATGGAAAAGGGTTAGGTGACGTGCTTTGCAGGGTTCGCCGGATTGTTGAAGACTCAGACATGGGTTCAGCTGAAACTAAAAAAGCCAGTGATCTTGAGACTCGTTTTTCAGCCATTCGTAACGAGATCTCGGAGTTGATCAATTCATTGTCTTCATCTGTGATGGTGAGGGAGGAGAGTTTGCGTGGTCCTCCTGTGATCGTTAGATGTAAGCAGTGGGATGATTATAAGCTTCAAGCTTTGAACGCGAACACTGTCTCTTTCCTTTACAGGGCTGAAGAGAAGGCTTTTCAAGTGGATGCCCTCAAGGAGGGGCGCGTCTACACTTACAGTGGTCAGATGCCTAATGATATGACGTTCTTGAGAGCTTGGCTGTCAAGAGAATTGTGCGTGGAAGAAAATAGGGTTTTGGAAGGGATACTTGCTATAGGTTAGACACGACCACAAGACCCAGGGCTATATGTGTGGGTGCGAGAGTATCGCGTAGGTCAGCATTGCGGTAGGCCGTTTCCTTCTTCTCCTCTTGAGTAAGAGCAGCAGCAGTAGCAGTGTTATTAGTGCAAGACCTATGAGGAATGGAATCAGCAGCAGCCACAAGGGTATCTCGTAGTTTGGTCTTATGCTTACTTGATCGTCTTCGAAAAAGTTGTTTTCAGTGTTCACTTCGTTTGGAAGGATAGTGACGTTTGCGTTTAGGACGTAGGTGTCTGGTTCCGCGTTCTTCGTGTTCCACATCGTCATTAGCGGTAATGTGGTGTTAGGTGCGAGTGATTCTATCATGATAGTTTGGATAAGGTTTGTATCGTAGTATATGGTTAGTTTGAAGCTTTCTGGAACGTCTCCGAGGTTTTGGACCATTGCATCAATTGTCACGTTTTCTCCTGCGTAGGCTTCGGTTGTGTTTGCAGAAAGCCAAGTGACAGCAATGTCGTGGGTGATTGAAGGTGGAAGCGTTTTGACTTCGACTGTCCCATCAGTGAACCAGTTGTTCTCCAAGTTTGTCTCGCCTGACACTGGTTCTGCGTGTGCTTTCAGCGTGTAGTTTCCGGCGATAGTAGTGCTTGTGTTCCACGTGAACGAAAGAGTTCGTTCTGCGCCTTGCGTTAGTGAGTAGACTATTGCGCTTGCGATCGGTGCAGAATCATAGTATAGGATGACGTTGAAGCTTTCAGTGACGTTTCCGTGGTTCTTCACTCGCACGTGCACTTCCACCGTTTCCCCGATCAAGACAATTTGACTTTCTGGCTGTACGGCTACCACCGCCACGTCGTGGACATCGTGACTTGGCAACGAAAGCAGCGTTACCGTTCCGTCAACGAAGTAGTTGTTGACTGTGTCTGCTTCGCCTAGCACAGGATTTGCAAAAGCCCAGATCGAATAATTGCCTGGGCTCAGACTTGAAGTATTCCAGCTAAAGCTCAACGTGATGCTTGAGTTCGGTTGCAGAAAGAGAGAATTCCAGCCGTGTATCTCCAACATGTTCGCGTATGTCGTCACGTTGAATGTTTCTGGGAAATCGCCGACGTTGGCAGCGACAACCATTATTTCAATGCTGTCGCCTACATATGCTTGATATTCTGAAGCATTTACAGCAGTTACTGCAACGTCATGTTTTGCCGTCGGAGGGTAGACCCCTGTGATCAGGACGGCGCCATCGACGTACAGATTATTGGCAACGTTTGTCTCATTAAACAATGGTGGAATGTATGCTTTTATCGTGTAGCTTCCTTCTGGCATTCCTGTAGTATTCCAATTTATGATTTGGTCTCGCTCTTCATTGGGAGCGAGGCTGGTTATGTAGGATTCATCGATCTGGACGTCGTCATAGAAGAATCTTAAAGTGAAGCTTTCAGCTAGGCTTCCCCAGTTCTTGATCCTTGCTGCAATCGATACTTGATCACCTGCCATTATCTCGCTTGGACTGGCTGAAAGCGCTATAACTGCCACGTCATGGATTATCTGTGGGCAAATTCTTATTCTTACTGAGCCGCCAACAAAAGTGTTGTCTGCGGTATTTGTCTCTCCTTCAGCAGGAGTTGCTGTTGCACTTATTTGGTACACGCCTTCCGGGATCCCAGCGGTATTCCAATGAAAGACTATAATTCGTTCTGCGTGAGGTGCCAGTTCCATGATGCTTTGTTCACTGATTAAGTGAGCGTCATAGTATGCTCTCACGTTGGTTGCTTCTGTATAGTTTCCGTTGTTTCTAACCGTTACTCTCAAGTCAATGGTTTGACCTTGGCAGACTTCGTATGTGGAGCATGTTACGTTGGTAACCTGTATGTCATGTACGCATACGGGTTTTCTTTTTAGTTCTACTGTGTTTGTGAAATTGTTGTCTGAGAGGTCGGCCTCTTGCGGAGAAGCCTGGAGATCAGCTGTTATTGTATAGTTTCCCTCGGGCATTCCTGTGGTACTCCAGTTGTCATAGAAGACGTAGAATGCGTAAGGTTCTAGATAGCTTATTGACCGAGAAATTGGCGGA
>Ga0154709_140_pt1 | contig 8442 bp, 5 predicted proteins | sample Rifle2008BG13ft_FD_105569 | JGI IMG/M metagenome (GOLD analysis project Ga0154709, IMG submission 105569) | Candidatus Bathyarchaeota archaeon RBG_13_46_16b
GTTGATGAGTACTCTCTCTGGGAAGCTCGAGCCTTCTGGTTCGAACTCTCCGTTCACTAGTTCCTCATAAGCATCATAGTAGTTGTAGGAGTCCCAAGGCGTCCACGTAATGTTCATGGCTTGTGCTGACCCATTCCACTGAGCGCCTACGAAGTCGCAGGCTTCAACGTGAGGCCAATCGTCATCGATGTATGGTCTTGCTGGGAACTCGTAAGTGTATTCAAGCATGAAGTCTTTTGTTGAGCCGTCACCGTCTTCTTTCTGCACCCATCTCATGGTGTTCTTGTCCAATGCCTGTTCAAGGTCCCACGGGTTGAATACTTCGTCCAGTTGGTAGCGTACTTCTCTGTCAATCACGTTTCGGTACAGTGGATTGTATGGTTTGAAGTTCTCGTCGCTTCCATCATGAAGATCCGTCACACCGTAGACGCTGACGCCTCTGAATTGGATGTTCGCCCTAATTGGCCCGACCATTCTTGCGTCGTCGCTCAACATGAAGTCCCATTCTCCCACCGTCAACGGCGAAACGAATGGTTCGTCGTTCGGGTTGGCGAATGAGTCAATGTCGTGTGCGTCACTACCGAGTATGGCTCTGTACCAGAGGTTTCTTCTGCCACCACCAGCGTCAATAGACCAGTCGCTGAGGCTTGGCCAGTAACCGGCGAAGCCCACGAATTTCTTGTCGTTAGAGATTATCTGGGCCACGTCATACGTGCTCATATTATGATAGTATTGTAATGGTTCAGGTCCGTGTGCCGAAGTGTTCGTGTATCCTCCTATGATAGAAGTGTTTGCTGGGAGTGTTGGCAGAGCTGTGTAGTATCCGTTGTAGACTGTTTCCTGTCCCTCTTCAAGGGTGTCGTTTGTTGCCATTCCTTCAGTGTAGAAGTGCGCGTAGCTTGCGTACTTTGGTGTCATGGTTGGAGTGCCCAAGTCCCATTCTTCCACCGTCAACGGCGAAACGAATGGTTCGTCGTTCGGGTTGGCGAATGAGTCAATGTCGTGTGCGTCACTACCGAGTATGGCTCTGTACCAGAGGTTTCTTCTGCCACCACCAGCGTCAATAGACCAGTCGCTGAGGCTTGGCCAGTAACCGGCGAAGCCCACGAATTTCTTGTCGTTAGAGATTATCTGGGCCACGTCATACGTGCTCATATTATGATAGTATTGTAATGGTTCAGGTCCGTGTGCCGAAGTGTTCGTGTATCCTCCTATGATAGAAGTGTTTGCTGGGAGTGTTGGCAGAGCTGTGTAGTATCCGTTGTAGACTGTTTCCTGTCCCTCTTCAAGGGTGTCGTTTGTTGCCATTCCTTCAGTGTAGAAGTGCGCGTAGCTTGCGTACTTTGGTGTCATGGTTGGAGTGCCCAAGTCCCATTCTTCCCTGTTGCTGAATTGGCACAGGATGCCGAATGGAACGTCGAGATATTGCATCTCGTAGTAACCTTGTGAATCATCTCCCGGTATCCACACTGGTGTCGAAACCCTGAGCGCAGATATTTGGTACTTCGCTTGGTCAACAACTTTGACCTCCTTGAGAACGACGATTTCCTTCTTCACCTTGTTGAAGATCACTGTGAAGACTACATCAACAATGTGTAAGGAGTCACCAGTAATTTCTTCAACGTCCCAAATGTGGGTCACCAGTTTCGCAACGTATTCTCTTGGTCCGTGATACAGAACCTCTATTGGTTCCGTGGTTGCTGTGCCGTTTGTCTTCCTGCCACCGTACATCAGCGAAGTGCCTATCACCGTGCCGTTCGGAGCGATTTCCATACCAGGCCTCAAGAAGGTTTCCTGCCACTCGTACGTGCATGAACCCAATGCGGCTGAGACCTTTAGCCATGGTTTAGAATAGCTTGAAAGGTCACCGAACAGTGCACCTGCCCAGAGGTTTCTCAAACCCCAAGCCGAGTGGTTGTACGTCATGTCAAGTAACCAACCGTTTATCCAGACTTTCTTCGGCAATATGCCGTAGGGGTCAAGAATGCCGCCGCTGGGGGCTGCCCATGGATCACGCAAGCTGCCGTAGTCAAGACCGGTGTTAGTGTTGTTGTCAACGAACTCGCCGAACTTTGAAAGGCCAAGGTGGAGGCTTGTCTTATTGTATGGATAGAGAGTATAGTTGTCGTCTCCAAGTACATTGCTGATTGTCTGATACCAGTCAGTAGGATCTGGCGCAACCGCTGCGTTAGCGGTCATGTTGTTATAAACTAGAGGTCCAACGATAGATGTTAGAAACACCGCTGTCATCAATATCGCAATTAAAGATTTTTTCATTTTTCTATTCCTCAATTTTATATCGTTCTTTTATTAGTGTTGCAGCTTACATTTAAAAGGTTTTCCGTTAAATCTTTCGCTCCGATTCACCATAAGAAGACCATTCTAAGCGCTGAGAAATCCAGGCTTTTGCCTCCTGCAAGAGTGCGCTCACCATTCTGGAAACTGCAAGAACCTAGACTAGTCGACTAGCCAGCGTCTTTGGAGAATACCTCTATTTCCACGTTTTGACCGATCACGCCAGCAAGTTTCAGTATGCCACCAACGAGAACTAGGTAGAACCCATAACTAAAGCCCAGCTCAATCTGAGAAAAGACTACAAGAGCAGCAAAAGACAAACCGACCGAAACAGACAGCACCCAAGTAGATGAGGCATTCTTAGCGCGTCCACGAACAAGCAGTCCCACAAACCCAAGAACGGATGCAAGCCTCACCACCACGTTGACGGTCATGGTGTAGAAAGTGTTTTCCAGCAAAAACACGCTCCACCCAAGCGGCAGAGGAACGGAAAAAGGCAGAAAAGCGTCTTGACCGAAAGCTCGGCCCCACGGGAAGAGAGTTGAAAGGATATCGAGAAGTGATCCAAGAACCACAAGATACGGGGCCCAACCGGAAAAGGCAACCACCTTATGATCGGTCTTTTCCGAGGGTGCAGAACTTTCTGCTTCTCCTAGAGGCTGCGGTATTGTACTGCACAAATCAGCATTCCCGCCAATCACATCAACGCTTCAGGTTTTAAAACTTCTCCAGAAGTGGCCGTGACTACTACGCTGGAACCCAAGAACGTCCAGATCACATAGCAACTCTGTTCTGAAATCTACCTTTTCTTGCAGAGAACAATAAACGGTTAACTAGTCCAAGAACCATTCGAGACTGCTGAAAACACATGCAAATACAAACGTTTACGGTGGGAATGTTCCAAGCAAATTGCTACGTGATCACATGCCCGAAAACAAAAGAAGGCATTATCATCGACCCCGGATTCGACAACGAAATTGAAGCAGAAGAAATCTTCAGATTCATAGAGAAAAACGGACTAAGACTCAGATACATCGTTAACACTCATGGACACCCGGACCACACCTGCGGGAATGGGTTCGTTAAAGGAAAGTTTGACACGCCAATCATGATCCATAAAAACGATGCACATTTACTCGGAGCATCCGCACAAGCGATTGCAGAAGCCCTTGGATTCAAGACGCATTCACCAGAAGCAGATATTCTGCTGGAAGACGGGAACTCTGTCAAGTTTGGGCAAGTAAGTTTGAAAGTCATGCACACTCCAGGCCATAGCCGCGGAAGCACATCACTCGTGGGAGAGAACGAAGTATTCACGGGGGACACGCTGTTTGCAGGCTCCATCGGAAGAACCGATTTCCCAGAAAGCTCCAACCTGCAAATGCAGCAATCACTGCAGAAACTGAAAACCCTACCAGACCGCTTGGCTGTATACCCCGGACACGGACCAGCAACAACAATAGGAGAAGAAAAACGCAGCAACCCATTCATACAAGCAACGTGATCACAGCACGCCCTTGAAAAGATCATCCTCTTCTTCGATGTAAATCTCCTCGAAATCGCATTCCTCACAAAAAGCCACCATGCCATCTAAACCTCTAAGAATGACAACAGGCGTCGCCTCCCTAGCCTGACCCATAAGCAATTCTGCAGCCGCCGCGATCTCATCGACAACTGCTACATTCTTCACTTTAAGCACCTGCCCAAACAAGTCCCTCTTGCCCCTATAATCTCTAAACAGCTTGAGCCCAGCCACGCCTATAGCATAGTTAACCTGCCCCCGCCTGAACGGGCGACTATAAGTGTCACACACGACGACGGCAACGCTCCTACCAGCAAATTCCTTAATCGCTGAACGGTACTTCTCAGCCGACGCGCTTGGATCCTTGGGCAGCAACGCAAAGCTGGTTCTTCCTTCCACGTTCGACTTGTCTATTCCCGCATTGATGCAGATCAAGCCGCGGATGTCTTCAACCAGCAGAACTTCACGAGAGACTTTGATCACCCTTTTCGTCTCTTCCAAAATTAGCTCGATGAACCTCGGGTCTTTCCCAGTTTTCTCCGCTAACCCTTCAGCTCTCGCAGACGGAACAACGCGTTCAAGCTTAAAGACTCTCCTTTCCGCCTTAGACACGATCTTCTGCGCGATCACGATCACGTCGCCATCCTCGATCGATAAGCCGTTCTTCCTTGCACTATCAATAATTGTTCTCGCCACGTCGTCTCCGGGCTTGATCAGTGGAAAACCTTCCAAGGCATAGACCGTGAAGCTCTTCAACAAGTCTCCTCCTGAACGTGTTTTGGTTGTGCTGCCCCGTTAAATGTGTTGCCCATGCTTTTGTGCGTTGATGGGTGCTAAGGATTTTGAGGCCTTACTTTGGATTCATAATGTTTAAACTAGTATCTGTGTGAAATGATGTTGGACGGTCGGCCTTTGTGATGATGCAAATACAGCGGAGTGCTGACTGATTCAGGTTCATGTGTATTAAGACATAATATTTAATAGACTCATGATCCGATATAAACAGGAGACAAACTATGACAAGACTGCAGCTCAAAGAAAGATTCGGCAAACTGAAAGCAGCCAAATTCAAAATCGGAAAACCACCGAAGAAAACGGAAATTCCTCCCACTTATCCACGACCCATGCCAAGAGGCTTCAAAGTCGTTGAAAGATACCCACTCTATGAACCCTTCGCCCACGTTGCAATCGTGCAGAACCCGAAGACAGGAGAACACATGTACATACTGGACGAGCTGCAACTAGACGTTCTGGAAAGAGGAGTCTACAATCGGATTCTGGAAATCCTGCTAGCAGAAATGGAATCACCGAAAGAGGAGATACTTGACCCCCGAAAGTTCTTCAGCCAAGAAGCCAAGAAAACAGTTGACAAATACAGGATAAGCCTCGGCTGGCTGCCAGACGTGTCATGGTACAAAATCCTATACCACGCCGAAAGAGACCTAGTAGGCTTCGGCAGAATCGACTCAATCATGAAGGACCCAAACGTCGAAGACATATCCTGCGACGGAGTCAAAAAACCAGTCTACGTTTGGCACAAAAACTTCGAAAGCATCGAATCAAACATCAGATTCGAAACCGACGAAGAACTTGACAACATGGTCGTCAAACTAGTGCACATGTCCGGAAGACACGTAAGCTCAGCCTTTCCAATAGTAGACGCCTCACTGCCCGGCAAACACAGACTCGCAGTCTGCTACAGGCGAGAAGTCACATCTTTCGGAACCGCCTTCACGATCAGAAAATTCAGAGAAGACCCCTATTCCATGATTGACCTGATCAACATAGGCACTTTCTCAGAAGAAATGGCAGCCTACCTGTGGCTATGCCTCGATTACCGAGCCTCAATAATGGTTCTGGGTGGAACCGCCGCGGGAAAAACGACGGCTCTGAACGCCCTGACATGCCTGATAAGACCCGGAAGCAAAATAATCACAATAGAAGAAACTGCGGAGCTAAACCTGCCACACGAGAACTGGGTTTCACTCATAGCCAGACAAAGCTACGGCTTGAGCGGAAGCAACATTGGAGAAGTGACTTTGTTTGACCTCGTAAAAACCTCCATGAGGCACAGACCCGACGTGCTGATCGTTGGAGAGGTGAGGGGAGCAGAGGCATACGTTCTCTTCCAAGCATTGGCCACTGGACACGGAGGCATGTGCACCATGCACGCTGAGAACCTGGACTCAGCCATCAAAAGACTGACGCAGAAACCAATGGACATTTCTTCATCCTACATTCCACTGATGAACATCATCCTGTCAGTTCAGAGAGTGCACCTGATCAAAGGCAATGAAAGAAAGGCCTTCAGACGCATCCTTGACGTCAACGAAATCGCAGATTATGAGGATTACAGAACCATCCTTAAGTGGAATCCGATCAAGGATACCTATTTGCAGACGTTCGAAAAGAGCGTAATGCTGTCCAAGATCTCTGAGCGCACAGGCATTACAAGAAAGGAACTGATTGAGGAAATAGGAAGACGCCGAAACATGCTGCACTGGATGCGGGAAAAGAACATTAGAAGCTACAAGGAGGTTGCAGCAATGATCGCAGAGTACTACACTAGACCGAAAGAAGCCTCCGAGCAAGTTCTTATGAGTGAAGAGGTGAAACCTATTGCGTTTTCAGGAAAGCCTTGAGGTCTGGTCCCTCCGCGTTTTCGGAAGATTCGCTCCATTCTTCCTTAGGAACGTCATGGAGTTCAAGACCTATTTGGAACGGGCAAAAATCAAGATTTACCCTGAAACCTACGTTTCGCTGATGTTTTTCGTCACCGTCGCAACACTTCCTGTCTCGATAATATCCTTACTGATTCTCGCCCTCTACGGCTTTCTACCAATGATGTTCCTAGTTCCGTTCCCAATCTACGTGATGATAGGGTTCATGCTGATACCCATAAACAAAGCTGGAGAAAGAGCAAGCGATATGGAAAGAGAGATGCCTTTTGCAGCCACATACATTAGCGTTATGGCTTCAGGAGGAATAGCACCGTACTCGAGTTTCAAAAGACTCTCAGCCATAGATATGCTGCCCTCAACAAAGATCGAAGCCAAGGAAATCACAAAAGACGTCGAGATCTTCGGAATAGACCCGCTATCGGCAATTGAGAAAGCAGCAAAGAGGAACCCGCTGGAAGTTTTCAAGGAATTTCTATCAGGCTATGCTTCAACGGTAATCATAGGCGGAGACATAGGCCACTTTCTAGAGAGAAAAGCGGAAGACATCTTCAAGGTCAGAGCCCTACGTGTAAGGGCTGCAGCCGAGAGACTTGCGATGCTTCTGGAAACGTTCATAATAGTGATGGTTATGATGTCACTCTGCTTCTACATAATGTTCAGCGTCGAATCAGTCTACAGCCTTGGATTGTCCATGGGATCAACCATGCTCATGTACACCTACGTTCTCACACCTCTGCTCTCCGTAGTGTTCATCTATCTAGCGCATAGCATGCAGCCCAAAACTCCGATCTCGGAAATGCGCCCCTACAAAGTCTTCGGCGCCTGCAGCGCAGTAGCCGTGGTGCTTTTCCTCCTGTTAACAGATTTCATGGGATACGTTAAAGTTCCCCTCTTCAGTCAGCTGCACTCGATCGTGGATTTGCCGATGGCGACCGCCATAGCATTGTTCGTCGCAACAGCGCCAGCCGCCATGGTCCACAACAAGCTTTCATCAAAGAAAGCCAGTACCGAGAAAGGCATCAACAACTTTCTAAGGGATCTAACCGAGGTTAGAAAAACTGGACTGTCTCCAGAAAGATGCATTGAAAGCCTAGCTGACCGTGACTACGGCGAATTCAGCAAAGAACTGCGCAAGATAAGCTCGGAGATCTCCTGGGGTCTTCCTGTAAGAAGAGTGATTATGGACTTCCTGAAAAGAACCAGGAGCTGGATGACCCAGATCGTCATGTTCCTGCTTGTGGAAACCATTGATGTAGGTGGAGGAACGATAGCCATGATTGAGGCATTGGCAAGGTTCAACAACATGACTCAAGAGGTTGATAAGGAAAAGAAAATGGCTGTGCGACCTTACGTGATGATGCCCTACTTCGCCTCCATAATGCTCGTAGCCACGACGATCATGATGATAACGTTTACCGGGACAACCGCGGGCCTCACAGGGTCGAAGTCCACCAAGAACCTAGACGAAATAATCATAACTTTCACTACAGCATCCATCTTCCACAGCTACCTGATAGGACTCGTCGCTGGAAAGATAAGCGAGGAATCAATCTCATCCGGCTTCAAACATGCAGCAATACTCGTAGTAATCGCAATCCTAGCATCAAAGCTCGTGCCGATGTTCATAAAGTTCTGATCCGACGCCCAAGAGCCCCCACTAGCCCTTCATCGGACCAGCGATCCCAAATACGCCGTCGCTGCACTCACCATCAGTCTTTTTACCCAACTGCATCCTGATCCTTTAAGAATACTAGCTGAAACCCAGTCCACGCAATATGCTGACAGCTACCTTGTTCAGAGCCTGAACTGCAAGCAAAACAGACAGATAACTCGCTGGTTCATCACATCTTCATCAAGACCTATCTGAGTCAAAAAACGCCTAGCTTGAGCTATTCTTCTCTCGTCTTCGGCTCCTTCACCAACGCCAGTGTTAACAGAAATGAA
>Ga0154709_168_pt2 | contig 8359 bp, 10 predicted proteins | sample Rifle2008BG13ft_FD_105569 | JGI IMG/M metagenome (GOLD analysis project Ga0154709, IMG submission 105569) | Candidatus Bathyarchaeota archaeon RBG_13_46_16b
GTTGACGAAAAGCGTCTTACTGTAGTTCACTTGCGCTCCCAAATAGTTCCAACCTTGCACCGAGAAGGTGACGTTGAGCAAGATGCCGTTTCCAGTCCTGTTGACAATAGTCCACTGCAATGCGATCGAAGTACCCAGGTGAACATGCTCTTGGGTCCCATTTGGATATACCAGTTCTATGCCTTCTCTCGTATAGTACCTAGCGTACGCGCCAGGCTTCACCCAGTCATAAGGATGAACGACAGTTGCGCTCTTTGCTTCTGAACATGGATAAGAGAAAGCAGAATCGAAGACGCAATACAGAAAACGATGATCCTTCGAGCTATGCTTTTTACTACAGCTGCCACCCCTCAACCAACGTTAACTATGCCGTTCGTTTCATAATTCTCTTTCCGTTTTTGTACAATCTTGCTACGTAGCCAATTGCTCACCGAGAACACCATTTTCACCCAACGACCTGCGCGCACTTCATTTGCTGCCTCGTCTCATCTTCACTAGTTGTCTGATACCCTGCAAAGCCACGATGGCGGCGCCTATGACGGCCACGGCTTCCGACCCGAACAGGAAGTCAGACTCGAACCCGCGCTGCTCAAGCCTGATGCTGGTCGTTCCCGTGAGCTGCCCTGTCTCGTTCGTAATCACGACATAGTACAAACCTCTTGCAGGCACGTTGAAAATGATCGTGTCAGACTGCATCAAACCGCTCATCGAAAAAGCCCCCCTGGCTTCACCAATGTCGCGGTTCGGATCAAAACCCGATTGAGAAATCAGCGTGAGAGTCAGATTCGCAGGAGGAACGACCTGTCGCAGAACAATCAGAGTTTCCCTCGGTTCAAGCAGAAAAGGCCCCAGCAAGCCATAAGGAGAAGTGGCATTTCCAGAATCCACAGGACGAGCCCTCAAATAGGCAACTACAAGCATTGAAATGCCGACTACAAGAACAACAAAACCCACTCTGAGCAGCTTCATATTGTCACCTGTTCAGTCAAGATCCATCCTCCGCATAAGAACCATCGAAGCACACAAAAGCACAATTCCCCCAACAAGCAAGTAGGAAAACGCAGTCAAAAACAAAGGCCACGCAGTGCCCAAGTTTGCTTTGCCCAAACCCATCACTCGGAAATACTCCTGAGAAAGATAGTTCACAATTCCAATTGGTCCCTGAACAAGCGAAAGATAAGCTTCTGGAACTTTATTGCTCAAAGTCTCAGTCCAATATTCCAAACCGAAAATGTAAACAAGGAAAATTAGCACTGATAGACCGAAACGCTTCGTGGCCAAAGCCAAGAAACTCATCAAAGAACTCGCAAAGAAAACCACTAGGAACATGCTGACAAACATGAATCCCCAGATAGCCGGCGCGATACTGTAATCCGCAAACCACACTTGATAGAAACTCCAAGTTACGGTCGGCTCAAACATCCATGCAAGAATTCCCTCAACGAGCAAGGCAGAACCAAAGACACATAACATGCTCAGCAAATTTGCAAGAAACTTCGAGATAAAAACCTGAAATCTGCTCACGGGATACTCAAGCAGCACAACCATTTTTCTTTTCTCGATGCTCTCGCCGTAACTCCTTCCAGAAATCACTGCAGCGGAAATGGCGAAAACGAAAGCCATTGACTTCCAAAAAGGCATAGACACGCTGCTTATGATATCTGCGTCGCCCCTCGACAACATGAAAAAAGGCAGAACTTGAATTATCGTGACTGCCAATATGAGCTCCAGTATCGGGAAAGCCCAGCTTTCCTGAAGTTCCCAAGCCATCAATTCACGTATTTTGCCAGTCAATCTGAATTCAGCACTCTCCTGAAAACTTCATCCAACGATCCCCATAAAGGCCTAACCTCGATGATCTTGGCTCCAATCTTGCCGGCCAGATTGACCAATTCCCCGTAGACATCTACCTCGCCCCCAAACGAGGCCAAGATTCGGTCATTCTTCACATCCCAAGACTCTGCAAGACCAGATTCGCTCAAAGCAACGCTGAAAGCCTTCAGATCTGAGACAGCTATGCTGAACGTCCGCTGGGAATATTTGCTGACTAATTCGTTCACAGATCCGAAAGCCTGCACTTTGCCACTGTGCATAACGCCGACCCAATCGCAGACTTGCTCGACATCGTACAAGATATGCGTGGATAAAAGAAATCGTATGCCACGGTTCTTGCTGTAACTGTCAATGATCCGCAGAACATCCATCCTGCCCATAGGATCCAAATTCGCTGCGGGCTCATCAAGGATAATTAACTCAGGTTCACCGAGAATCGCTTGAGCCAGCCCCAACCGCTGATACATCCCAGAACTGTAGGTTCTAATGCTCTTGTCACCGGCTTCTCCTAAACCTACGACGCCCAAAACTTCCGACGCCCTGTCATGAGGATTCAGGAAACCTCGTAGCCTTGCCACACGAACCAGAAACTGCTCGCCGCTAAATGAACCGGGAAAACCCGGGTCCTCAGGCAAGACTCCAATCCTCTGTTTAACCTTGGACAGTTCCCGACTGACATCTAAACCCAAAACGTTAACTCTACCACAGTTGGGTCGCGTCAATCCCAACACAACATTTAGAAAAGTAGTCTTACCCGCCCCATTCGGACCAATCAAACCATTGACCTTGCCATCAATCACCACGCTCAGATCGTCCAAAGCCACGACTCGGCCAAAACGCTTCGTCACACCCTCAAACTCTACAACCCGGCCGTTCACCTCTGTGGCACCTCAAGATAGCAAAGGCTGTTCCCCACCTGATTCCCCACTCAGAATGAGTGGGACGCTCGTTAAAAAACCTTGACTCGGCTCACGCCTAGGTCAGCAAGAAGAAATGCCTAGTCTTCATGAGCCTCAATCAACCAGGAGACAGTGCGCTCGTACACTCAGCGTATAGACTTTCTGTTATGATCCTTTTCCCTTTTTTGTGTTGTGTTTTCTTCGCCTGAGGATTATCGTGGCTGCTGTCGTAGTTACTAGTACGGCCGCCGCAATGTATGGAGCGTACTGCCATACGCTGGGAAGCGTGTCCGGAGAATCAGGTTGGGTCTCTATGGTTAAATCGATGTTGGTTCTGTTTAGGCCGATCGGGAAATCCGTTTGCGGCGCTATCCCCAGTCGTTCTCCAATTTTTATGCCAGCGAAACGAGTAATATTGTATTCTGTGCCATTATCATACTTGTACCTAAAGTTACCGAAGAGTTCAGGTGGAACTATCCAAGGCGCCCCTATGAGCGTTTGATATAGCGAGACCCCTGTCCAATATGAGAATGCATAAACCCCATAAGTCTGAGCGTTTGGGTCATTTCGGCGAACCTCCACTGCACAATACTTGATTATCATGCCAATCTTGAAATCATCTGCTGTTCTGATTTTAGAGACCGATCCTATCCAGTGATCTGGATCGGTGAAAAGCGTAATATTGTCCCCAGCTTCTCTATAAGGCTCCACCCAGAAACATGTTTTTCCTATAGACTCCCCGTCTATAGAACTCTCACGCGTGTACAAGTCAACATCAACAAAAAGCGTTTTACTATGATTTATGTTGACCTGGGTATAGCTCCGACCCAGCGCCAAAAACGTTACGTTAAGCCTAATCTGGTTTCCTGTCCTTTCCACAACGGTCCATTCGAGAACTATTGAATCAACCTTCTGAAGGTCTATCCTGGTACCGTTAGGCAATACTATCCCAATATTCCCTACTGAGGTATAATGTCTCATGTACGCGCCGACTTTGACCCAATCGTAGGGATGAACAACAGTCGTGGAATGTACAGTTGGAAGCAGCAGACCGGAAAGAACTGTCAGTGAGAAAAAGAGGGAAAATGATGCGAATGTTCTGTCTGGTGACATATTCTTGGCCTATTTCTGAACTCCTGGGGGTCCGATTTCCACATCGATTAATGAAGCTGCCGTATTGTCGTAGTAACTGTGTGTCCATGTCCGGATGAAGTATATGCCTTGGTGCGTATAGGTTTCCTTACTTCCTGTGTTGTTGCAGAGATAGATTTGAAGCGAGTCAAAAACCTGATAGCCCGTCTGGTTACGCTCAAAGAAGCGTGTGTATGCACAGTATATGACGTTGCCTTCTGTGATGTTTCCTTCATGAACCTGTGGGCTGTATGGATTGCCGATCTGGCCGTAGGCTCCAGTTGCGTATGAACGTGCGGTGTTGTTTGAACTCCACTCGTCCACGTAGTCGCTGAGCGCCCAAGCAGAATTCGTAAAAGCCACGCAGACCGCAAGCGTCAACAAGAAGACAGTTCCAATAGACACGAGGTCGTCTTTCACTGCTGTTCCCAGCATTCGTTATACTCAACAACATATATATGGTTAGCGATCGAGTATCACGTTGGGTGCACCTAGCCTTCCCCCGAAAGACTATGTGCAAGACACCATTTCCCTCATTTGTTCGAATCTTCCAGTACTTCATCTTGAAGTGGTTTTTGCGGAGAATCCGCATTTTCAAAGCCCTGAAGTCAGCATTAAGACTCCGACCTAATGACTCAGGAGAACTCGTAAGCGTCATAAACCTTAGTCTCTCACGTCGACTTTTGCCAACAGTCCGGCCGCTCATCAAACGCTGATAAGCACGCCTTTGCTTCTTAGTGTAAACATCTTTGCCGTCTTCTACGTAACGTCTGAGTTCAAAATCGAATCTTCGAGAAGACCATTTCTGGGCAATTGGGTAGGAATGTCCTGATCACAGCAAGAATAGAGAAAAGGGGGAATAGTATTCTTCAACACGTGGATTGGTAGCCCGGGAGAGACTGGTACCTAGGAGCAAAATTACACTCACCAACCTCGGAATACGGCCTTTCTCATCTTTTTTGTTTAATGGGTTTTGAACAGACCATGTGTGCGTCCATGAGCAAAACCAGTATACACATTTCGAAGAGTGCAGCACGCGCTCATGACATTTCTCACAGTGCTACTGAAAAATAGTAGCTAGCGAGATGTTAATGCTCTTGTATACATTTCCCACAGATTTACTTTTGACTCCTCTGTTTCAGCCTTTATACCAAGGTTTTCCAGTAACTTTACTATTTCATTAGCGTCTTCTGATCCTTCAACAATTATAGTGTTACCGTACACTTTTATTGCATATCTCTTTTTCATCAGGATCGCTGCTGCTTTTCCAGGCTTGTTCGTTCTGATCGTCACCTGATGTATTCCCACCTTATCCATGACTTCTTCTATTTTTCCTGTGACAATCGTTTGTCCTAGGTTTAGAAATGCTAAATGCGTGATGTGTTGTTCAAATTCAGTTATTATGTGGGATGCAATCACGCAAGTTTTGTTTTGCTTTGCCCTGTTTACTACAATTTCTTGGAGCGCAAGTCTAGCTTCTTTGTCCAGAGCCACCGTTGGGTCGTCGAGAATGACTAGGTCCGGATCGTTGATGAAAGCATCTGCCAGTGCAAGTTTTCTCTTCATGCCAGAAGAGTACGTGTAGAAGGGATGTTTCCAGAAGGTGTCAACTCCAAATGGTTTGGCGACTGCAAGAGCTTCTTTTTCTGGATTTTCTGCTTTTTTCAGTATTGACTTATATTCGAGGTAAGCCTTACCTGAAGTCCAATCTGGTGGTGCGTGATCCTCAAACATTGCTCCTAGGTGAGTGAAGATCCTGTGTCTTTGCTTCCAAGGGTTTGTCCCAAAAACCTCGACTTTGCCACGGCTTGGTTTAATGAGACCTGTGACTATCTTGAGTAATGTTGATTTTCCAGAACCGTTTGGTCCCATTAGTAGGAATACGCTGCCTTTCGAAACTTTTATTGAGATGTTGCGGAGGGCCACAGTCCTTCCAAAGACCTTCCAAACATTCTCGACTAGGATTACATCTTTCATAATGGTTATCCTCTTTCACACAACATCTCTTCTGATGAAAATGGTGTATGCAATTATGAGGGCGATGGTAGATGCAATAACTGCAGGAAGAGCCATACTCAAGCTACTGAAGAAGCGTTCGTTGGTGACCAAGCCTATCGACCCGAGGCTAATAACTGGGTAGCATTGAGGAGGAACGTATTCAGAGACTACATGTAGACCTGCAATGTTCAATGTGTAGACTACGGCTATAGGGGCAGCGAAAGCGTATAGTGGGTTCTTGAAGACTATGGAAGAAAGGGCTGAGATACCTATCATTATGTAAAGCATAGAGGCAAATAACAGGAGCCTTCGGGGGAGGTTGACGTAAACCTCCAATGGATTTGATCCGAATAAAATTGGGTCTCCTAGGGGGTATACGATTAGTAAGCTTATGATGAGTGGTATGAAGAGGCCCAGTTGGATTGATAGAAGTTTGGCTAGAAATAGTGTGCGTTTCTTTACGCAACTTAGAAGGTATGTTCTTAGAATTTTTTTGTCAAGTTCGTAGCTGAAGGTGAAGACTGCATAGGCTATTACCACAGGGAATGAAAACCACCAGACATCGCTGGCTTTCCAATATATGTCAATCATACTGCCTGGAGTTATAGGTTGAATGTAGTAATCATCAGGGGTCGTCCATTCGATATTTTGAGTGTCTTGAGTGTAGTTTCCCAAAGAGAACAGAACTAGGAAGTAGAGCAAGACTACTAAGTAGAAACGTTTGCCAGCGAGAAGTTCCCATTTTAATACTTCAGAGAGCATTTTTGACATCCTTGAGCAGGAATGATGAAAGTAGGAGTACCAATCCTGGAACTGCTAAGGCTGAACCCAAGTGGAGATATGTTTCACCATTGTCCCAAGAACTGACTGTCCACATTACGCTTCCTTTCAACCTGTCAGAAGCGTTTTCGTCGGCGTAGAATAGTAGAGTTAACTCGTAAACGCCTCGTGATGGAGGTGCAACCGAAAATGCATCGTGTCCCACTCCACTTTTGACATAAGACCAATCTCCTTGAATCTTTGTAATGTTAAAGGCATACGTCATCAAAGGGTGCAAGTCGAGGGTAATGATCATGTTTGTGATATCGTGGAAGTAGGCGTATTCGCGGCAAAAACGGGTTTCGCTTGGGCTAAGCTCGAACGAACTTGGCAATCTGGTGCCGCTTCCGCCTGAGAGAGATTTAAAAGCCCAGGAAATTATGGCCACTCCTGTTATTGCTAAGAATAGACCCACGAACCAGAATATTCTAGCGGCTTTTTTTCTTCCATACATAAAGTAAACCACCTGCTGTGGCTATGGTTGCGGCTATCACGATGCCCAGGACCAATGGGAATTTAAAGCTTCCTGGTTTCTCTCGTGGGTTTAGGTCTATGTTAGTTGCACTAATAATAAGCGGCTTATCTAGGTATATCCCATTGTAGATGTCACCAAGCACGTAACGAATAACGTCGTCAATATAGGTTCCTCCATAAGTAATCATTATAAGGGAAACTTCATCATACAACGCTGGAAACACGCCAGCAGAAAGCCACCGACTGTCAACACGTTCCATAGTCGGATTACACCCCAAAAGCCGGTCTGCAACGAAAAAACCCAAAGAGGTATCAATGCCTACTTGAGGATTCCCTCCTGAATCTAACTCTAATAAACCAACTTTCTGATCCATATGCGTGCGGACGAATGATCCATTGATTAATGCGGTCTTAAGCACATCATGAACCATCATTATGGTTGAGTTAACTTCATAATTGTGTACCCAGAAGGGCCATCTCCCGACGTAGGTTTCATTTTCGCTGTACACTTCAAGAGTATCCATCTTAACCCAAACACTTGTAGACAACAGGTGCACATCTCCTACAGGGGAAACAAATTGGAGCCTCCCCCTATAATCACGTTCCGCGATATACGCATCAATCAGCACAATAGTATACTCCACCAAAGCCTCGCTTCCACTAACCTCAAGGACCTTCCATGTTATACTAGCATTGTTAAACCCCAACAGCGTCTTATTTAGAAATTGGAAACTAGTCTCTGGATCATGCAAGCTACCCCAGCCAGGAAGAATTGGTAAGACCTCATTTGACAACGTTAAGGTTACGTACACACCGGGTTCCATCCAGTAAAACCATTTTCCAACCTCAGCATAGCTATGAACAACAGGAAACATGGAAACGACTAGGAGAAGAAGAAAAAAGAGGGAAATAAATGTCGCCTTGCTCAACTTTATCTCCTTTTCTACGGCGGAATACCGGCGTGGACTAGGTTTGTATCTAGTGTGTAGTACAATGTCGAACCTACCCAGTGTCCATAGCCCACCTGACCATAAGAGTCTATGTATGCAACTGTACCTGGTTCTACGTCGATTCTTAGCCACTCTCCTGGTGCGTCAACGTCTGCATCGAATTCAGGCCACCAACCTGTATCTCCTCCGTCCGTTGCGAATCTCCACCACACTACGATTCCATCATCTGGTAACGCAGTGTTAACAATACCCTTT
>Ga0154709_185_pt1 | contig 8279 bp, 9 predicted proteins | sample Rifle2008BG13ft_FD_105569 | JGI IMG/M metagenome (GOLD analysis project Ga0154709, IMG submission 105569) | Candidatus Bathyarchaeota archaeon RBG_13_46_16b
CCAGCTATTCTTAATATAGCAAGGGGGTTTTTGCGCTCCTCAAGGCTTCCAAGATAAGATACTATTTTTGCGCTCTCTGGTATCTTAAGCCGTTCAAGGAAGCTTTTGACATCGACATTTGCGTAACGCAGAAACACTTCATCGTCAACGCCACCAGGAAACAGGAGACACTTCTCAGCTTCAGCGCCCATCTTAATTTTGGCTTCTTTCTCTAGAGGTGTAACGACGAGGATGAGGTTAGCCGTTGAAAAGATTTGTGGGAGCGTGAGCCTATTCCAAGCAATTCGGAAGGATCGTTCGGTCAAAGAGTATCTTTTAGGCGAAGGTTCTTGGAAATGAGACATATGACAGAACACTAAAGGGTCTTGATATCCACCCATGTTCTTCATATCTCGCCGCCATTCTATAAACTTGGCAACTTCCTCTGGACCATTCCATAACGTGCTGTGAGTAATAAGAACATCAAGTTGAAATTTCTCCACAATTCTTTCCAGTGTCGAAACGAAATCTCTAAAGACTATGCGACGAGGAGGCCATCTAGCAACATAACTATCCACTCTGATTACGGGGATGCTCAATTCGCTGTCTTCCGTATATAAGTATCCGTCCATTTTCCTCAAGTTCTCTGGCAGAACAACTTCTACTCCGTCATGATAGATGCTGGTGATAAGATACGCTCTACGTCCGAGCTTGTTGAATTCGCGTACCATTCTCTGAGCAACTAGCTCTTGTCCCTTGCTCTTGCTCGTCTGATATATTATGACTCCTATTCGCTTTTCCAGCATCCCTTTGACTCACTTCAAGGTTTCTTACAAGGGAAGGGTATCTTTTCATATGTTTAAAGGTAGTCTATTTCTACGTTAGGTAGTGTGCGAAATTTTGCGCGCTCGGAGAGCTTTGCGTTTCATCATACGAAATCAATGATAAGAGTATTTTAGTTAAAGAAATAACTGAGTAACGAGGATGAAAGTGAGAGTGAAGATAGTAACGAAAATAGATTGGCCATCTTTTATGAATGTGGCAATACAGGTCAGAAAAGCTCTTAGCGGCTACTGCAATTGTACGATTTACGACCGGACTAACGCAAAACCAGGAGGAAACATCCTCTTCATAGGCACGGTTTTCCATCAAACACTCAATTTCTTAAACAAGTTTCTTGGGCGAAGTAACATAGTTTTCTATGGGACAACAGAAGGCCATAGCTTCGTAGACGAAGCAAGCCTCAAGGTTGCTAAACAGATTAAGATTGTAGCAGTCAGCAACTTTGTGAAACAAATGCTCGAAGAAATCGGAGTTCCTGTCGCTGGTATGGTGCACCATGGGCTAGACATGGATGACCGAAGAGTTGATTCTCAATTTTACAAGGTTCTGAAGAAAAAGCTCAAAAACAAAAAGATAATTTTCACTGCCTCTGCAAATCATTCAAGAAAAGGGTTAGACAATCTACTTTGTGGCTACCACTTAGTTGAACAAGAAATCAAAAACACTTATTTAATCTTACACTCTGAACCAACGGGTTACTACAACATGTCGAAGATGGCCAAGGATCTTAAATTCAAGCACTTGTGGCTGACAAACCTTTTTGGAAAACTGAGTCCAAGCCAATTGAATGCTTTCTACAAACTATGCAACGTCTATGTGCAACCAAGCTACAGCGAGGGTTTCGGGCTTCCCACATTAGAGGCTTTCCGATTTAACAAACCAGTGATAGCAGTGGATGCACCGCCATTCAACGAGGTTATTAAGCACGGAAAAAGCGGAATCCTTGTGCCATTAAGCAAAACAACGTGGTCTAACTATGCGAATCTTGTGCTTTTCAAAATGCACACTTATCGAGCCGAAGACCTGGCTCACGCTATATTGGGACTAATGACGAATCAGCAACAAGTAACAAAGATGCAAGAAAATATTCAAAAGGAAAAGCACAACTGGAGCATACACAAACTATATCCAAAGCTCTTAGATTACTTCACGTGAAGTTTCTTCGTCGAATGTGTTGAAATGCTTGGGTTCTATCCAGAATCTTGGGCAATTTTGGGCTAAAACGAAACTTGCTTTTCAAGAGACTTTGGAGAAAGGTAGCTACGTCTTCAAATTTCACGAAGTAGTCACAAGCAAGATTATCGGGTGTTTCTTCATGTATTACCCCTACCGCAATATCTGCCGCCTCGAAAGCTGGATTATCAACGATCGAGTCACCCATGTATAAAATGCCGTTGCGCAAGCCAAGTTTCTGCTTCAATTTCAATAAAGCTTTACCCTTGTTAACAGGGCATGGAAAAACATCGAAGAAAGGTTGCCCTTCATATTTGATCGAGACTATAGGCAATGTTTCACAGTAGGAAACTATGTTCAAAGCCTTCTCTTGCGCTTTACGTCTGTCAAAGGCCTGTCGCCAATCAACAGAGAAAGCCACGGTGGTTCCATCGGAATCTCGTTTTTCTTCAATTATCAAGTCATTACCAGAAAAAACCTTCGCATATTTCAACGCTATAGTCAAATGCGTTTTCATTTTTCTTAGGCAGGATGCCCTGGTTAGCACATCGCCAATCTTGATTTCCAAGCCTCCTAAACCAGCCCACGCATGAGCAAAAGGTGTTTTTTTGACCACAAATGCAAGATCTTTGGTAGTTATTGCAGCGACAGGTATTCGGCGGCTGATCTGGTGAAGAACCGCCATGTTTTCTGAAGACACCTTAGATTCAGATCTGAGAACACTTAGAGGACTTATTGTCCCGTCATAGTCTAAGAACAATGCACGCACCTCAGTTCCAGTCTGACGACCTCTATAATTATTGCTCTGCCTTTTCTTCACGACAGTACTCACCTGCTTCCCGTAGTCTTCTTTATGGAAGTCTGGGCTAGTAGGATATATCGACAGCAGACACAAGCCTTTTTCAATCTCCCTTTAGAAGTTCTTCAAGAAGATGGGTTATATCAGTCTTCAACGGTATATCGGCCTCAAAACCTAGGACTGATTCGGCTTTTGATGTGTCGGCTAAAGCAGGGTAAACGTAATTTTTGATCGGATTCGAGTTATAGATGGGCTCAATATTCTTGTTCACGTAAGTGCCTCCAAAATGCCTCTCCAACCATCGAGCTTGACCGCTTTGTCGTCTATGATTAGAGCGCATTTGGGCTTGAACAATAGACCCTCGTCAAATCTGATTCCTTTTTCGGCAAGCCATTTTCTCGCAACTTGGGAATCACCTAGAAAATTCAATGAAAAGACCACGATTTTGAACCCCCTTTTGTGCAACTCCTCAACAGCTTTTGCTGCATCCTCAACGACTTTACTTTGGTGAAAATCAGAAGTCGTTCTTTTGGCAATTAGACAATCAATATCTATGGCTAGTTCCTTCATCTTGTCTTTGCCAAACCTTCTCCTCAAGAAGAGAGACTTTAGAAACAGCTGTTCAGCAATTTCCATGTTTCTATCACCCAGAGGCTATCAAAGCAAGTATCTCTCTGGCAAAAAGATTAACCTTGCGCCCTATGTAATTCGCGCAACAATTGGCACGGTAGAGAGAAAGCCATCAATAATTCCCGCACCATCATTGACTTGAGAGCTTGAACGCCAACCTGAGTAGGATTTCATGGTAGCCCGGGAGAGATTCGAACTCTCTCACACGTAGGTCTTGGAAAGGATGCTGACTTGAACCCGTCTAGGTGTTAATCCCCATAAGGCTGTTGCTCGCTGCGCATCAACATATAGCTGCAAAAACCTTGAATACATCGTTCTTCAAATATACTATTTCACGGTGTGCGAATTGAAGATGCGCATTGAACGAAATGATGATCCAAAAATGAAACAGAAAAAATGTCGAAAGGGATTGCGTCGAGGATTCGCTCAGTGTGTTGAGCGCATACCCGCGGGCCCGCCAAAGACCATTAGGCAAGGTTTCTTGTGGGTTTTCTGCCGTAGGAACCAGGCCACTGGGTTCCCCTCTACAATGGATTTCTATGCCTAGGTCAGCTATTCGAGCTTGTCCAGAATTCCCTCTTCTACCGTGTCTTCGCCTATTTTGAAAGTTTCAGGTTCGTCCTTTTTCAGTATGGCTTTCAATGACGCTGCATCAAGTTCGCGCACGAGCGTGAGGATTTCCTTTTTGGCAGATCGCAAGTGCTGTTCCAGTGCCTTCTTGTTATCGTATACGGTTCCGGCGAGTTGGCAGATTTGCTCCATCTTCACGTGCCACTCGATTTTCTTGGTTTTTCTGTTTATGTCAAAGGTTATCGGTCCAGCGACGCATGTTTCCGGCTTCACAGAGTGGATCAGGCATTCTCGCGTCTTCATGTCGTGAAATATGCAGTAGCCTTTCAGATTCTCTCTTGGAAAAATGTATTCTGTTTCAGAAAAGGCGTTAACGGGTTGAGAACCTCTATTTCTCAAATACTCTTCGATTGTTTTTCTCCGTTGTTGGGTTATCGGTGGGCGCGTTCCTAAACAGCAACCAAAACTGGTTTTGCATCGGCTGCAAACACCAAAGAAGTTGTCTTCTCTTTTGCTTTCTGCTTTGCGTGGCATAAGAAAGACTCCTCAGCATTTCCTAGAAGTATGGTTCATTATCCATGAGGCTTTTTATAAATCTTGAGTAAACGCTGACTATTGCTTCGGTAATGTCGTTTTTTTGAATTTTGTTTTCAACCCTTCGGCGTATGATCTCCGACAAGTTTCCCTGCCTTATCCTCTTCTGGATTATTGGAAGGTACCGCTTTTCTTCTTCGGTTGCGTTCTTCCATGCAAGATCCAGAAAGCGCTCGCAAACCTGTCGCGCCCTTCCGCCATACGGATGTTCTACTTGCGCCTCCAAACCACGTGCAACCGTCGCATCATAACTTCTGACTAGCGTTTCGTGGGACGATAACTTCGGTTGCTCTTCCATTAACCCTCTTAAGAGTGCTCTTATGAAGCAACTCAAGGCTACATCTGATTTGACGCATTCTTGTTCATCCATCACTCTTATTTCAACAGCTTTCCTATCAAATCGAACAATGACCCCTCGACTGTTAACCCACTCTTTACCCAGTATGAGTTTGTTTGCTCCAGCAGCCGCTAGGTCTGACGAATACTGTCCAATAATCTGTTTCTCATAGTCTGCGAATGATCGCGCATATTCAGGAACGACGTCGCCGGTTACGGAAGGAATCTCCGCCTGATTCTGCTTATAGAATCTTAACCTGTTGTCGACGCATTCGCCAAGTTTGCTTTCATAGATGGGTGAGGATGCAGTTATGGCGGGCAGGAATGCGCAGACTTCTGCGAGTAGATTGTGAAGTAGAACGCAGTTTTTCTCGTTTGCATAGGGCAGGTTCAGTTGGAAGCTTTGGATGTTGAGCCACCCCTGTTGTTTGAGATTGAATATCTTGCCGTAGGCTTCGTAGATTTGGCGGTGGCGGTGTGGCCATATGCTGGTTTCTTCAAGCTTCAGAAGGGGGTGCATGCCTGTTCCAAGAAGACTGGCGCGGCACTTTCGTTGTAAGAAATCATTTATTGTTAGAACTGCTTCTTGCATGGTCTCTTCGAAATCTATAGGAGATGCGAATGGAGTGTTGGGTTTGATTTCCATTACGTGCATTTGAAGCTCTTTCCCAAAAGTGAAGCGTGGCATTTGAACGGAGTTTACGACGCGGCCGTGGTATTCCTTCATTATCTTGTCCACGATGGGCAATGCTTTGAGCTGGTCATTTACCACTGAAAACTCGTGTTCTGGACCCAGCACTTCTAGGGTTTTGTACGTTAAGGTTCTCCTTCGTCAATGCTGTGTCTGAAAATCGGATATAAACGTGCAGTTAGTTTTAAATACGTCAGTCATAATACCGTGAATCCAATCATCTGGTGTCACATGGGTGCTGGTCGTCTCAAACATCGACCTAAGAACAACAACTCCTTCAATGAAACCATCGGAATTCTTCAAATCCTCGATTAAGGATTTTACTCTTAACCTGAATAATGACTACAGGTATCTCAAGACTGGATACTACGTGTCCATGCACGCCGAGGTTCTGGGAAACACTGTAATTCCCACGAGCAGAAGCATAATCGACGTGAACAGGACCCCCATATTACTGCTTGAGGCTACGAAAGCCAACATCCCAACTAACCACTATCTCGTAACCAGCTCAGTGAAGCAGATAATGTTAGAAATAGACTTTCCAATCGTCGTTTTCGCTGTTAACCCTTTCTCCTTTGATGGTTACAAAACTGCCAACAACAAGAGCGCGTTGTATAGAGCCGTCAAGAGTCTAGGGATGAACTACAAGTTTGCAGTGTGCGCACAACCTTTGAGAGGCAAAATGATTTCTTTCAAATCCATCTTTGGCAAATGCCAGCAGGGTGAGCGGCTAGGTGAAATCGCGAGAAAGGTCTACGAGGTTTTTGGGGTTCCAATCTGCAAGCTGCATGTTCAGCTCATTGAAGAAAAGGCTTATCTGTGCGGTCTTCAACCTCTGAAAAAAGAGGAACTCTTGCCAGCTGATTTGCAGTTGATTTCCGACGAAGTTGCTTGCCTGTCTTTGAAGGGTGACCACTTGGTTGGCTAACATAGCCTGCTTCGTTGAGAAGTACAATTTTACGGATTCAAGAGAGGATGATGCGCTCCAGACTTTTAAGCGTACAGCGGAGAGAATGGGTCACAAGTTCGATTTCATGTTCAGGGAGAGCATTTCGGAGATCCCGAAGTATGATGCAGTTTTCATTAGGGCCACAACTGATCCTCTTTACACCGCGTACGTGGTTTCCAGAACCGCGTCTGAACTAGGATTGAAAGTCGTTGATGACCCTGAATCAATACAGATATGCGGAAACAAGATCCACCAGTACTCACTTTTCAGAAAACACAATTTGTCTCACATACCAACAGTCTTCATAAACAAGGACGATTTCCACCACAAACAGCTCTTAGAGATTTTCAAGGAGTTTGGGAAACCAGTCGTTGTTAAAGCACCGTACACTAGCTTTTCACGTTACGTTGAGAAAGTTGCTTGCGAAACGAGCTTCAGAGAAGTTGCCAAGAGATACTTCAGGAAGTCCGATGTCTTGGCTGTGCAGAAATTTGTGCCGACAGCGTTTGACTGGAGGGTTGGTGTTCTGGATGACAAGGTTCTCTATGTGTGCAAGTACATGATCCCGAAGGGCAGATGGAAGCATGGAGCCAAGCTTCGGGGTAAGCCAACATTCATTTGGGGCAGAACTGTGTCGCTTAAGGTAGAAAACACGCCTGCGGAGCTGAAGGAACTGGCTTTGAACGCTTGCAAAGTGATTGGTCATGGGCTTTACGGGGTTGACATCAAGCAAGTGGGTGACAGCTATGTTCTGGTGGAAGTGAACGACAACCCAAGCATATATGCGGGCTATGAAGACTTGAGAAGCAAGGACTTGTATGGGAAAATCATAGCTTTCTTGGTTGACTAGCGCCGTACTAAGCCGATTGCCTCTTATATTTGCACACGCTGTTCAGCACGAGGTTTCGCTGGCGTGCGAAACACGATTTCTGATTATTCAAAGCTATTCTATTGGCTGACATTTTCGCCAATACAGACCTACCCTTCCCTACCCCTTTTTCGAAGAGAACTAGTATGGAAATTGCTTTTTGTTTCAGCTTGGTGCCGTTGAGGGTGCTTGAGATTGTCGGCTTTCTGTAAAATGGGAGCGAAGTCTTATATCGCTTGTTTTATCGTCTCCTCAAAGTGAAGCTGATGGGGTTAATTGACATTCTCAAGCGGGAGTTCTCGTTTATCACGGGCAACTACCGTATTCTGATAGTTAGCTGGGTCCTAATGGACGTTGCGATGGAGATGCCTGTGCCGTATTATCAGCAGTACGTTCAGGCACTGGGCGGGACAGGCTTGGGATTGGGCATAATTGGTTTTGCCAACTTCCTAGCGATGGCATTGGTGGCCCTTCCTGGCGGCTTCTTAGCGGACAAGTACGGGCGACGTTGGCTTATAGCAACTATGACGTTTGGATTGGCTTTTTCTTATATCCTATTCGCGCTTGCACCTACGTGGCACTTTATTTTGATTGGGACTGTTGCGCAAAGCCTATGTTTGATCTATCAGCCAGCACTTTTCGCGATGGTTCAAGATTCACTTCCAGCCGAACGTAGGGGAGTGGGTTCTTCATTGATACAGATGATTCATGGTACATTCAACACGCCGGGTCCAGTAGTGGGTGGGCTTTTAATTCTGCTGTTTGGACTGATTTCGGGAATGAGAGTTGTCTACTTGATCACGATGGTGATGTTCACTGCCGCGGCCGTTTGGCGACTTAAGCTCAA
>Ga0154709_148_pt1 | contig 8082 bp, 12 predicted proteins | sample Rifle2008BG13ft_FD_105569 | JGI IMG/M metagenome (GOLD analysis project Ga0154709, IMG submission 105569) | Candidatus Bathyarchaeota archaeon RBG_13_46_16b
CTCCATTTCCCCTCATGTATCTTGCAGCAGTAGCAGAAAAAGCAGGATGGACAGCACAAATCGTTGAAATGGAAAACCTGCAATCACCCATTCCAGAAGCAGACATCCACGCCGTAACTTCAAGCTCACCACAATGGCCCGACACAGAAAAACTCAGCCAACGACTAAACAAAGAGTACCCGAACAGCCTCAAAATTGTTGGCGGCAACCACATCTCATCAGAACCGAACGACTTCCAACAAACAGCTTTCAATCTCGGTGTCACAGGCGAAGGCGAAATAGCCCTAGAAAACATCCTTGCAAACCATGAAAAATTCAAAAAGACTCGACAAGTCATACAGGGTACGCCAGTTAACAATCTTGACGAGGTTCCTTTCCCTGCACGACACCTCATCGACTGGTCACAGTACAAACGAGGAATATTCTGGGGCAAAAAACTCTTGCAACCAGCCGTAGGCATAATCATGAGTCGCGGATGCCCTGGAAATTGCTGTTTCTGCGGAAGTCACACGATTTTTGGGCATAGAGCAAGGTTTCGCAGTGTAAACAATGTCGTCGCGGAGATGGAAGAGGTTATCTCCAAATTAGGATATCATGGATTCAACTGGCACGATGATACTTTTTGCCTCAATCCCAACAGAGTAGTAGAGCTATGTAAGGAATTTAAGAGACTTGATGTAGTTTGGCGATGCCTCTCTAGAGTTAACACAGTTAACGAGAAAATATTGACAGTAATGCGTGATGCTGGCTGCAAGGAAATTATTTACGGAATTGAGTCCTACAGTCAAAAGATACTCAACAATCTGCAAAAAGGTTCTACAGTCAAGCAGAATCTTCGCGCTATGAAGCTTACAAAGAAAATGGGGATTCAAGCTAAAGCAGGAATTATCGTTGGAAGTCCAGGCGAAACTTGGGAGACGGTGAGGGAAACAGAGAAAGGCTTGCGCGAATGTTCTCCTGACTTTTGGAATGTGAGTGTGTTGACTCCGTTTCCTGGAAGCGCGATCTGGAATAATCCAGACAAGTTTGGAATCAAGATTCTGACGCGAGACCTCAGCCAATATGCCATGGTTAGTAGAAATTATCGAGGCAATGTTTGCATAGAAACAGAAGAGATGAGCAAAGAAGATATAGAACATGCAAGGGATGAACTCATAGACTTGTGTTTGGAGATTTCGCCCCAAGGAGAATCATAATCAGTTCAAAATTCAAAATCTTAAATAAAGGATAGGTACTAGTAAGATTCATGCCAATCTGTCGAATTTGTAAAGTTGATAAACCAGAAACAGAATTCTACAAGAGAAAGGATACAGGTAAACTAAGAACAGAATGCAAGACTTGTCTATCACTATTACTTCATGAGGCTTATTTAAGGCAAAGAGAAAAAAGGTTAGTAATCGCACATGAGTATTGGGTAAAGAATAGAGATGTGATCAACGCAAAACATAGAGAATGCTATCTGAAAAATATTAATGATTATCGGAAGAAAGCTTTGTTGAGTGTGAACCCGAATTATTTTAACGCTTTGGAAAGAGATCAGTATATATGTCAACTATGCAAGCATCCAGATAGCAAAAATAGTCGCTTACTTATTCATCATCTTAACGAAGACAGAAAAGACAATCGATTAGACAATCTTATGACAGTGTGTACGCCTTGTCATAACGTAATCAACTGGATGCAAAGGTTTCTAGTTTCAAAATCAAATATTGGTAGTGGCACCAAAGTTGAACCATTCACTTTTATCAGTAATTCCAAGATAGGCGAAAGAAACATCATAAGAAAATTCTGCAACATCTATGATACAACCATTGGAGATGATAATAAAATAGCCGCTTACACTGAGATCGGTGGATCTAACATTGGATCTGATAATCTGATCGAGGCTAAGGTCTTTATTCCTCGGGGAGTCAAGATTGGAAGCAATGTGTTCATCGGTCCAGGAGTGATGTTTGCTAATGATAAGTATCCGAAGGCGAATACTGATGGTTGGTCGTGGACTGTTGGCGAAGTGAATGTGGGAGACAATGTTGCAATAGGGATAGGCTCAATAATACTTCCAAACGTAACCATAGGCGACCATGCGTTTATTGCCGCGGGTAGCTTGGTTGCCTCTGATGTGCCTCCAAAGAGCTTTGCTATGGGTCGCCCCGCACACATAGTTAGCTTGCAGGTTCTTAAAGAGCTGAATGTTCTTTGAATAGGCAACTTATGGATGTTTTAGCGTGTCCAGATGGTCATGCCTCTTTAGAGTTAAAGGCATCTAGAGAAGTTAACGGAAACATAGTGGAAGGGATTCTTACTTGCTTAACATGTAATAGGGAATACGAGATCAAAGATGGAATTCCGATGCTGTATTTTAACAAGGAACAGACAATCATTGAAAAATGGTGGGAACTGTCTGATGCTCCTCTTGTAGATCATATGTTTATGAGGGGCATTGATCCGTATGAGCAACCGATTCGCTGTAGAATCCGTGATGAAGCAGTTGCTAATGGAGACTCTGTTCTCGATGTAGGATGCGCAACATGTATTGATTATCCTCTATATCGGGAAGCTGGATTGCACTATGTTGGCGTTGACTTCACCTACAAACTTCTTGCAGGAGCACTCAAACACACGCCAGATGTGCCAGTGGTTCAAGGTGATGCTAAGAAGCTACCGTTCAAAAATGAATCGTTCAACTCTGTCTATGTTAAGGATGTGTTGGTGCATTTGCCACTTGACGTTTACAAGAAGGTTCTGGAAGAAATGTGGAGAGTCACAAAGAAAGTTCTGATGGTTGCTTGCGGAATCTCAGCCGATACAGTCAAGGAGTGTAGGTACAACATAACTGAAATTCGACCTGAGGTAGGCTACAAGTATGCCTCGCAATCTAGCTCCTACACCAAGGCTTCGATTGTGGACGCTCTCAGCAATCTTCCAAGGTTCGACTGTCTGAAAACTGATGACATTAAACTGGAGGGTGAGTCATCCTCTGGTTATCGTGTTTTGTTTATGGCGAGAAAGAAAACCGTGTAAGTCATGCGAAGTAGATCGTTCCATAGGTGGGTTCTCGAATTTCTACAATGGTTGAATCGATGATGCCTCCGCGAACAGTGTACCCAAACTCAGAAAGAAAATCTTTAACGCTTTGAAAGATGGGGATTGAATGTATCTCAATGGCAATGAACGGTTTATATTTCTTCAGTAAGGTTTTTGCCCCTTTAAAGAGGTCAAGCTCCGTTGCTTCTACATCTACCTTGAGAAAATCCACTCTTCTAGTAACAACCTCATCGAGAGTCACTGTTTCAACTTCAATAGGTTCTCCATATGTCTTAGGAATTAGCGAATGACCTCCCCAGTTTCTACTGAGATAAAATGGTTTCAGGCCAGAAGAGGACCATAAGGCTTTTTGAAAAATCTCGACATTCATCAGCTTCTCCGTGTTTTTTTGAAGCATCTGAAAGTTCTCAGGTTCAGGTTCGAAAGCATAAACAAATTGGGCTTGAAGAGATGCCTTAACCGTGAAAGCTCCCATTGAAGCTCCCGCATCAACAACTATATCCGTTGATTTGAGAGCTTGATACCTATCATATTCAAGCCTAACCCAGACATCATTAAGAGTGCCTAGATGCTTTTCTTGCCAAACCGCATAATTTTTCAGATAGCTCATTGAGTCTGATACTTGAGACGCGCTCCCATCACCATGACGTTTGTGTTATGGCCAGAAGCATCCACTCTGCTGAAGATTATGCCTAAATAGTCTTTTGCGTTCAATGTTGCCAGATCTAGCAGAGGAGTAATGTTTATTTCTGTTATTTTGTTCGCAGCTACTTGATTGGCCGCAATGGTCAAATCGTTTCTTGTGCGGTTGTGCATCGTGTATAGTTCAGTGGGTCTAGCATGGTTGACTTGAACCCTGAAACCCATAGCCGCAGAAGCAGCCGCAATCGCTATAGGAATCACAGCCACAACAAGTTCTTGCAACTTGCCGAAATCATGTGGAACCATCATCTGAATGTCAGCTTCATCGGCGTTGGTGTCAACTAGATACCCTGACATCCCCTGTAAAGCATGAGGATCAGTTCCACCAGTTACGGGTATAAAAATCTCTTTTGTCGCTCTATGATTAACATGCCTACTCATCTGTTAGCCTCACAGATTAGTATTGACGGATAGACTTTTATGCTTTATTCTACAATTCGGTTAATACAAAACATTAACGCTGATGCAAAAAAATAGAAGGGAAATCAGCAATTTGGAAACCATTACATTACCTGAGAATTTTGTCTGTCCTGTTTGTGGCGAACGATTGAAAGTGTGGCTCTACAAGGGAAAAGATGAACAGATGAAAGGATACCCTATGATGGGATGCAGGAATTGGCGAGGCAAATGCTCGTCTCCTTGGCGTAACGATGGAAACCGCATTCCTTGGCATGTGTGGATAAGCTTCACAGATGACGGAGAAATAATTGAGAAACTGAATTCGCTTGAACATAAGTATCCCAAGGAAGACGAAAAAAGATACCGACTGCTAAGAAGGATAATGATGTCTCTTAAAAAAACAGATTCAAAAACGTATTATGCAATATGTGATTTATACAAAAACTACAAGACACAAAATAAAAAATAGGGAATTGATGTTTGTTTGACTATTCTGCGAACTTTTCGTAACCCCAATATGCGATGCCGATTCTGTCGCCTGTGAGCGGTGTTCCCGCTGGGTACTTGTGTATGATGTTGAAGACTATGCTTCCTTCCAGCACATGTATTGGGTCTGCTACTCCGCCTCGTAGGACTTCGCATCCTGCTGCCTCTAGCATTGGGTAGTCTCTGGCTCCGCTTGGAACGCTTCCCACCACTGGGTACGCTTCGATTGTTCCTGTTGCTCCTGCCGCTGTTGGGTTTGACTGCACTATGCTGAATTTGCATCCGTTGCTGTTTTGAGTCCACACTCGTAGAAACAGGATTTTCAGTTGATGCCCTGCTGGAACAATGTGCACTAGCGCTGTGTATAGGTCTGTTCGAGCAATTAGGCTTCCTTCCCATGCTCCGCCGACGACGGCATGTGGAAGACAGTCCATGACTTCGCGTTGTAAGCCGAGGTCCTTCTTTTGCAAGAGATTAAACTGCGTCATCTATCACTCGCCTCCAGGTGCTTCTGCGGGTGCGCGAACTGGCAGTATGCTTAACGGTGTGCATGGGATTGTTTGCTTGTAGAGTTTATCTAAGACTTCTCCGAACCTTGCCAACGTTGGCTTTACTGTGCTACCTTCAACTGTTCCGATGCGTTCAGTAACCATCTTGTTCAAGAAGATGTTAAGCACCAGATCAGTAAATGCAATGGCATGTGGGTTGTAAGCGTCAAAGGCTATTTGAAGCGTGTCTGGCCGCATCATGAAGTGCTCCGTTATGAAGCTTGGCTCCCTAAACGGACTCATCCACTCTTCAAAGTGTGAAACCCTCCGCATTGTCGTGCTTGGCTTCGGAACCTTCGGTATTCCATGTCGGTGAACGTCAGTCGGTAGCTCAATGTAGATGTAGGGTTGCCCCTTGATCCCGAAAATCATCTGCCAAATGTGATTCGTGTTCGAAGACCTGTCGTACCCTCTGGTTATCTCAAGATCCGCTGGAACAAACGGCCCACTCGTCGCTAAACTGGCTATTGTTTCAGGCCAATCATACTCCCAGTGACCAAAATCTCTGGCAATGATGTGTTCGAAGTACAATACGCCTTCTCTATAGTAGCTTATGTAGTAGCCTTCCTTCAGCCACCCGTTACTCCAGTCTAAAGCTTCTGGCATGACATTTTTCCCTCTTTATTGTTTTTAGGGATTTGGTTGGTTGAACTTCTTATTCTCCACAAGCTTCAAAATCCAACCATATGGATCCGTCTACTGGTCCTGTTCCTGGGTTTTGCTCGTTGCTTGCGTCGTCGTATACGTCTATTGAGGCGTAGTTGTCGTATTCGCCTTTGTGGTAGATGAATTTTTGTGCCATGTAGCCGAGGCCGTTGTCTCGGTTGAGTTCTGGGGTTAGTAGTAGTGTTTGTAGTGTGTTGAGTTTGAGTTCTCTGGCGTATACATATGTGCTTGAGGCGAGTTTCATTTCGCCGTAGATGTGGATTGCTATGCCGTTGCCGTGAACGTGTCTTTCGACTGCGTGGATGTGTATTAGGGGTGGTGCTCCTGTTCCTGATGCGGCTGGTCCTGCTGATCCGCCGTGTGGTGTTGGAATTATTACTTGTACCATTTTCCATCATTCTCCTTAAGTTAGGGCGACTCCTGTGTTGCTGACTTGCAGCTTGTTGGGCACTCTGTTCATTTCCAGTCCTAGAAGCTTGATGCGTTCTGGTCCTTGAGACAGCACGTAAGCGTAGAGGTCGAATCCTGTTTCCTCATCTATGATGAACGGCTGCTCGAACACTACCGCTGGCTTGTTGTAGGCGAACGCTTCTTCAATGTTTATGCGCGGAATCTTTTTGTCTCCTATCTGCATACGAATCTCGCTGATGCGTATTGCCTTGCTCAGGAAAACCAGTCCAGCCAAACCAATCATGTAGTCTTCATGAATTGAGCCACCTGTTCCAGTTCCTGTCATTATGGTTTGATGACCAGTGGCGTTGAGCCATTGATACCACGTTGGCAAGGGCTGGTAGGCTGCTTGCAGTCCGTTGAACAGGTTAGGCATGATTGTGCTTTCTCCGAATTGGCCAGATCTTGGTTGCATTCCTCCGTAAGTCAGCGGGTTCCATTCGTCTGAAGCTTTAGCAATCAAATCGTTCTTGAGCTGTGCCATCGCTGAAGCAAACTCAGGCATCCATTGCCTGACTTTCTCGTATTCGCAAATTACATATCCGTACATTTCATTCAGCTCCTAAGTGATTGCTGCTCCGCATGTGCCTAAGACTTTGCTGACTCGTTTGAAGTATGCTGCGCCAAGCATCACGATGCGCTGGTAGAGACCTGCAATGAATGGTTCGCTGACTGCGATTGGTCCTTCAACGTAGCCGTACAGGTCGAAGCTTTCTTCCTCGTCCAGAACGTAGCCTTCCTCGAAGATTATGGCTGGTTTGTTGTAGCTTTTGATCTCTTCAATGTTGATGCGTCCGTATTTTCTGTCGCCTATCTGCCACTTGATCTCACTAATGTGCTGTTGCTTGTTCGGAAAAGCTAATCCCGCCCAAGCAATCTTAAAGTCCTCTGGAATCGTGTTTCCAGCACCATTCCCAGCAATCAAAGTCTGATGACCAGCAGTAGTAAACAACTGTCGCCAATGCGCCATAGCAGTTCCACTATGATCATCAAACAACTCAGGCAAAATAGTCGTCCTACCGTACTGGCCGTCGCCTGGACTCAAGCTCTTACCCAAATTGAAACGCAAGGGACTCCAATCAGCATTGCACTTCGTAATCATCTTCTGATCCAAACTAGCTAATGCTCTCTGAAACACAGCGTTCTCAGCTTGCACTGAATCCCACTCTGCGATCACGTATGATCCTTGTCCGATATGCTTATCCTCCTTAATTTCCAATTCTAATAATAATGATTTGGTGCAAAGTTTAAAAGGCGAACCGTAGAAAATGTACCGTTAGGTAGTGTCTCCACTAATGAGTAAGGCTACACCGCAAAAATACCAAGTCAACGACGCAATTGTAGGTGTATCAAAAATGTTCGGAGGAGGCAGAACTCAAGTACCTGCTGACGTGAGAAAACTAATAGGAGTAACTGACGGCCAAAAATTAGTCTGGAAGTTAAAAGGTGGAGAAGTAGTCGTAGTTCACGCTTAATAAGGTGGAGCTCAGGATGTTATTCGGTACTTTCCGCCTGATGGCGCTACGGTTCTTATGTTCTGGTTTTGATTTTGCGTGAGCGCATATCTGCTGGAAGCATTCATGAGTCTTGCGGCTGGTCTCTGTTTTGCGCCTTCCACCAAAAGTGTGTTCACGCCAGTTTTGGCCATGAGCTTCGGTATGCCGTACAGTGTTGATCCGAATGCGATGTCCGCGATTTTCACGTTTTTCTTGAAGCGCTTCACCAGCATGAGAACAAGCGGGGGTCCTGCGCTTGATGCGATTTGTCCGTAGTCTGGAAGATGCGG
>Ga0154709_118_pt1 | contig 7615 bp, 8 predicted proteins | sample Rifle2008BG13ft_FD_105569 | JGI IMG/M metagenome (GOLD analysis project Ga0154709, IMG submission 105569) | Candidatus Bathyarchaeota archaeon RBG_13_46_16b
CAGAGAAATTTGGTAACCCTAGACTCAGAAAGATAAGCTTCACGACCTTTAGACACTGGAAAGGCACAATGGAATACCACAGGACAAAAGACCTGCTCTACGTCAGGAAGATCCTAGGCCACAAAACAATTCAAAACACGCTCAAGTACATCGACCATGAGGCCGCGATCTTTGAAACGGTAGACGACCAATGGACTGCTAGGGTCGCAAGCGACGTGAAAGAGGCAACTACGCTCGTAGAAGCAGGGTTCGAGTATGTAACAGGTGACTACGGTGATGGTGGGAAAATCTTTCGGAAACGAAAATAGGCCAAAATCGTGTAGATACACTCAAAAACTATGTCGATAAGTTTTTATTTACGGTTAATTGTCTAAGGTAAATACCCAATAAATCTGTCGGCAGCGGAAGAATCTGGAATGATGGGCGATGGTTAGAAAGGCAAGAATACGGTTAACAAGCACAGACTACTCTAAACTGGAAGAAGTGTGCAACGAACTGAAGGTTATCGCCCAGAAGACAGGAGTCAAGATGAATGGTCCTGTACCGTTGCCCACGAAGAGGCTTAAGGTTCCAGTTCTGAAATCGCCGTGTGGTGAAGGAACTGCGACGTGGGACAGATGGGAGATGCGCATTCATAAACGCCTTATTGACATTGATTCTGAAGAGCGCGTTATGCGTCGCATCATGCGTATTAGGGTTCCTGAAGAGGTTCACGTGACTATAGAGCTTCTCTAGCTATTTGGAAGCAGCTTTTCTTCTTTGCTTCTCCCAAGAAAACAGGAAGCATTCACTGCATTTCTCAAGAAACTCCAAGCCTTTCTTTGTCGTCCTCAGGCGGCGCTTCTCAATTGTCTCCAGCAACCCATTGTTCAGCAGCACATCCAAGTATTGCTTTGCTTGCGTGTAGGAAAGACCTACATCTGACATCATTCTAGTCTTCCTCGTTCCCGATGCTGCTTTCCTCAGAATGTCAATGATGATGTCATGCCTATCTCTTCTGATCATGCTTGGCACTCATAAACCCATGATTAGTATGAATCTTTGCCAGTTGCAATATATGTTTTGCCATAGCATGTTCCGCGCGCGCTAAGCCTCTACTGGGTCTTGCAGCAGGCAAGTGATTCTGGGAAATCTGGTACGTGAATGCTAGTCCTAACGGAGAACCAAAAGCCAATATACTGAAACAACAAGAGATTGTCCAGATGAGAATTAGAACTAGGAAACTTGCTTTGGCTGAAGGCATTATGGCTGGGGTTTTGTTTGGAACCGCTGCGATTTTCATTAGGGTTCTTCAGGACTTTGACGCTTTCTCAATTGCGTTTTGGCGGCTCATAATCGCTGGTGCCAGCCTAGCAGTTGCTTTGATAGTTCTCGGTAGATCGTTCAACTTTGGTGTTGTGAGAAAGAATTTGAGAGGGCTTTGTGTTCTCGGCTTGTTTTTGGGTCTTCATTTCATATTTTTTGCGTCAGCAGTGAAGGACACAACGATCTTGAACGCTACCGTTCTCGTCAACACGGCTCCGCTTTTTTCGGTGTTTGTCTCCAGCTTGTTTTTCAAGCTTAAACCATCATACATTGCAGTAGTGGGTTTGACTATATCTTTCGTGGGGATGTGTGTCATAGCCTACGCAGAACCAAGTGCAGCTGGTGCTGTCCCTTTCTCATCAAGCTTGAAAGGCAATCTGGAAGCTGTTCTGGCTGCTGTCGTCGAATCTGTCTATCTTAATTATGGAAGAAAGGTGCGGAGTCAGATGAACGTGTTTTCAATAATGATTCCGATATACTTGTTCGCTGCAGTGATTGTGGGCATTTTGAGTCTGCCTGTCACAGCCACGTTTATTTTGCCGACTGGCGTAGGCATCGTTCTTGCCCTTGTTGGTCTGGGCGTGCTTCCGACGGCGATGGCTCACACGTTATATTTTTCTTCGTTGTTGGACATGAAATCCTTCGAAACAGCATCTATGGCACTGCTGGAACCTATCGGAGCATCTATCCTGGCGGTGTTTTTGTTCCAAGAAATACCAGCGTTGCCGTTTATTCTTGGGGCAGTCTTAGTTTTGGCTGGAGTTTTCTTCGTAGTCAGAGGCAGATAAACAGCGACTTTTAGATCCAGAGTGTTCAGAAAGGGATGGGTTATTCTTCTTCTCTGATTTTTATCTCCTTAACTATGAGAGCGTTTTCTTTTCCGCCTATGATCCTGAAGTAGTCTTTGAGTTCTTCTTTGTGCAAGAACTTGCGCAGGAGGACTCGTAAGTATCCTCGCGAAACGTTTTTTTCCTCGCCTTTTATGGTTATGTCGTTTGTTGATGTTTGAACGTCGGCTTGGGTTTTCCCTTTTATGTAGTCAGCAAGTTCTTCAATCAAGTCTCCGCCTTCGCTTTTCAGATCTGATATGTTAATTTTTATTTCTGTCACGTTTTCCCCCCTCTATTTTCTCACCATTATTATTCTTACTTGGTCGCATGCGTCTTCGCATGAGTCTGCAATCATCTCTATGGCTTCGAAAAGCTGACTTATTAACACTGCTACTCCAGCCTTAGGTATGTCCTCATTTCCGATCAGGATTCTTGCTCTTTCATGGATGTCATCTGTTTTCTCTTCTTCTCTTTCCACGATGTCTGCGGCTTGAAGTGCCTCTTCAGGTTTTGTCATCATTTTGTTCACGCACTTTTGGAGGGATCTCGCGCATTCCTTTACGCTTCTCACCATTTCTAGTAGTTCTTTTTTTATTGGTTTGGGTACGTGTTGCATTGGAGTGGCGCCGAGTATGCGTGTTGATTCTCTGCTCCAGTCTGCGACCATGTCCACTTTCTTGACGAGTCCCATCAGGTCTTCTCTATCTGTGGGTGAAAGTTCTCCTTTTGATATTTCATCCATGACTTTTCTGCGTAATGCATCTGCTTCTCTCTCTTCACGCGTGACCCTTTCGATGGATCTACGCATTTCTTCGTTGTCATGTTCTACGGCTGCAATTGCTGCTTTTTCTAGGTCCTCAACTATTTCAGTGGTTAGATCCAGGTGCCTTTGTACAGTTGCTAGGGTTTTAGTTTCTCTTCTTTTCTCAAACCATTTTACAAGGTCACTCAACGGCTATCTCCTCTTTCAGTCCTCCATCTGGATACTTGAAAATGTGAGTTTTCTCCCGGGGGAATTCGACGCTCACTTTCTCCCCAACTCTGAACCATTCGCCAGTCATTGAGGGTTTGACTACGACGATCAGGTCTTGATTTTCAAGTCTGATTTCATAACGTATGTTTGTTCCCTCGAAAGTCACTCTTTCCATCGTTCCTAGAAGCTGGTTCTTCTTTGATCCTTTTTCTACGATGAGTGTTTCAGGTCTTATGGCTAGGACCACTTTCTCACCTTTTTGAGCTTGGCCGTCGACAGCCTTGACTTTCATGCCGCTTCTCAACTCTATCGTGGTTTCGTTAGCACCTGTGTCATGTACGAAGCCTTCGAGGAAGTTTGATTCTCCGATGAAATGAGCCGCGAAGATGCTGTTTGGCGTCATGTAGAGTTCTTGTGGCGTTCCGACCTGCATTATTTTTCCGTGCTTCATTAGTGCTATCCTGTCTGAGATGACCATGGCTTCTGACTGATCGTGGGTCACATGTATGGCTGTCAACCCGAGATCCTTCGCCATTCTTCTTATTTCATATCTTAACTCGTTTCTTACCTTTGCATCAAGCTGTCCTAAAGGCTCATCAAGGAGCAGAAGTTTGGCGCCTGCGGCCAGAGCTCTTGCAAGCGCCACCCTCTGCATCATTCCTCCGCTCAGTTCATTTGGATAAGCATCTATCCGTTCGTGTAACTTGACCATCTCGAGCACTTCGTGTCCAATGGTTTCCGCTTTTCCCATGTCAAATCCTTTGACTCTTGGACCATAAGTGACGTTGCTCCAAGCGTTCATGTGTGGGAACAGAGCGAAGGTTTGGAAGACAAATCCTATGTCTCGGTCTTCCGGCGGGACATCGTTGACAAGTTTTTCGCCGATGTAGATCTCGCCTTCGTCAGGGCGGATCAGTCCAGCTATCAGCCTGAGGAGCGTGGTTTTTCCGCAGCCGCTTGGGCCTAGGAGGGAGAAGTATTCCGCGTCACGTATGTGGAGGCTCACGTTGTCTACCGCGACTAGTTTTCCGAATTTCTTCGTAACGTTCACTATGCGTACGTCAGGCACGGGTCGGGCCTCCTTAGATCCATTGTGGCCTCTGTTTTTGGTATTTGCATGGACGTGCTCGGTATATATGTCATGCTAGTATCTTCCTTTGCCTTTGGCAATGAATCTTAGTGTGAGTAGGATGATGAACGAGAATAGGATCAGCAAGCCGCAGCCTAGGCCGATTTGCAGTGGAGTGAATTGTGAGGAATGCTTCACCCAGTCGACGATGACAACTGGTGCCGTTCTGAGTGAGCTTACTGCGGCTGTTGCGCCGGTTTCGCTTACGCTTCTTGTGAACACCATTATTGCGCCGGATAGCATGGAGTATTTTGTTAATGGCAGGATGATTGTTCTGAAGACGCCTAGTGGTTTGGCTCCGAGCGTCCTTGAAGCTTCTTCTAGGTCTACTCCTATTCTCTCAATGGCTGCGGACATTGATCTTACGAAGTATGGGTATGTTATGGTCAAGTGAGCGAAGATTAGCAGCCATATTTCTGGTATGAAAGCGAAGTTGTTCCAGAAGACTTTGAGGGATACGCCTAGGGCTATCGATGGGACGATGAGTGGAATGTTGATTAATATGTCAAGCAGCGTTGATGGCAGGGTTCCGAGTTTTCTCCTTGCAATGATTATTGCCATCGGTAGCCCTATAATGAGGTTCAGTGCTGTGACTATGGCTCCCAATGAGTATGAGAGAATTAGGCTTTGCCAGTAGTCGCTCCAGATGCCTATGCCTGTGAGCGCGCTGCGTAGTGTGTCTGTGAATATGGCTTGGAACGCTGGTAGTGCGACGAAGATGGATGGGATGAGAACGATGGCGAGGAATATCGCGAGTGATATTCCGTTTCTTGTAGTTGTGGCTTTTGTGTAACTCATTTTTCTCTCGGTGGTTGGCCATATTCTCTTTATTGGCATTCTTAGCCTAGGTCCAAGCAGTCTTATGGCAATGAATATTGAGCAGGAGATTATCATTAGAAGGAAGCTTACGAAGACTGCCGCACCTGTTATCTCCTTGTTTGCGCCCAAATGGGTCTGGATGAAAGTTGCTCCATTGTCGAAGACTGGTATGTAGTTTCCATTTTGCGTTATTCCCGCAACCATCATGGTGGCTCCTGTTTCTGATATTGATCTTGAGAATGCAAGCATGAAGGCAGCTATCAATGACGGCTTTATTATTGGAAACGTGACAGTTCTTGACGCTGTGAAGGGTGGTGCGCCGAGGGTTCTTGATGCGTTTTCATATTCCTTCTTGTAATCGAGCAGGGCACCTACGACTACTCTGACGACGACAGGATAAGAAAATGTGAAGTGCAGCAGGATGACGAGAAGCCAGCCTGGGGAGACCAGTGAGTTGCTGAAGAGGGCTGAAAGCCCTTCTGACTTACTCCAGAACAAAAGTAACGAGTAACCAAGTGCGGCCGTGGGCACGATGAAAGGGATGTCAGAGAGCGTGTCAAGTATGTTCAACCATCTTGATTTCTTACGCGTGATTAGCCATGCCATTGGAACTCCAGTGGCGATGTCGAGAGCTGAGACAAGAAGAGCCACAATAAAGGAGTTCTCAATTGCTGAGAGGGCTTGTCCCAGAAGCACAGGCTGATCAAGAACCTGCTTCATGGTATCCCATTTCAGCATGATTCCAAGTACAGGCGGCACCAGAATGAATGCAAAGAATATAGTCACTGCAAACAGGTACACTGTGTACCTGACGGTTTTCTTGGCTGAAAGCCTATCGAGAGTCTTTGTGATCTTTGATTTTGACAAGTTCTCAGCCATTTGCTTGAGCTCGGAGCCTAGGTTTTTCTTTTCTAGTTCATACTGCTTGGCTGATAAGTCTTCTCATAAGAAGATGTCAGTTTGCCCGTCGAGTCATATCACTGCCAAGCTCTATTGACTCTCGGTCTCATCATCCAAGCTCGAATGAGGCGAGAGAGAACTTAAGTCTTTTGTGCCTTGGCAAGGCTATTTTCTCTATTTTGGCGAGAGCTATGCGAAGACGAAATATATGATCAGGAGAAACAGTCCTGTCAGGATCAGTACTAGTCCTAGGCGCGTGTGGCCTTTTGGTTTCCATGCGTCTCTTCTGAAGATCTCGGATGGTCCTATGATGTCCTTGTCTGAGATCGCTTTGGCTGCTGAGGCCAGCATAGCGGCTTTCCGGCTGCCCTGGCCTATTCCGCCTGAGCCTATGAAAATCAGGAGGCCTGAAAGGATGAGGAAGATGCCTTCTATGAATGCGCCGTCAGCTGGTTTCATGTAGGGCCGTGCGGGGAAGAACTGGATGTCGAGGAAGAAGAGAACCACTGCGACGATAAATGAAACGCTGGCTAAAGCAGCGATTTGTTTCACGGGATTTGTGTTTATCGTTGCACTCATGTTTGATGGGGATTGCGGGGGTAAAAAGCTTTCGTTAATGATGAAGCTGGGAGCGCGCAGAGCTTTGGGAGAAGTCGAACATTCTGATTGGTTGAGGTCTGGGTTGCCGGGGGATATGAAGTTTTAATATCCTGTGTCTTCAGATTAGGAGATGAGGTCTTGAAGCTTGCAGTATGCTGTTATCGCTGATGCTTATGAGAAGATCGAGTCAACGACTAAGAGGTTGGAGATGACAGATCTTCTTGTTGGCCTGCTCAAGAATACGTCGAGGGGCGTTGTCGACAAGGTTGTTTATTTGACTCAGGGTAAACTCTATCCGGATTTTGAGGGTGTCGAAATGGGTGTTGCTGAGAAGCTTGCCGTAAAGGCTCTTTCTCGGGCGTCAGGGGTGAAAGAGAGTGAAATCGAAGAGAGCATTAAGAAGACTGGAGACATTGGAGAGACTGCTCAGGCAATTATGAGTTCTAGGAGGCAAGCGACGTTTTTTCAGAAATCTCTGACTGTTCAGAGGGTTTACGAAACGTTGGACAAGATGGCTAAGACCTCGGGCGCTGGTGCTGTGGATTCTAAGATGGCGCATTTGGCTGGGTTGCTGGCTGATGCCTCGCCTAAGGAAGCGAAGTACATTATGCGGACGGTGACGGGAAATCTGCGTCTGGGCATAGCTGACATGACGGTTCTAGACGCTTTGGCCATAGCGTATGGTGGCGGCAAAGAAGCACGTGAAAGTGTAGAACGAGCCTACAACATATGCTCAGACTTGGGAAGGGTTGCGAAGACCGTCGCTGAGAGGGGACTTGAAGGAATCAAGGAATTCCATGTCTCCATCAATGAGCCCATAAGGCCGATGCTGGCAGAAAGGCTTTCGTCGCCTAGGGAGATTCTCGAAAAGTTATCCGGGAAATGCGCGGCTGAATACAAGTATGATGGCGAACGCATTCAAGCTCATAAGCAGGGCAATGACGTAGTGCTTTATTCTCGGCGTTTGGAGAGCATTTCTGATCAATATCCAGATGCGGTTGAACTGCTGAAGAGGTATGTGAAGGCGAAAGAGGCAATTCTTGAATTTGAATGTGTTGC